>OLSB01003325.1_pt1 | contig 11792 bp, 13 predicted proteins | sample 1672071 | NCBI WGS metagenome assembly OLSB01 (sample SAMEA3136642, study PRJEB25190) | human gut metagenome | biome: human gut; feature: human-associated habitat; material: faeces | place: Austria | collected 2013
CCCGGCGCTCGTTTAACGAAAAACGGTCTTTTGGAACGCGCCTCGGGCATGTTCGAGGCGCGCGGAGAGCTGCGCGTCAAGCTATTTCTACGCTTGTTTTGTTTTAAAAAGTCAGGCTACCGTTTGGCGAAAAAAATAGTAGGTCAACGCCCTCGTTAGGTGAATCAAAGAGTAGTATTTTACCCAGCGTTCACTGCCAGGGGCATGACGTTTGAGACCAGTGAATTGGGCTTTAACGGTTTGGCCTTTTGCCTAATCTGAAACCTATTGTTATGGTCGTTTCAGATTCTAGGACGAGTGCTATTTTTCGTTGATCGAGCGCCATGGTGCTGTACGTCGCCTAACAATTTTCAGGCAGTCTATTTGAGCAGTGGAGATTTGAAATGATGGACGATATGAATTTGGAGGAGGGCCCGTCCCTCGAAGAAGCCTATCACTCTGTTATTGAGCTTTTGGTAGGCGTAATTTCTATTGTTCCAATCTTCATCAGCGGTTTTACTATCTAGGTTCCCTGTTGGTTCATCGCAAATAATTTGCCTTCCACTGATTGAACAAACCACTGATCTCGAATGGGTCTCGGGATACTCTATCGCTTTGCTTTCAAGCTTTTCGCAATCCTTGGCGTACCTCAATTCCTTGTATAAGAGAGATGCCATGCCAAAGTGGCTGACAGGAAATCTCGGTCGATCCTTGCATTTATGGTCTCTTGGCGCATGTATCGCATCTGCTGCGCTATCCTTTGTCGGCGCTCTTGCGATGTTGAATTTGATTAAAACTGATGTGTTTTCTGAACATCTTAAATGTCTTCTTCCGTGGTATCTTTTGCTCATTTTTTTGTGCAGCGTGATCAACCTTGTGAGAATGATTGTTTTTGCCACTGTTGGCACCAGATATGCCGTTACTGGTGAATTGAAAAAAGTCGGCTATGTTAACTACATCAGTGAAGCATTAAAAAAGTTGAAGTAAGTAGAAGAGGGTGAGAGACGATGGCTATGAATAGAAAGTACAACAAAAAGTGCGATTTTGATTTCTATGAAGGATTATGGAGAGTTGTCATTAGACCTCAAATTCAGAGTCGATTAAAGCAGACCGACGCACCGGGCTACTATTCATGTCAATTGGGTAAGGCATTTGATGATATTTGGATGATGTACAGTGCTTTTAACGAGCACTGTTCCAAGAATTACATGCTTGACCCCGATGCGCATCTTGACCGTCATAAGATAGCCGCTTGCTACACCTACGCTATCGTTGCGGTGCAGCCTATTGAGATTAATAAGGCTGCACCCTTAACTCAAGGAGTAAATCTGGTTAATGAGCAGCTTGCAATTACGGTAGGTTGTTCAATTTTATGTTCATTTACCAAAGCAACGGTTTTGAAATCGAGCATTGCTAAGGATGAGAAGAGATTGGCCAAAGCGCTTGAAAGAATAGAAGGAGGAGTTGTTTTCCCGCATCCTTCTGAGGTTTCACATGGTGTTTATGAACTCGATGTGGCTCGATACCTTGCCTTTACTCATGTTGAGAAGAATTACAATATCCTTTTATTGAGCCTCTTATATTATGAGTGGGAAAAGTCGTTACTTTCTGAAAGTGACTATATTGAAATGGTAAAGGCGAAAATTGAAGCGAATTCTGAGGAAAATGCGGTCTGATGAATAGAGATATATCTTTTCCATCGGTTTTCGTGTTTATATTTGTATAATTTGATATCTAGTAAGTTCGATAAAGGATTTCTTATGACTATCGAGGTATTAGCGCCTTTAATCGCTTGCATTTCAATGTTATTGATTGCAATCGTGATTGGCGTCGTTATTTTCTTACGTGAGTCAAAAAGACAAGACGCTTATCGTCGCACCGTTAACAGGCAAATCAATAGAACAAATAACTCCGATTTTTCCGTTTCAGACATAGAGTTAATTCTAGTCAACGGTTTTAAGCACTAGAGGCCTAGTAATTCGATATAGATGAAATGCTCACTTCTCTAGAGAGTTTCGATTTCATTTTAAATTATTGTTGGCTGATCTGCTGTCTGATTATGACCGCATGCTTCAAATTCGCTTTGTTTGATTAAGTGATCATTTGGAACGGACTTAAAGCATGCAGCCGAATGATTCTATAGTTATTGAACTACTGTTAGATTGGCCTTTCGTTCGTAAACTTTTCTTGCGTGCGTTTTCCCACCTAGTACAACTTGCGCACTTGTTCCGGTAAGCAGCTGATAGCACAGCTCAAGGGGCAATGCAGTTTCATTGGTTGCCGTACTAAGTTTTTGCGGCATCTTCGAGAGCAGAGTGATGACCTGCTTATTTACCTCAGACTGTTCTGGAATTATCGCGTTTGGCTCATCCGTTCTCCATCCTGCCGCGCTTAATTGCCTGAAAAGATTGTGATACTGCCAATCCGTGAGCAAGCCAATATCGTGTGATCTAAAGATAAATGCTGCTACAGATACCTTCCACTTCTTTTTAAGGTCTACTGCGTCTCGCAGGCCGAAGCCTCTAGGCGTATATTTCAGCATGGTTGATTTAGGCATTAGGAAGGCCGAGGCAAACCTGTTCGCCTCCGCTTCGATTTCTTTTGTAGTTGACGTCTCCATGTCGAGATTTCGATGCATTACTAGATGCCCGAGTTCGTGAGCCGCATCCATTCTGCGCCGCTCACCACTCTTTGAAGTCGTGAGAAACACATATGGACATTGGGTTTTTGGCTCCCAGTACGAAAAGGCGTCAACCTCGTTTCCGATCTCTCCGGCAAAGAAGATACGGATACCGTGGCTCTCTAGGAGGGCTAGCAAATTTGGGATGGCGCCATCTCCCATTTTCCATTCTCTGCGAAGCATTTCCGCAGCGAGAACGGGGTCTACACCCTCTATGGTGGGGACGTCTGTTTTTGGTAGGTTGAACTTGGTTTTGCACCAGTCGGATAGTTCCGTCGCGAGCGTTGCCTCGGCGGTTGCGATGTCTTTTTGGCTTCTTTTTAGCTTAGTTCTTGCTCTGAATGAAATAGCCTCTTCTGGCATGAGCTCCGTTGTGGGTAAATTAAAAAATGCTTCGGGAAAACGCAGCGCCCGTATCAAGCGCTGCTCGATTTCGGTACTTGGATTAGTGATGTCGTTTTCGTAGTCGGCGATAGACTTGGGCGTGACCTTTACAAGCTCAGCTAGCTCTTTTTTCGAAAAGCCTCTCATTTTTCGCGCAAGAGTTAGGCGTGTGCCTTCCATTTATTTCCTCATTCGGATGGTAGTTTCAAATCGGTTGTCTATTTCTAATGATTTTGGGGTCCGCATGAGCGGTTTGACTAATATCCAACCTCCATATCGGTTTCGCTCGGTTCAATGGGCGAAATGCTGATGGTCGGCAGCTCTTCGTCCGGCGGGAGCGAAATCTGGACACTCTGGAGCGGAATGGGATTCATAATGATGCGCTTAATCCATCCACCGACCTGGTTGTTTTCGTCAAAATGTGGCTTGGAGAGCTCCATGCGGATCTCTTGGTGACAATAATCCACATAGATTACCAAGTACCATAATTTCCCTTCTTGTTGATCGACGGTGTAATTATCTGGATCGAATAGGGTCATTTGACCGGCTACGATTGATGGCGTCTTGCCCTTCTCTTTTAGTTTTGGACCAAAACCGCCTTTTATGCCAGTTGAGGGACTGCCTGTGGCAACGGTAATTTTGACGGACCTGTCAGGTGAGATCGTATAGGGGAGGTTTGTTACGTTTTCTGACTTCCAGCCCTTTTCTGCCATCAGCTCACGAAATTTGGCGATTGAGTTGTGATACATAGAAGTGCCGCGTGCCGTCGGGGCAAGATGACCGTTGTCCATGATGGTCGTGATGTCCCGTGCATATTCTAGCGCCTCTCTGAACACATCTTCGGAAAGATCCGGATGCACATCAGAAGGGCTTGCAAAGCAAGGCCGTTGGTGGCCCTTTGGCGTTAAACTGGCATGTTGTTGAGCTAACATTTATCTCCAATCAACTACATTTTCTAGACCTGATTCTAGGTCTAGAAAATGTAGTTGGCAAGTAGCTTTACGGTTTGGATAAATAACCTTTATTCGGCGATCCTGTTTTGGTATTCGGCGACTTTTGGGTTTCGGCCGATAGCGCCCCCTCCTCTTCTGTGAATAATTCCAACTTCATTTTGCTTGTCTGGGGGGCGTTTAAATGGCGATCTGCTTCCTGATGAAGCTTTTTGATAGTGGTGAATTGTTGGCATATATGCTGCGCTTACAATTGCTTTCTGTGAGCGTATTCTTTAGCTGCATATTGGTGCTTTTTGCAGCATCCTATTTTCTATCGGGAGGCAAGATGAAGGAAGGCCTTAAGAAACGGCTAGGTAAAACCTTTGCCTTGAGCAAAAAGACTGCCAATCTATTTATAGTTAGTCTGGCCATTATCTTTCTTCCACCACTTGTTGTAGGGTTCCTGTATTCAGTTGACGCGCAACAAGTCGTTATTAGAACACCGTGGAGTGCCGGTGAGATACTTAGTTACTGTGGGACCATGGGGGCGGCATTCATTGCTCTTTTGGGCATTGTTTACGGAATTGTTGACGCTTGGGACCAGCAACGGACGCAAAACAGAATGAGCGCTGCACCTTATTTCTCAATGATTATGCTCACGCAGAAAAATAAAATAGGCTGGGCATTTATGCTTCCGCAATATGAAGGAGATCCTGAAGAATCTGCCTCTTCTGATGCGGTGTCTAATAGTGATTCCAAAGGGTATTACGAGGTTGAAGAACGTGATACCTACGTGCTAATTGGAAATGCAATTGAGTATAAAGACGGTCTTACCAACGAGCAGCGAAAACGTGTTACACATAGTTATCTATCTGAATCAATAGAGGGTCTTAGCCTTGTAACGCCTAATCCGACAATTTATATCCCATTGAGGTTCAAAAATGTTGGCCCTGGTTGCGCCAACAATGTAAAGGTTGGCGTAAATCGCAAGGGTGAAGTTTGGCGAGGTGTCAAATCTTTGACACTTGACCATGGTGAGAGTTTTTACCTTGGGATTTTCATAGATACTCAAACCGATTCCGCGGTCGGTGAGTATGAACTGGGAATTGCTTTCTATGACTGCCTGGGCTTCAGGTATATGCAATCGTTCGAGTTGAAAATAAAGAAGGAAGAAAACGGGCGCCATGTTGCCGAGTTAGAATGTCTGGGCAGAAAGACTATGATTGATGACCAATCTTACACAAATTAGCTCTGCGGTGCCGCCCCATAATAATTAGTGGTGCTTAAGCGTGTGAGGGCCAACTCATCTCGTGCTTTTAAATATTATGCTAGCTGCTGGATTCATTCAAGGAATGCGAGATGAGTCTAAGTGCAAGTGGAAAATCGAACGGTGCCGAATACAATGTGGGTCGCCATTTTCTTATGAGGATGTCCTGATTGAGGACAATGGTTCTTCCAGTCGGGTCTATTCTTCGACATAGAGTGATGTGGCTCCAGGTGCAGACCGTCACGCATTAATTAATCTGCTTTTATAGCGTTAGCGAAGGTTGCTCTTATGGGTGAGTATGACTATTCATATAACTTACCGGTTGATTTCGAGAATCGGGTTGAGCGTATCTTGCTGCAAATTAGTTGCAGCAAGGTATCGGATGCGTTTAAAGCGTGCACTTGTGATTATGAAAACGTTGGCCTTGCCTATTACGCGGGACTCAGAGGCGATAACTGGAATATGCAGGCGTTAGACTTCACCGTCGAAGGCCCTTCGCGTTGTATTGAAGTACTGGAAAATGACAAGGCGAACGTTAAGCGTGCGCTGAGTAAGGGCTTGAATTCGCGTAAATCTGGGTTCCAGTTAAGGGATCTCCTGCTTTTGCCTGATGCTGCGGGCACTTACCCTGTAACAAATGACGAGCGTTTTCATATCGATGTGGAATCTGCACGTGCAGTTCTTACCGATATCATTGCGGTTGGAAATCAGCTCTGTCTAAATTCCTTATTTAATTTTGAACGCTCCGAAGATAATATCAACGATTATGTTCGAGATATGCTGGTCAATAGGGGCTATAAAGAGATTAGGGATCAAACTCGTCATGGACTTTCCGTAAGTGGCAAAAGTGCCGGTGAGGTTGACCTGCTGATTTCTAAGGCGGGTAAAGAGGTCGCATTGATCGAAGGCTTAAAACTAAATGGCGTTAATAAGCGATATATCGACTTGCACATTAAAAAGGCTATCGGTAACTACAATGCCCTGGGATCGGCTACGTTTATCCTTGCGTACGTGTATGTTGATGACTATGAGTCATTCTGGATGGATTATTTGGAGTATCTGGAATCGTATGACTTCGGATTACAGATTATTCAGCCCTTAACTAAGGGCGTCTATCCGAGCGCCGTAGCGCGCACCGCATCCGTTGTTCTTTCGAAGGATGGCTTTAGCTTCCCTGTGTATTTTGTTGCGCTTAGATTGTCTTGTTCTGCATCTTTTTAGGTTAAGAAAGTGTGCTCTTGGATGAGGCCCGGTTGAACAAGCCTCAGGAATACGTTCGCGAAGTCATGAATGGCCCGGTAGCGTGCCCGTTCTTCTAGAAGATACTGTGTGGTCGGGTTAGGAAAACGCCATGAGCCTGCTGCTAGTTAATCACTTCTGTTTCTAAAGGATGAAGTTGCCATTCAAGGTTTTAAAGGCTGATTTGGGAGATTCGTGGTAATGGATTGACGGCCCCCGAGTTCTCTCTTAAAGTAATTGTTGTGATGAGGCCTTGCGACGGTACGTCCGGCTTGGTCCGTGGGAACCGCCGAAAGGCGGTTTTCGCGTTTAAGGGGCCCATATGGATAAGCCATTTAAATCTATTACCGAGCAGATTGCTATTCTTGAAAGCCGTGGGCTCGAATGCGATAACAATACTCGTTTAGTTTTGGAACGCGAGGGGTACTATCCGGTTGTTAACGGCTACAAGGATTTGTTTCTCGACCAGCGGGGAGATTCTTGCCAAGAGGTTTTCGTAAAAGGGACCAAGTTTTCTGATATCTATCGTTTATTCGAATTCGATCGAACGTTGCGCCTGCTGATGTTTGAGTATTTTAACAAGGCGGAAGCAGTTCTTAAAACCGTCTGCTCTTATCAGTTTGCCATGGCTCATAAAGATAACCCGGAAGCATACCTGAATAGAAGATCCTACCGTGCTGATGCTGGCTATCGAAAAAAGATCGACACGCTTATTAGTGATTTCGAGAAGGTGCTATGTAGGTCTAAAAAATGGAACAGTGATTATAAAAGGGACTACATTCGTCATTATGAAAATAATCACGATAATACGCCGGTATGGATTCTTATGAATTATTTAATGCTTGGCCAGGCATTCAAGTTTTTTGAGTTTCAACCAGAAAGTATGAGAAATTCCATTGCCAAGTCGTTTTCCGATCTTTATTCCGAGACGCATGAAGTCGATAAACGCATCAGCCCGCGAAGGCTGAGGCTCGCATACGATCACATCAAAGATTTTCGAAACATCTGCGCACATGATGAGCGTCTGTTCTGTGCGAAGGTGTCTCCGTCCTGTGACATTAATTTCGTCGACGTTTTAAATGATCTTGAGCTTGTGTTGACGAAGGATGATTTCAATAAGCTCCGTCGTCAAATATTGCTTAACGCAGTCAAGTTGAGTGATTCGCTGAGCACGGATGCCAGCGCTAAAGTTCTATTTGCCATGGGTGTCAAAGATTGTCGAAGTGTGTTCCCTAAGGAGCTGCTTGGGCTGTAGGGTGATGCACCTTCTTCTTGAGCTTGCGCAGAAAATGGTCGAGACTATGCCGTGGATTGGTGCTATCGGCTTTGATCTTGGTCCTGCGCCCGTGCTGAAGGAAATCCAGTGCAAGGACCTGCCTGTGCGTTTTGCTGGGCGGGCCTTCTTGTGCCGCGGGCGCGGAGAGCCTGATCATCGCGGTCGACACGTACTGCGGGCCGGGCGTGTCGGGCCCCGGCTGAGCCTGGACCGATGCCGACCACCTGGAGCTCAGCGGCTACGCGGGCGAGGCCATCGGCGCCGACGGCGGGGTGATTATGAAAGGCAGGAATCAGCTCATTACGAAGCGTTCGGATGGCAATTGGCAGGTTAAGGGCGAAGGGGCAAGTCGAGCTTCCTTCATTGCGACGACCCAGAGCGAGGCGATAAAGCTCGGTCGACGCATTTGCTCCAATCAAGAGTCGGAGTGTTGAGAGTCAATCTAGGCTAATTGAAACTGCTGCCGCGTTGGATAGGGCAGAGTCGGCTCGACTTGACGCCATGAATAGGGTCGATGCCGAACAGGTTCCCCGAGCGCAATACGGAACGATACTTCTTAATCTTGCGTTAATAGTCGGTGCCATCATATTGGGCTGTTTGGATAGAACAACCGTTGCCTGTTCTCTTGTGGGCGGACTTGCGGCGATCAATGTTCTCAATCTATTCGTGTCCAACCGCCCTTCTAAAAAGTGAAGCTGCGGTATGATGTGCTAAATGAAAAATGAAGGGCTGCTATAGGCCATCATTTTGCAAGGGGGTTCCTTCCTGACGGAGGGCATCCCCTAGTTTTATTTAGATTGAAACTGGTACCGAACCGCCGCGTTGTTAATCGTTGCCTTGTTGGGTTGCTTGACGTTACGGTAAGATGTTCTCAGTGATGCAGTCGCTGTGGGCTTTACATGAGGTGGAGACAAAGAAGGGTCGTTGTTTGGTTTTCCGACAATGGCCCTTTGACGTTTCTGTGACAACTGGATGTTGTCGCAGATGCTGCTAATGTTGCTGGAACACGCTTTCCAGAGCCTCATTATTCGGAAGTGCGGGGAAAAATCGGAAACCTCCGAGCATAAACCGAATTTCGGCAACAAAACCGCAGGTCGTGGAAGGCTAAAACAGGGGTCTGGTCTGTCGATCTCGGTTTTTCACCGCACTTCCGGAAACGCCCGACGGAAGTATGCGGTAAATTTTGGAACCGTCGAGCACAATGACCATTTCATGAAAAGTAACCTCAGGTAGAAGCGTTGCCGCTATTCAGTGTGGTCTGCATTTCAACAATTTGCCGCATACTTCCGGAATTTGCACAAGCTCGACTGGGTTGTTTGTCGTTTGGTGGGTACCGTCAAGATTCTTTCGCAAATTGATTTAGCCGTCTCCGGCCCCGTCCTCTTCTAGCCCTCCGTCTTTCCCCTCAGCTCGTCCATCTCCTCCAGCTTCGACATGTCCAAGTACCTCCTCTTGCCCCACTCGTGCTCCACTATGTACTTCAGCCTCGCCGTCACCAACATGAGGGCCGAATTGCCGTCTGGGAAGGTCCCGACGACCCTCGTCCTCCTCCTGATCTCGCGGTTGATGCGCTCGATCCCGTTGTTCGTCCTGATCCGGCGCCAGTGCTCCGGCGGGAATTCCGTGTAGGCAAGCGTCTCGGCGAACCCGTCGCGCACCGTCCTCGCGGCCGCCCCGAGCCGCATCGACTCCAGCTTCTCCGCCACCTCCTCGGCCTTTCTGGCGCATGCCTCGCGCGATTCCTGCGCGTGGATCGCCTTCAGCATGCGCGCCGCGGCCTTCCGCCTGGTCACGGGAACCCTTCCCAGCACGTTGCGGTAGAAATGCACCGTGCAGCGCTGGTAGCGGGCCCCGGGGAACACCTCCTCGAGCGCACCGAGCATCCCCGCGCACTTGTCGCCGGTGACGAGCCGCACGCCGGAGAGCCCGCGCCCCTTGAGCCAGGAGAAGAACTCGCGCCAGGACTCCGCGGACTCGGTGTACCCCTCGGAGCAGCCGATGACCTCCCGGTCGCCGGCGGAGTTGACGCCGATGGCGACCAGCACGGCCACGTTCTCGTAGGACCCTCCCCAGCTGCGCTTGAGGTAGATGCCGTCGACGAAGACGTAGGGGTAGCCGCCATCGAGCGGCCTCTGCCGCCAGGCCTCGATGGACGCGAAGGCCCTCTCGTTGAGGTTGGAGACGGTGCCGGAGGACACCGGCGCTCCCCACAGGAGCTCGGAGACGTCCTCGATCCTCCTGGTGGAGACGCCCGCCAGGTACATCTCGACGATGGCCTCCTCGACCGAGGTCTCGCGCCTGCGGTAGCGCTCGATGACGGCCGTCTGGAAGGTCGCCCCGCGGAGCTTCGGCACGCTGAGCTCGACTTCCCCGGCTCCCGTGACGAGCCTCCTCGTGTAATGGCCGCTGCGGTAGGCCTCCCGGCCCGCCGTCCTCTCGTAGCGCCCGGCCCCGACGAGCTCGGACGCCTCCTCGTCGAGCAGTGCGTTGAGCGTCTCCTCGACGGTCTTCCTCACCAGATTCTTTATGTCGTTGCGCAGCGACTCCTCGTCGACTGATACGATGTTCGCAGACACGGCCCGTGCCCCCTTCGTCGGTGATTTGTTGTTTAGTCGCTAGAAATCATATGACGGGGCGCGGGCCGTGTTCCGCTATGCGGTTGTCAATTTGCGAAAGAAATTATGCGTCACCGTTTGGTGCTGATGAATCTTGCCTGGACCTTGTTATTTTTATTTAAATATTTACACTTAACTTATAAGTTAAGTGTAAATAGAAATGGGAGGTGGCCCTTGGTAGAAGGATATGAACTTGTCGAATACGGAGACCCCAAGGGCCGGCTATTTTAGGTACTGACGACTTCTCCTGACAACTCTCAATTCCAGAAAATGTTGTCAGACCCTAAGCGGAAATTAACCGCTCGAACAATGATCGGCCAGAATAGCGCGTCAGTTTCTGGAGCCTGGGCGCTGACTTTTATGCCTGGCTTCTGAAACGGAGAATACAATGAAAAAAGTAGATCTATCTGATTTTTACGCCGAGACAGAAACTAGCGAAACACGCGCTTATGAACACGCGCTAGATATCGAGTTCATTGTTCATCGCGAAATGAAACGTTTGGGATTGAGTAAAAGTGAGCTGGCAAATCGTATGGGCATAAGCCTTCAGTCGCTTTCTAAGCTCTTGAATTCTCAACCTAATATGACTCTAAAGACGATTGCAAAGTTCGAACTTGCTCTGGGCATTAAGATCGTTCCGCAGGTTATTGTCAGCTATTCCAAAGAACTGCCGTTTCTTTCATCCAACTATTCCGTTCGAGAGCAATGTGCATTGCCTGCCATTCTCCCTGCAGAGCTGTCAGCAGATTGCGATGTGCCTTTTCAGAGCGAATAGCAGTCTCTCAATGAGCCTGAGTCGGACGAGTTGCCATCCCCACATCCTCTAAAAAAGTTCTTAAAACTGCCTTAAAGGCGTCCCGGCTTGCGTTGGCGGCGTACAATACGCATGTTTGTCTATGGCAAATGTGGAATTAAGGGGAGGGATGCGCCATGGAAGTGCTGGTTGTTGGCAATACCGCATATGTTGACGATGACTTTTGTGCCAAGGCGTTCCCCGGGGACCATGTTAAGGTCGTCGCTGCCGCGGAAGCGCGCCGCGACGAGTCATCGCCCCATGCATCGTGGAAAGAGCTTCTGCAACACCTGGACCAGGCCTATGAGTTCGACCGCGTGGTCTATCTGTCTAACTACCTCACCCCGCATACCGATATCGTGGGCGATATCGAGCTGCTGCGCTCGGTCTTTCGTGCGTGCGCGGGTCGCCGCCGTGCGGAAGAGCCTTGCGGAAGCCGCACTTGTTGAAGTGCTCGAGCGTTCGCCGGACGAGCAGGAGCCGCCGTGCCCCCATGCCGGACGGTGCGGTGGATGTTCGTGGCAATCGCTGGCCTATGGCCGCCAGCTCGCATGGAAAGAGCGCATCGTGCACGACGCGCTGGAGCGGGTGGGCAAGGGGGCGTGTCCGCCCATGCTGCCTATCCTG
>OLSB01003326.1_pt1 | contig 11782 bp, 9 predicted proteins | sample 1672071 | NCBI WGS metagenome assembly OLSB01 (sample SAMEA3136642, study PRJEB25190) | human gut metagenome | biome: human gut; feature: human-associated habitat; material: faeces | place: Austria | collected 2013
AGACACGGTGGGCAATCTAACACTTACTGCGTATAATAGCGATTACAGCAATTTAATGTTTGCAAGAAAGAAAACGCTTGCGGATAAAGGTTTTGATTATAGTAAATTGTCATTGAATACTTATGTGAAAACTTGCGATACTTGGACTGAAACGGAAATAATAAAACGTGCAGAATTGCTTTTGTCTTGGGCGGAAAAAATTTGGCAAACCCCTGTGACTTCATTCGCCCCCGATGTGGTTGAAGAATGGACAACTTTGGACGATGAAATTGATTTTACAAATAAAACGGTGTTGAAAATAAATTTAATAGGCGACGAAATCGCTTGTGATAATATTACCGACGCATATAAAAAAGTAAATGCTACTTTATATATGTTAGACCCCGTGCTTTTCGCAAATATAGATAACAATTATCATAGCGAAACAAGCAGTGCATTACGCAGCCCTTTTGAATTAAGTGCTACAATGTTCATTGAAACAAATTTAAGTTCACAACACAAAATCAATATTTTGCGTGAATTATTTGATAATTTTGATATGGACTATCAAGATTTGAAATTTTTAATTCGCCCTAAACAAAAAGATGTTGGTACATTAGATTTATCCGACGAAACAACCTATTCAAATGTAACAACCGGCGAACTTGCTTATCAAATGTTTGGATATTTGCTAACTAATGGCAAACTATCACAATCTGATATTGACTTGCTGATGACGAAAGATTTTACAAGAGAAACATTCAAAAAAGTGGTATATCCTGTACTTGCTCTGTCTCGTGATGCCAATAGAGGCGATAGCAAGACTTTTAGATATTACAAAACGCCCATTGCTGTAAATGGAGTTGATATTTATATTTCCAGTCAATGGTTTGAAGAAAGTCGTGCTGATTTAATCGGTTACTTTCAAGGGAAAGTTTAATTATGTCGGCAAATAAAGAGTGTTTTGCGAATTTGATTATATCCGAGTATATTCGTAAAAGCGGTGTTATTGCTCCGATAGAATTTCATTTTGTTGATAACATAAATGATAGTTGGATTTTCTATACCCATAGCAGTAAGGTAAAAAGGGAGTATATTTTACAAGATTTCTCACAACAAAACGGTTTAATGCTACCTTTTGAAGGCGACACATACCACATTTTAATTAAAAATGACTACATAGACTACAAATGTACCATAATTCACGAAAGCACACATATCATTGATTATGACAGATTTCGCTTGCTATATAACAGCGGCGATACGGATATTGAATTACATAAATTCTATGGGAGTATGTGTTTATATAGTGAGTTTCACGCTCGCAAAATGGCTCACGCATATTATGTGCAAAATCTGTTCAATGTAGATGTTCCGCAGATAATGTTACAAGAATTGCTTAATATTGTTCCTATTATCAAAGATTTGGAAAAAGATATTAAAACTAATAAATGCACTAACATCATTAAAGATTTACGTTTATATGATTTAATGCAATATTTAGGAAGAATTTATACTATAAAATTAGATATTGCGCCACTTGACGATTTTAGTGATAATATAAAAATGCTTTATGCAAGCCTTGTAGCATTAGACAAAAATTGGAACGATAACACATTCCAAGCGGTTGAAAATGCATTGAGAAAACTTTATGAGTAATTTAGATAGATTAGATGCCTCATTGCAATGGAAAATTATTCGATTTGCGTTGCTAACGCTCCGCCATCAAAAGCAATCTTACGAATCCGTAGGATTGCTTTTTTTATATTCGCAAAAAATGCTTGTATTTTATTGTGAATATAAAAAGCAGGGGCGCGTAGCGCGTAAGATTACTAAAATTGGCAGGAATCCCGCGGAGCAGAAGAGATGTTTGTTGCAAAGCAACAACTGACCTCTCTTTCTCCGCCAAAAAAACCCGACGATTCAGTCGGGTTTTTTGCCGTCAAAAGAGAGATTCTGTGCAATCAAACAAACATTGATTGCACACGACGGCTGCGCCGCTGAACTCTCCGTTGCACGCTCCACTATGCGAGTAAACTCGCCCGTTCCCGCTGTAAGGCGAATGCTCTCTTTCTCCGCCAAAAAAACCCGACGATACAGTCGGGTTTTTTGCCGTCAAAAGAGAGATTGAATCACAACTAAACAAAAAGTTAACTATAAAAGTTGACTATTTTTATGCTTGCCTCGATTTGCAATTTGTTACTCCACATATTGAGCATTTTGGTTTATCACAACAGACTTCAAAATAATTTTTTGCACAATATTGCCATAAAATTGAGTCGACTTCAACATTTGATATACTATACTCTTTTGCAATATCACAGCAGATATCAAATGCTTCATCATCTGTAATCTTGTTCGATTTAGAATATCCTAATCGTGTGAGTATTCTACAAACATGAACATCTGGTTTAATAACGTCCATTCCAACACCTTTCAAATATTCTGAAACGAGAGGAACGCCCATTTGTTTTAATTTGTATTTACCACCACTTAATGATTTTAACAACTCTTTTATGTTCGTGTTGTTGTAATAATTATCAACACTGTCATAATCATCTACAATTCTTTCAAGAGTCTCAATATTGTCTTTTAGCGATTGCATTTGTTTGAGAATTTGTCTATTGCCACAATGTAAATCAAGCAATCCATTAACAAAATATTGATAATCGGTTTTTTTTATGAAATCAACATCGAAATTATTAAATAATGTTTTGATTTTTTCTTGGTTATCTTCAATATGTTTCCAAGGTCTTTGATTTGATAGAAGCGCAAACACCATAGAACATATATGGTCTGACAGAGAATAATTTTTTCCATTTTTTCTGTCATTCAAAGCATTTAATGTGGTTGTGATATTCTCTGTATAATCATAACTATTGAATTTCATTGTTTTGATTATTTCGCCAAATTCTTCATACATACTTCACCTATTACTTAAAAATGTTTTATTATTTGAGTAACATTAATGTACAGATACCAATAACTAGATTATATTACAGGCACTATCAAAATGCAACGGATTTCAAAAAATGTACTTTTGTGCGATAAATCGGTTGACAAAGCGAAAGTTTGTTGATAATATGATAACAACAATTAAGAGGCGCAAAGCTTATGAGTAACCGCTCCGCAACGGATTGAAGGGGCGAGGGAAAGGAAGTTTTGCCGAAACGGGAAGTCTTATCCGGAAGATTTTGCCGTTGGGTTGCAGGGAAATACGTTGCAAACTGTCGCAAGGGAACTTGCGGAGCGCTTGATGTTAAATATTGATAGTTTTATCATTTTTGCATTTATTGTATCCGTTAGTTTCCGCTAACGGATTTTTGTTATTGAAAAAAATTTTCAGATAAAGGAGTAACTAAAATGAAAAAAGTAATTACTACGATTGTTTCCGTAATGCTCGTGTCTTTGTTGCTTATCGGCGCGGTGTTCTGTTTCACCGGTTGCCAAAACAAGAAAGACGAAAACTCGATAGTTGTTGGATTGGAATGTGGATATATTCCCTTTAACTATACCCAAACGACCGATGTAAACAACGCTGTAAAAATTTCAAATGCAGAAGGTTACGCAAACGGTTATGACATAATGATTGCACAAAAAATTGCCGATTCGCTTGGAAAAAAACTTGTAATCAAAAAACTTGATTGGGATTCTCTGCTTCCCGGTGTTACCGCAGGAACGCTTGACTTTATAATTGCAGGTATGAGTCCGACAGCAGAAAGGCTTCAACAAATTGATTTTTCTGACGCGTATTATCAAAGCCAAATTGTCCTTGTTGTAAAAAAAGATGGCAAGTATGCAAACGCCACGAAACTTGCAGACTTCAGAGGTGCAAATCTTGTGGCTCAAAACGGTACTTTCCATGATAAGGCTTTGGAAAGACAAGCGACTGACATTGGATACACGAGAAGAACTCCGATGGATTCTTTCCCCGCTATGGTAAGCGCTCTTAAAAACGATAAAAACCTTGATGGTTATGTTGCAGAAGAACCCGGTGCAATTGCGGATTGTGCGGCAAACCCTGAATTTACTTATATTCCGCTTAAAAATAATAAAACTGGTTTTATCGCAAGCGATGAAGATACCCAAATTGCAATCGGCATGAAAAAAGGGAGCCAATATAAAGACGCGGTTAACAAGGCTCTTGCGGCAATCACCAAAGAAGAACGCGAACAAATGATGGAAAAAGCTAAACTTTGGTCGACTCAAAACAACTAATTTTTAACAGCGATGGGATTTTTTGAAAGAATTGGAAAAATAATATCGACATATTATTTGTGGATATTAAAAGGCGTTGGATATACCATGCTAGTGGCAATCGTAGGCACAATAGTGGGCCTGATGATTGGTGTTTTAATTGGCATGTATCGCACTATCGACACACCAAAGAATAAGTTTTTGGCGGTGCTTAAAAAGATAGGTGACTTCATTTTGTCGGCATATATCGAAATATTCCGCGGCACGCCGATGATGGTGCAGGCGATGGTAATTTTCTGGGGCTTTGCGTTATTGAACGACGGCAATACCATGAACGTTACCATTGCGGGTTTAATCATTGTATCTATAAATACAGGCGCGTACATGGCGGAAATCGTCAGAGGTGGTATTATCTCGATTGGGAAAGGTCAATTTGAGGGTGCACAGGCAATCGGCATGACACACGCTCAAACTATGTGGCATATTATACTTCCGCAATCGTTACGTAATATTATGCCAAGTGTTGCGAACGAGTTTGTTATCAATATCAAAGATACGTCCGTGCTGAACGTCATAGGGTTTACAGAGTTGTTCTTCTATGCAAAAACTATTGTTCTCAAGACATATCAAACATTTGAAACGTATCTTGTCGTTGCAACTATCTACTTTGTGCTGACTTTCACCATAACACGTATTCTGCGCCTTATCGAAAAGAAAATGGACGGCAAAAAGAACTATACGGTGCAGGGCTCTCAAAATATGGACGCGGACTCTATCTTGCGTGAACAGACCGCCGCCGGAGGTAACGGCAATGACTGACGAAATCAGAAACGATAATTTTACAAACGAAACGGAATGCGAAACCCGCGCGGATAACGCCCAAAACGAGGTCGTCATCGAAATCAGACACCTTGGAAAATCTTTTGGCGATCACGAAGTCCTGAAAGACATCGACTTCACCGTGCGTCGCGGCGACGTTACCTGCATAATCGGTGCGTCGGGCAGCGGCAAATCCACGCTTCTTCGCTGTATCAACCTTTTTGAAACTCCGTCTTCGGGCGAAATACTTTTGAACGGAGAGAACGTCGTCAACACCAAAAACCCTGCGGAATTCAGGAAAAAGGTGGGTATGGTTTTCCAGTCGTTCAACCTTTTCAAAAATATGAACGTACTGAAAAATTGCACGGTCGGCCCCAGAAAAGTCCTGAAACTTTCAAAGGAAGAATCCGAAGCAAGGGCAAGGAAGTATCTGAGACTTGTCGGTATGGAAGCGTACGTCGACGCGCGTCCCGGACAACTTTCGGGCGGGCAGAAACAGCGCGTCGCAATCGCAAGGGCGCTTGCAATGGAGCCCGAGGTGTTGCTCTTTGACGAGCCGACTTCCGCGCTCGATCCCGAGATGGTGGGCGAGGTTTTGTCAGTCATGAAAACGCTTGCCGAAAGCGGGCTTACGATGGTTGTCGTCACGCACGAAATGGCTTTTGCAAGGGACGTTGCGACCAACGTCGTGTTTATGGATCAGGGCGTCATCGTCGAAGAAGGCGCGCCGAAAGACATCTTCACAAACCCGAAAGAAGAGCGCACGAAAGAGTTTTTGTCCAGACTTCTTGGCGAGAACAAATAATTTTTCAAAAAACGACGTCGGACGCCCGAGAAAAACCTTGGGCGTCTTTTTGTTGCGAAATTTGTCGAATATGACAAAAAATGGGTTTCTTGCAACCGGATTATCGCATAAACTTGCGGTTTCATTGTTTGAGCAAAAAACACGACATGCGTATATTTATGTTTAAATAATAAATCCTTAATAATAATTTCGATTTAGTCTTGACATTTTTTTTTGAAATAAGCTATAATCAAATTGACAAACGGTTGAGGTTATTTTCTTTGACCGTTTCGCTATGTATAAGGATGGTTAAGCAGACTAAACTGCTAAATTATAAACCTAAAGGAGAAGAATATGAAGAAAAAAGTATTACTCGTAACGCTTCTTGTTGTGGCTATCGTTGCAAGTTGCTTCGCGTTCACCGCGTGCAACAAAGACGGCGATAAAGACAAAACGTATGAGATTGCGGTAGTTACCGACGTCGGTCAACTTATGGACGGCGGCTTTAACCAAGGAACGTACGAAGGCGCAAAAGCATATGCCGAAGCACATGGCAAAACCTATAAGTACTATCAGCCGGCAAACGGCGGCGAAGCGACCGACAACGATCGTATTGCTGCAATGCGTCAGGCAATCAAGAACGGCGCTAAGATAATCGTCGCTCCTGGTTTCTTACAGGCGACCGCAATGGCTACCGTTGCTGCTGAAAGCCCCGAAGTTAAATTTATTTTTATTGATGGATGGGCTCTTTCCGATGCAAAAGGAAACATTCTTAATAACGTAACGGCTGTTGTTTATAAGGAAGAGGAATCCGGCTTTATGGCGGGTTATGCTGCGGTTAAGGAAGGCTATACAAAACTCGGCGGTACGTTCGGCGGAGACGGTTCCAACCCTGCTTGCAACCGTTTTGCATCGGGATACGTACAAGGTATCAGAGCAGCTGCAGCTGAACTCGATAAAAACGTAAGCGTAACTATCAGCTTTAAATATGGCGGAAGCTTCCAGGCAAGCAGTGCGCTCCAAACTCAAATCGCAGGATGGTATAACGACGGAACGGAAGTCGTATTTGCATGCGGCGGCTCTATGTTCCAAAGCGTTAAGAGTGCGGCGGAAGCAACTAAAGACGGTAAAATCATCGGCGTTGACGTTGACCAGGCGGCATTAAGCGACAGAGTTATTACTTCTGCTGTAAAAGGATTGAAAGTTTCCGTTGAAAAGATTCTTGGTGAATACTACAATAACGAGTGGGATACGAAACTTGCGGGTAAAGCAAGCAATCTCGGCGCAGCTGACGACGCAACCGGTCTTCCCACCGCAACTTGGAGAATGACCAACTTTAAGGTCGCAGATTACACTGCATTGTTCAATTCGATTAAAAACGGCACTGTCACGGTCAACAGCGAAATTCTTCCGGACTGCAACGTTGAAGAATTCTGGCAAGGTCTTGTAAGCGGTAGCAAAGTTACCGTCAACCTTGACAAATAATTAAAACACAAAAAAAGAAAGGACTTTTTGTCCTTTCTTTTTGCAAATTCGGCGTTGTGCTGCGCTGGATTTGCAAAGAGAAAGGATATTTTTTTAAACGGAGAGAATTATGTTTGAAAAATTCAAGAAAAATCGTTCGCTGAGCAAAGACAATGACAACATTGTAAGCGAGAACAATTCGGATTACGTCATTGAGATGCGCCATATCACGAAAGAATTCCCCGGAATTATCGCAAACGACGATATTACGTTGCAACTAAAACGCGGGGAAATTCACGCCCTTCTTGGTGAAAACGGCGCCGGAAAATCCACGCTTATGTCGGTGTTGTTCGGCTTGTATCAGCCCGAAAAAGGCGAAATTCTGAAAAACGGACAAGTCGTAAAAATCAATAATCCCAACGACGCAACCGCGCTTGGCATAGGTATGGTGCATCAGCACTTCAAACTTGTCGAGTGTTTTTCGGTGCTCGATAACATAATTCTGGGGGCTGAAAATACAAAACTCGGCTTTATTCAAAAAAAGAAAGCGAAAAAAAAGGTTCTTGAATTGTCAAACAGATACGGATTAAATGTTGATATTAACGCGATTATCGAAGATATCACAGTCGGTATGCAACAGCGCGTCGAAATTTTGAAAATGCTGTACCGCGACAACGAAATTCTGATTTTTGACGAGCCGACGGCAGTCCTTACCCCGCAGGAAATCGACGAACTTATGAAGATTATGAAAAACCTTGCGGCAGAAGGAAAGTCAATTTTGTTCATCACCCACAAACTCAACGAAATTATGGCGGTTGCCGACCGTTGCAGCGTATTAAGAAAGGGCAAGTACATCGGCACCGTCGAAATCAAGGACACGACAAAGGAAGAACTTTCCGAAATGATGGTCGGTCGCCAGGTGAAGTTTGAGGTCGATAAGGACGAGGCGATCCCCGGCGACGTCGTTCTGGAAGTCGATAAACTGTGCGTCGAAAGCAAGATTCACAAAAAACTTGCCGTAAGGGACGTGAGTTTTCAGGTGCATGCGGGCGAAATCGTGTGTATCGCGGGTATTGACGGCAACGGTCAGACCGAACTTGTTTACGGCATAACGGGGCTTGAAAAACTTGCGCCCAACGTCAAAGAAGAGGTCGAAGAGCACGTTGAAAAACCCGTATGGCAAAAACTGAAAGAAGTCGAAAAACAGGAACGCGCGAAATTGTTCTTCACGCAATGCGGGGAACAGCTGAAATTCTTCTTTGTCGAACTTGGCAAAAATATCTGGAAAAAACTGAAAAAATTCGGCGAAACGGTTGCGGCAAAAACCGTTGCTCTTTGGAACAAACTCGTTTTGCTGTTCAATAAAAACAAGGCGCAGGACCTTGACACCAACGCCGACGTGAAGGGAAGAATCACCCTTTGCGGACAGGATATCACGAAAGCACCGATAAGAAAGCGCAGCAAAACGGGCATGAGTCATATCCCCGAAGACAGGCATAAATACGGACTTGTGCTGGATTATACGCTGGAACAAAATATGGTGCTTCAACGATACTGGCAAAAAGAATTTCAAAAAGGCGGCTTTATAAAATTTAAGGCAGTAGAAGACTATTCCGAAAAACTAATTGAAAAATACGACGTCAGAAGCGGACAAGGCGGAAAAACACTTGTCAGGAGCATGTCAGGCGGCAACCAGCAAAAGGCAATCGTCGCGCGCGAGCTCGACCGCGAGCATAAACTCCTGATTGCCGTACAGCCCACACGCGGACTTGATGTCGGCGCAATCGAATATATCCACTCGCAAATCGTGAAAGACCGCGACGCGGGGGCGGGCGTACTGCTTGTTTCGCTGGAACTTGACGAAGTAATGAATCTGAGCGACCGAATCCTTGTAATGTACGAGGGCGAAATCGTGGGCGAACTCGATCCGAAGAAAACCACGGTGCAGGAACTCGGTTTGTATATGGCTGGCGCAAAGCGCGATAATGTAAAAGTGACGGAGGAGAATGAAAAATGAAAAACGAAAAAATAAAACAATTCTTCTCGGATATCGGAAATTGGTTTAAGGCGTTGTTCACCATACAAAACGGACAGGAACCAAAAATGCTTACGTTTTATAAAAAAGACGGCACAAAATCGGTTTTGTCTTCATTTTTGTGCATATTGGCAGGCGTATTTGTAGGGTTTATCGTTATGTTGATAATTGCCGCCGCTTCGCCCGAAATTTCCGCAAGAGATGCGTTTAAGGGGCTTGGAATAATCCTTGGCGGACCGTTTTCAAGCGGAACGGCAAAATACATAAACATGAACTTTGGCGATATGATTTTTTACTCCGGTCCGTTGATTTTGACCGGACTTTCGGTTGCCGTCGCTTTCAAAACAGGCTTGTTCAATATCGGAGCGCCCGGACAGTTTTATATGGGCACAATGGGCTCGTTGCTCGTTGCGTTGAGTATTCCTTCAAAAAACGGCGCGGAAGCGTTTTTTATCTGGTTTTTCGCAATTATCGTAGGAATGTGCTTCGGCGCGATGTGGGGCTCTATACCGGGAATTTTTAAGGCTTTATTCGGTGTTAACGAAGTTATCGTTTGCATTATGACAAACTGGATATCGGCAAATATTGTAACGTGGGTATTTACATCGACACCGAACTTAAAAAATATTTCAATGGGTAAATCCGACTATCTTATTACAACGGCAGTCACCGGCAACGGCACCCCGAAAATAGGATTGGATAAGTTATTCAAAGGTTCGTATATCGACCTCGGAATTATCCTTGCAATATTGGTGGCAATTGTATTATTGATAATACTTAATAAAACCACGTTCGGATATGAATTAAAAGCGTGCGGGGCAAACAAGCATGCCGCAAAATATGCTGGTATGAACGAAAAACGCAATATTATTTTGTCAATGGCAATTGCCGGGGCTTTGGCTGCGTTGGGCGGTGCTTTATATTATTTAAATCCCGGTATCGAATTCAGATTCGGTTCGGCATACGGAAAACTTCCCGACTATGGATTTAACGGAATTCCTGTCGCTTTGCTTGCGTCAAGCAACCCCATAGGCGTTATATTCTCGGGAATATTCTTGCGATACATCGCGCAAGGCGGCAATGAATTGACTTCTGCGGGATACAATAAATACGTTGCAGACATTATCATTGCTTTGATTATTTACTTTGCAGGTTTTTCAAAATTGTTGCGAGATTTTATCACGAACCGACAGAAAAAAATAACAAGCAAAATTCAATTGAAAATTGCAAAAAACAATGCGAAGTCAGCGCTTGACGAAATCGAAGCGGAAAAAGAGATTGTAAACGAAACAATCGGAGAAAGTATAAAAGAAACGGTCGAAGAAACGCAGGACGCGTCACCCGTTAATACCGATAAAAAGGAGATTGATGACTAATGACAGAATTTATACTGCAAAATACACTTCTTAATATGATTCCGTTATTGATAGTTGCGTTGGCAGGTATGTTTGCCGAAAGAAGCGGCGTTATCAATCTTGCGCTCGAAGGCGAAATGATAATCGGCGCTTTTTGCGGAGCAGTTGCAGTTTACTCGTTCCAAAAATCAGGAGCAATGGTTAATAGTCCGCAATTAATGTATATCGTCGCAATGATTATCGCTGCCGCATGCAGCGCTGTGTATTCTTTACTGCTTTCGTTTTCGGCAATCAACTTAAAGGCGGATCAGACAATAGGCGGTACTGCATTGAATATGCTTGCGCCCGCAATAGTCAGCACAATCGGATTGGCTTTCTTTAATCAAGAAAAAATCGAAATGCTTAAATCCACGAAATACGTCATTATTAACGATGAATTGACCGGGCTTGCAAAAATTTTGGGCGATAGAATGTACATATCGACATATATTGTAATTGCAATATTTATTTTGCTTTCGATATGGGTATATAAATCGAAAACCGGTATGCGAATGAGAGCGTGCGGCGAGCATCCGCAGGCAGCCGCAAGCGTTGGCATCAACGTCTATAAAATGAGATATCTCGGCACTACCATTTCCGGCGCATTGGCAGGTTTGGGCGGATATGTATATATTGCCACAATGTCCGGCGGCACGGCAGAAGGTACTGTTGCAGGCATGGGCTTCCTTGCTCTTGCTATTATGATTTTCGGTAACTGGAAACCGCTGGGAATCGCATTCGGAGCATTATTGTTCGGATTTTTGAACTGTATAAGCGTTATGTATTCGCAGATTCCTGCGCTTAAAGCGCTGAATTTGCCGATGTACTTTTACAATATTATTCCGTACTTTACGGTATTGGTGGTGCTTGCTTTTACGGCAAAAAGATCGGGTTGCCCGAAAGCGGAGGGGATTCCGTACGACAAGGGTATGCGCTAAACTATGGCAAAATTATATTTCAAATTCGGGGCGATGGGCTCGTCAAAGTCGGCTCAGGCGCTCATAACGAAGTTCAATTATGAGGAGCTCGGCATGTCGGTATGGCTCATAAAGCCGAGCATCGACACGCGCGACGGGGCGGACATAGTCCGCAGCCGCATAGGGCTTGAGG
>OLSB01003339.1_pt1 | contig 11752 bp, 7 predicted proteins | sample 1672071 | NCBI WGS metagenome assembly OLSB01 (sample SAMEA3136642, study PRJEB25190) | human gut metagenome | biome: human gut; feature: human-associated habitat; material: faeces | place: Austria | collected 2013
ATGAAGGCAATATGCTGCGTTTTGCGGGCTACGGCTTCGGCGGACTTCAGCGACCCGATAAGAACATGAGCGCCGCAATACAGAGCAACGCAAAGCCGACAGGCTCGAACTATAATTACGCCGAAAGCTTTATTATAAGGAATAATATTTTCGAGCTCAGCACATATCAGCTTGTAAACGCGGCATCCGCTGCGGGCACTCCGCCCACATTGGACGGCAACACATATATACAGGTGGACGGCAGATGGCTCGGCTATTACGGCAAGAACACCAATATACGCTTTAACAAAAGCTCGGAGCTTATAATTAAAAATACCTGGAACGACGCTTCGGCAAAGCTTGCTTTTGCATGATATTTTACGGGGGATATATGACGGATATAAAGGCAACTAACAGGGATTTATATGTTCCGGCCGCAGAGATAATCAACTCAAGAAAAATTCCCGAGGCGACAAATAAGCAGGTGGATTCGGAAACCGAGAAACTGCGAAACGAAATAGGCGCGCTTCCGGACACGGTGAAGAATACGGGAGAATGCCGTTATATATCGGTATCGGGCAGCCGTGACAATGACGGAAAAACACCCGAAACCGCTTGGGATTCGTTTGAAACGCTTGAAAGAAACCGTGGGGAGCTTAAGGCGGGTACTGCCGTTCTTTTCCGCAGAGGAGATATTTTCAGGGGCTGCATAACAGCGGCGGACGGAGTAAACTACGGCGCTTACGGCAGCGGCGAAAAGCCGAGGATATACGGCTCTGCAAGGGATTATATAAACGACAGCTGGTACAGGCTCCCTGACGGTCTGTGGACGGTGGACGCGGATTTCCCCGCGGATGTGGGTAACATAATCTTCGATAAGGGCAGGGCGGTCGGCATAAAAAAAACAAACCGTGCCGATATCTCTGAGGAATTTGATTTTTGGAGCGACCACAAAAACGGCAACCGCATAGTAATCAGGCTGAAGGACGATCCCGTACTTACCTTCAAAAGCATCGAGATAGCGCATAATCTGTGGCTCTTCAGAATGGACTCAGTCAAAAATACGCTGATTGAAAATCTGACCTTCTGCTTTTGCGGCGGTCACGGAATAAGGGCGACGGAAGTGCGCGATGTTCGCATAACGGGCTGCGAGTTCTTCTTTATAGGCGGCTGCTTCCTTACGGAATACAAAAACGGCGATGTGCGTTACGGAAACGCGATCGAGTTTATGCGCGGGTGCAAAAATTCCGTTGTGAAAAACTGCATTGCCTACCAGATATACGACAGCGGAATAACTCACCAGGGCTACGGCGATTACTGCGCGGAGGATATGGAGTTTACCAGAAATATATTGGAATACTGCGGTATGGGCTCTGTGGAATACTGGCTCGGTCAGGATTCAAAATGCGTAAACATCACCTACAGCGGCAATATAATGCGCTTCGCGGGCTACGGCTTCGGCGGGCTTCAGCGCCCCGATAAAAATATGACCGCACACATCCAAAGCAACGGCGCGTGCCTTAATTTTGCTGAGAATTTCGTTATTGAAAATAATATTTTCGAGCTCAGCACATACGACCTTATAAACGCGCAGAGCAGGATGAACACCCTGCCGGTGCTTCGGGGCAATACATACATTCAAAACGAAAACAGGCGGCTCGGCTCTTACTCGGGTTATCTTGACTGTATGTTTGACAGTGCGGTGGGCGGAACCGTAAAAAAGCTTTGGCACGATGAGGGAGCAAAAATAAATTCACCCGCTTCATACTCTTAATTTCATGAAAGAAGGGGATTTACGAAATGAAAATAATCGAAACGATTAAAAGACATGCCAATATTGCTTTGGCGTTAGGCGTTATGCTGTCGATGATCGCGGCGCAGGCAATTCCCGTTTTTGCATCGCCGTCGGTTTCGGCGGAGGACGCTGCTGCCGTGAGCCATCTTGAAGAGCTTTATAAGGCTTATATTGAGGAGTACGGCGATAAAACCACAAGAGAGGGACTTTTGAGGGTATACGATTCGGCGCTTGAAATCAACTCCGACAGCTTTGCAAAGGAAAAAGCCGCCGGCTATGAGGTCAAGCTTAATGCCGCGGTCCTGCGCCCGATAGACGGCTCTGAGGATAAGGACGGAGAAATAACCCGCGGGCATAACGGTTATGTAAACATAAACGCCGAGGTCACCAAAAATTCCAAAGCGGTAGGTACGGTATCGTTCGCACAGAAAATAACCGCAGGGGTCAAGACACTTACCTATACAAGGTCATCAGCCGAGGAGGCTTCCTCTGTTTGGAATATAGGCTCGGGCAAATACTTAAATTATTATAACGGCTCGGCAGATAAGCTTATCGTTCCCGAGGGCGTTGAGGAGATTAACTGGAACAATCGCTCCACCTGGTATAAGGGCGATAAGACCAAGGTTAAAATCATAATCTTCCCATCAACCATGAAAAAGGTTTTGGCGGAAACCCTGCAGGGCTTTACAAATCTTATTGCGGTATATATTCCCGACGGCTGCACAGACCTCGGCGCTTCGGCGTTCAGCGGATGTACATCCTTGAGATATGTCCGCCTTTCGGAAAACTTTACGGCAATTCCGAAGAGCTGCTTTGCAAACACGCCTGCGCTTACGCAGATGTATATTCCCGCAGGCATAAAAAGCATAGCCGACCGTGCATTTAACGGCAGCGCGCTGCGTGACATTGTTATCTGCGCGGATAATTTCGTCGGCGACGGATATGATACCCATAAAAACTTTGTAATTCAGCTGAACGAGAATATCAATGAGGAAATAAAAGCCGATGTTGAGGCGGATCTGAAGGACGACCGCGGCTTTATTGCCGACAGGCATTTCTACTACCTCGGCAAAAACCCGACGGTCAAATCAAGCTGGCTTTGGTATTCCTGCGATATAGCAAGCGGTGCCGATTACCTCTGGTACACCCTCATTTACGCCTTAAAGGGCAACAGCATCGAGGAGTTTATAAAGACACAGACCTCCAACAGTCTTGAGGATGAGTATACCGCGCTTGAAGCGGCCGACGCAACGCTTTTAAGCGAGCAATACAGAGGAATCAGAAAAATAAGCGATGAAGAGGCGCTTTCGCACCTTGAGGAGCTTTACAGGGCGTATATTAAAAAATACGGCGACAAAACCTCCCGCGAGGGACTTCTTCGGATCTACGACACCGCGTTTGCGGTAAACGCCGACAGCTTCGCCGATGAAAAGGCGGTAGGCTATAAGGTAAAGCTTAACGCCACGGTGCTGCGCCCGGTTGACGGAAGCTGCGATAAGGACGGAGTCATCACGGTTGCGCGCGACGGCTATGTGAACATAAGCGCCGAGGTCACAAAGGACGGGAAAACAGTAGGAACGGTAAAATTCACCGAGGTTTTATCCGCCGAAATGAAGACCCTAACCTACACGAAGTCATCTGCCGAGGAGGACAGCTCGGTTTGGAATATAGGCGCGGGCAAGTATCTTAATTACTATAACGGCTCTGCCGATAAGCTTATAATTCCCGAGGGCGTTGAAGAGGTAAACAGCAAGACCCTCGGCGAGTGGTACAAGGGTGATAAAACAAAGGTTAAAATAATCGTTTATCCGTCAACCATGAAAAAAATAATGCCGTGGACGATGAACGGCTTTACGAATCTTATGGCGGTTTACATACCCGACGGCTGCACCGAAATAGGCGAGCGCGCCTTCAGCGACTGCACCTCGCTCAGGTATGTCCGTCTTTCGGAAAAATTCACCGCCATTCCCAAATACTGCTTTGCCGGCACACAGGCGCTCACAATGCTTTATCTGCCCGCGGCGGTCAAAAGTGTTGCCGACCGCGCGTTTTACGGCAGTGCCGCAAGGGATCTTATCACCACGGCGGATGATTTTGCGGGCGACGGCTACGATACCCATAAAAAATATGTTACTTCACTTAATGAAAGCATAAACGAGCAGGTTAAAGAGGATGTCCGCGAGGATCTTATTGCCGATGTGGGCACAAATCTTTCAAACAGAAGCTTTTTCTACCTCGGCAAAAACCCGACGGTCAAATCAAGCTGGCTCTGGTATTCCTGCGATATGGATAACGGCCCGGATTATCTTTGGTATACATATATATACGCTTTAAAGGGCAACAGCATCGAGGAATTTATAAAGACCCAGACCTCGAACAGTCTTGAGGATGAATATACCGCGCTGGATAACGAAACGGCCGAGCTTTTAAAGACGCAGCATGATAAATACATGCTGAACGGCAGATATCCGAAGGAAATAAACACCGAGGTCGTTCAGGCACTTATAAAGGACTATCCGTTCACAAATAACGGCAGCGCGGCGGAGTTTTCTCTTTATCTTGAAAAGAAGCTTGCCGATACAGGATATAAGGCTGCCGTGAGCAACTGGTATAAGCTGAGGGCTGTTCCCGGCTGCGAGGATACCGACGGGGTAATGTTTGAGGGCTATAACGGCTATGTTACCGCGGATATAAGGCTTACCTCTGCGGTCGATACAAAGGATATTTCTATATACGGCGTAATCAAGCCCGAAATTTACAGCTACAGCTTTGAGACTGTGGCAAAGGCGGATACCTTCTATCCCGAAACCGTGGACGGCACGGACGGACTGCGCGGCGATACCGGCGCAGAGGGAGAGTTCTTCCTGCTTTCCTCCGACGGCACTGTGCTGCTCGATTATTACGGCACTGCGGAAAAGATTATAATCCCCGAGGGCGTCGAGTATCTCGATCAGTCATGGTGGCTCGATACCGACCTTACAAAGGTTCGCTGCATAATTCTTCCCGATTCCTTAAAGGTTCTGCCCGACCAGTTCGGCGTTCCGTTCAGCAGCAATATAGAAGTAATTATTATGGGTGATAATGTCGTGAAGGCGGAGGGCAAGCATTCGTTCTGGAAGTGCTATAAGCTTAAAAATCTGCGGCTTTCGGAAAATCTTGAAAATCTTAACGAGGAAGCGCTTTTTGAAACCCTGCTGCTTACCGATCTGCATCTTCCGAACGCTTTGAAGACTATAGATAAGGGCAGCTTCCATTTGTCCGCTTTGCGCGATATAGTTATACCCGCGGGCGTTGAAAGCATTGCAAACGAGGCGTTTGCGTGGCCGCTTAAGACCCTTAAATATCTTGTTGAGGGTGTCAGAACGCAGGGCAACGCCATTTCACAGGAGCTTTGCGATGAGCTTGACCCGATTCTTCAAAAGAAAATAGCAACAAGCCCCGGCGTTTATATTCCGCGAACGATTACCGTATTAAGCAAAAATGCGGAATATGCCGAAAGGCATGATTTCTGGAATTCAGACCTCAGCTGGATACAGGTAAAGGTTAATTACCTGCCCGGCTCGTCAACCGAAAAGCTTATAAACAGCGGCTACGCTTCGGATGCAAATAAATACTCGTATTCAACACTTGGGCTCTCCGAAAACGAGCTGAAGGTCAATATGATGCTTTATTCTGAAAGAGTTCCGGTTTATTCGGATATAAAGGCGGAGGATATAGAGAAATATTTCGCTTCTGCGCTTTCCGATGAGTTTGTAAGCAAGGTTGAGGTAACGGAGCTTTCGGTTACCGATCCGTCAAAGGACGGCGCGGGCTCGCTTACCGCAAGGGTGACCGCAATTATGAAGAGCGGCGAAAGGGTCGGCGTTGATATTTCAAGGATAATACCGCTTATCGAGAATTATAAGACCGATATGAACCGCGGCGGTTGGACAGGCAAGGAATATAAATACGATAATAAATTCGTGCCGAGCATAACCCGCTATGAGGATGAAACGGTTACCGAATATGTTGATGTTCCGATTGAGGTGCCGAACGAAAGCCGCGGCGAGGAAATCAAAAACACCGACGGCGGCGACGGAGAAGAGGAGACCGTTACAATAACAAAGGTTATTAAAAAGAAAAAGAAGAAGCCTGCGGCGGCTCAAACAAACATCGTGCTGCCGATAGTACTTTCGGTTGCGGGCTTTGTTCTCGTGTGCGGCGCGGTTGTGCTGTTCTGCCTTATAAAGCGGCGTAAAAAGCGCGCTTAAACTTGCGTTACACCGAATATATAAATACAAAAAATTCCCGACGCTGTTCCGAATAGCGTCGGGAATTTTTAAATGACTTTAATTTATTAATGATTTTATGCCCTGTGCCGAAGCCGAGCCTTTAACAATTTCGCATTCCGAATTGTTTTTTTCTTCAGGCAGCAGGTCTGTCATGCTTTTTATGCTTATGCCGAGGGTCGACATATTGTGAAGCAGTGCGGAGGTCGTCGGCTGAATTACACCCGTAACGCCGCAGACGATAAGTAAGAAATTAAAGCTGACTATAAAGCGGTAGTTTCTGTTTATGCGCTCCATAAGCGCCGAAGAAATTTCCCTTAAGGTCACAAGCTTAAACAAATCCTCCGAGGAAACGGTTATATCCGAAATTTCCTTTGCGATTGCAGCGCCGGTATTTATCGCTATTCCCACATCCGCTTCCGACAGTGCGGGAGTATCGTTTACACCGTCGCCTATCATAATAACGGTATGTCCCGCCGCCTTCTCACGGCGTATGAATTCCGCCTTATCTTCGGGCAGCACCTCTGCGCGGTATTCGTCCACACCCACGGCGCGTGCGACAGCGGCGGCGGTTTTTTCATTGTCACCCGTCATCATGACGACCTTTTTTATACCCGCCTTATGCAGTGCGGCAACCGCGGAGGGAGCTTCGGGACGCAGCGGGTCGGAAATGCATATTACCGCCCTTAAAACGCCCGAAACGGCAAGATAAAGATGAGAATACTCATCGGAAATATTATCGAATTTATCCTTTTCGTCATCGGGCACGGTGCAGCCCTCGTCCTCAAATACGAAATGATAGCTGCCTATAACCACATTTCTGCCCTCAACCGTGCTTGAAATGCCGTGAGCCACAACATATTCGACGCTTGAATGGTATTCCTCATGGTTAAGCCCGCGCCTTGCAGCCTCCTCCACAACGGCGTTTGCAAGCGAATGCGGGTAATGCTCCTCAAGGCAGGCGGCAAGACGCAGCATATCGTTTTCGGCTCTGCCGCCGAAGGTTACAATTTTCGCCACACGGGGAGTCGCAAGGGTCAGCGTACCTGTTTTATCGAAAACAACGGTATCCGCCTTTGCAACCGCCTCCAAAAAGCGACCGCCCTTTACCGAAACATTGTATTTTGCGCTTTCGCGCATCGCTGATATTACGGCAATTGGCATTGAAAGCTTTAAAGCGCAGGAAAAATCTACCATAAGCACCGAAAGCGCTTTTACCGCGTTGCGCGTCAATAAATATGTAAGCGCCGTGCCGCCGAGGGTGTAGGGGACTAATCTGTCCGCTAAATGCGAAGCCTTGTCTTCTGCGGTGGATTTGAGCTTTTCGGATTCCTCGATCATTCGGACTATGCGGTCGTACCGTCCGCCGCCCGCCGCCTTTTCAACGGCAATCACGCATTCGCCCTCTTCAACAACCGTTCCGGCGTATGCATAGCTGCCCGCACTTTTTTTAACAGGCAGCGACTCGCCCGTCATTGAAGCCTGGTTGACCATGGCGTCACCCGAGACCACCTTGCCGTCAAGCGGGATAAGGTTTCCCGTGCGGACGATTATTTTATCGCCCTCCGAAATATCGTTTATCGAAACCAAAATCTCCTGCTCGTCGGTTTTAAGCCAAACCTTTTCGACATTAAGAGACATGGCGCCCGCAAGGTCTGAAACGGACTTTTTATGCGTCCATTCCTCAAGCAGCTCGCCGAGCCTTAACATAAACATAACGGATGAGGCGGTATCAAAATCACGCCGCAAAAGCGAAACCGTAACTGCGGTTGCGTCAAGCACCGACACCGAAAGCCTGCCCTCCAGGAAGGATCTCAGCCCCGTCTTTATATAATGTAGGGAATGATAGACCGCAATGGCAGAGCGCAGCGGCAGCGGCAGGAAAAGCTTTGAGAAAAAGCGCCTTATAAATGTGAACACAAGCTTATCTTCAAACTCGCGGTTAAGGCTTCTGCCGGTGTGCTCCGGCAGCGCTACGGTCGCTTCGGCTTTTTCAAAGGAAAAGGCGGCAAACGCCTTTATAATATCCGAGCGCGAGCCGTTATATGCAACCACGGCGTCACAGGTGCGGTCATAAACCGCAACGCCGGTAACGCCCGCAACCCCACGCAGATAATATTCAAGAATATCCGCAGAATGAAGGGACATTCTGTTTATACATAAATGCACGCGCAGTCTGCCCTGCGATTCGTGCAGTACCAAGCATTTCATAAATCAGCATCTCCAAATAAAAATCAGGCTCCCTCTTAGAGAGGGAGCCGAGGAGTATATACGCGACCGAACGAGAGAACTGCTCTCGGCTGAAGCTTATTCTTCGGTTTCTTCCGCTGCGGTATCCTCAATAACCTCCGCTTCCTTTTCGGCAGCGCGGTTTTCATTGAGAACCTTGGCGTCGGCAAGAATGTCGCCCGCATTTTCTTTAACGGCGGTTACAACAGTCATAACCTCTTCCTTGGCACGCAGTGCCGCTGCGGTGGTATATGTATAGGCTTTTTTAGCCTCTTTACTGCTCAAAATTTTAAGGCCGGCCGTTCCGAAAAGAAGTCCTCCGGCAAACAATCCGAGCTTACCCCATGCACATTTCATTTAAACAACCTCCTTTTGGTTTTTTGATATTATAACATTATTCGACAGAAAAATCAATTCCCAAAAGACGAATTAACAAAAATTTAAATTTTTCCGTTTTTTTCTTTATATTGTGGTTTTTTAAGGTATTAATGAATAAATCCCCCACTTTTGGTGTAAAATAGAATCGTACAGGCTATATGACCCGCCACTTTATGCAATTTTGTAGGATTGCACAAGTTAAATGTCAAAAAATGGAGATTTACAGCCCCGACACAAAAAGTTACAGCCTTGTAACCTTTTTGTAACCACTTTTTAACCGTCATTTTAAACAAAAACACTGCTTTTTGCGACTTTGACATTGTCAGCACAAAGGCTTATAATATGCCTCGGCTTGCGAGATTTGTTTCAAAGGAGTCATTTGATGTTAGAAAAAATAAAGTACCGTCTGTCTGACGCGGAGTTCATAAAGCGAACCCGTGTAAGGTGCATAGCGGCTATGACCGCCGTCACCATAGCGGTTGTTACTTCACTCGGATTTTCACTCAATACCGTAAAGGTGTTCGACGGCGAAAAAACCTACACAGTGCGTTCTGTGAGTGCGAATGTTGCAAATATTCTTTCCGGTCTCAAGCTGAAATCCGAGCATTATAAAATAATGAACACCAAGGTGGAAAATCATCTTACCACGGTTGAGATTGCTTATTCGTTCCCTGTATTTATAACGGCGGGGGAAAACACGCTTGAAATCGAGTTTACCGGCGGCACTGTTCATGAAGCACTTATTGCGGCGGGCTTTGCTCCCGACGAAGACGATTTTATTGAGCCTGCGGCGGATGCCGAGATTACCGACACGGCTTATATTGATTACACGGATATTGAATATGTTGACGGCAGCTATACCGAGGTCATACCTCACACTCTCGAAACCGTTTATTCTGCGGACAAGACTTCCGGCAGCGAAACGGTAGAGGCGGGTACCGACGGCGAAAAGCGCATAAGCTATACCGAAAAAATAGTGAACGGCGTATCCTCCGGACGCACCGTGACCGGTGAAGAAGTGGTTAAAAGCGCCGTAAACGGCAGAAAAATCATCGGCACAAGGAAAGCGGCGGCAAAAAGCACCGCTGCGGCTGATAATTCGTCCTTCAAGGGCGTTTCGACCCTCGCCCCGACTCTTAATATAGAATTTGATAAAAACGGCGTACCGCTTAATTATAAGTCCAAAATGGTATCACGCGCTACTGCGTATACCTATACCGGTCATAACTGCGCTACAGGCGTTGCTCCGCAGCCGGGCTATATAGCGGTAAATCCGAAGGTAATACCCTACGGCACAAAAATGTATATAAGAACGGCGGACGGCAGCTTTATTTACGGCTATGCCGTAGCAGCCGATACCGGCGGATTTGTAAACAGCCACCCGACAGGGGTCGATTTGTTTATGTCCACCCGCAGCGCCTGCATATCCTTCGGCGTCCGCAATGTTGAGATCTATATATTGGAATAATAAAAAGGCTGCTTAAAAACAGCCTTTTTTGAATTTCGGGAAGTGAAAAAATGATTAATGATATAAAAAATGAGCTGAATGCGATGGCGGAGGCGGATTATCGCGATTTTTCAAAGAAGCTTATTCCCGAGACCTCTCTTCCGCTTATCGGCGTGCGCTTGCCTGCCTTAAGGGCTGCGGCGGCGGAAATCGTCAAAAGGGGCAGGGGCGATGAATTTCTTCGCGAATGCGATTTTTCAAGCATGGAAATGTGCTTTTTATACGCTTATGTACTCGGTAAAACAAGGGCGGATATAAACACCCTTATAAAATACTTTGATAATGCCGCTTATCATGTCGATAACTGGTCGACCTGCGATATACTGTGTCAGTCCTTTAAGCAATGCCGACGGTATCCCGCGCAGGTTTGGGAGCAGCTCACGGATTATCTTGCCTCGGGCAAGACCTATTATATGCGTATAGCGGTTGTTACCATGATGTCGCATTATTTGAACGATGAATATATCGACCGTGTGTTCGCGGCTCTGCGCTCTGCGCATAATGATGACTACTATTATAAAATGGCGGCTGCCCCGCCACGGCTATGGCAAAATACCGCGATAAGACCTACCGTTTCCTTGAAGAGAGCGGCTTTGATGATTGGACTTATAACAAATCGATTCAAAAAATGCTGGAATCGCGCCGAATATCGGATGAGGATAAAAAGATACTGCGCGCCATGAAAAGAAATTGAAAATGTATAAGTCGAATTTTGACGAATGCTTTACATAATTTTTTATTCATTTTATTATGAATAAACATTTATCCCACTTATAAACAGACTTATCCACCGAAAATGTCCCGAAAAGCTTAATTTTCCGTTTGAAACGGTGCGTAACTGTGGATATCACGGTGGATAAGTAGAAGAACTTTTAAGGTTGTCCAAGTTAACATAATGCAAAAATTGCAAGAAAATATTCCTAAAATTTCCCACAATTCAAGTGCTACAAAAGAATATAAATCAGTGCAAAAAGCAGTTTTTTATCTGCCTTTTCGCTGAAAAGAATGAGCAGCAGACCTATGATCAGCGGAAGATCGCCGTCAATATTCAGCATATCCAAAAAGGGCAGCGACGAAAGCCCGCCTTTACGGGTATGGGGCAGATAATTTTCGTTCGATGCAGGAGATGCCTGCGAGCCGGTTTGCACGGATTGCTGTGAAGCGGCGGAGCCTTGGCTTTGCGCCTGGTTTTCCCTGTTTTGCAGCCTTACAAAGGGCGGCATCGGCGGCATGGGCTGCGCAGAGCTTTCGGCTGCTTTGCGGCTCATTTCACGCATTCTTTCAACGGCATCCTGCCGACGGCGCATAAAATCGTTGTCACTCATAAAATCCCCTTCAAAATTCCGCTTTCCTTTATAAACGGCAGCATATCAAGTAATTTAAGCAGTCTTATTGCGGTATCCGCCCTTGCCTGTCTTTCCGCGCTTAAATGCGGGCGCAAAGCGTAAATCAGCTGAACGCGAGAATCATCCGCCGTATTTTTCATTTTTGAAAAAAGAGAGACTATCTGTTTTATATTTATATCGTCATAGGCGGGAGCGGCGGGCTCAGCCGTATTCTGCGGAGCCGCACCGTCATCCTCTCCTCCCAAAATGC
>OLSB01003341.1_pt1 | contig 11751 bp, 12 predicted proteins | sample 1672071 | NCBI WGS metagenome assembly OLSB01 (sample SAMEA3136642, study PRJEB25190) | human gut metagenome | biome: human gut; feature: human-associated habitat; material: faeces | place: Austria | collected 2013
TTTTTGCATGTTCTTTTTCATTATCTGCTGTTTCTTGGAATATTGCTGCTATTTGTTCATACCCTTCTTTTTTTGCTTTGCTAGCAAAATATGTATATTTATTTCTTGCTTGTGATTCTCCTGCAAAAGCTTGCATTAAATTTTTTTCTGTTTTTGTTCCTTTTAAATCTTCCATTTTACATTCCTCCTAAATTCTATTCTTACAATTTATAAATTATCACATACTAGAATTAAAAGCAAGCAAAATTTAGAATTTTATTCTATTATATCTATTGTATTTTTCTTCTCTAACCCTTCTAAATTATAGTAAGTCTGTGGAACATCTCCTACTATTAATGTTTCTACTAACAATACTTGATTTGAAATTTCTTCATGTATTGTTTTATATGGAGTTAAAATATTTGTATCACATTTTAACTCTAAATATATTCTATACATTGTTTGATTTATTCCTTGTGCTTGAAACTCTGTTTTTAATTCTGTTGTTATATTTCCTGTTGGTATAATTTTTATCTTTACTCCCGGGCCCATACCAGCTAAATATTTATTACCAGTTAATGCCCCAATTGGAATACGTATTTCTTCGTTTTTTAGATTTTGGAGTTCTTTTTCTATTTTTAAAGCTACATCTGAGGCAATTTTATTTATAACTACCACATCTGTTTTTAATATATTTGTATTATTGGCTTCGTCCTTTACTACTGATACAATATCTTTATAGTCTATATTGTCTAATGCAACACTACTTTGTGCATTTACTATTTCTGTTGCAATTGTTTTTGCTTTTTGTATGCATAAGCCATCAAATATTGGGTCAATTGACTTTAATATACTATAAAATGTTAATACGCTTATGCATACTATTACACAAACTGTTAAGATTTTTTTGTTTTTATTATTGTTTTTCGTATAAAATCCTTTTATTTTAGGAATGTTTATTCTTTTACGTGAATAAATACTATCCATTTTTTACACTGCTATTCTTTTCTTTATATATTTTGGTATATATAATTGCTGTCCTACATAAATCTTGTTTTCGTCTTCTATTCCATTTACTCTTGCAATGTCTTCGACTGTACTTCTAAACTTTTTAGCAATTTTCCATAAAGTATCTCCTGGTTTTACAAAATAGATTATCATACTATAAATGTTGTTTTGTCTACATTCTTTAACCTCTAAATCATCAATTATGCTTATTTTTTCTGTTTTTGAAATGCCTATATTAAATTGCATTGTTATATTTGCTTCTACGTTTCCATCTGATACAATAACGAAATTATCTTGTTCTACTGTCAAATCTGTATCTACATTGTTATTTGCTTCTATAAGGTCTGATTGTGCTTCGAAATTAAATGGCAAGTTTATTCTTTTAGCTTCCATACCATTGCTAACTTCATACAAGAACTCTATACTTAATTCTCCACTATACAATATTTTTCCATTCATTACTTTTGTATCGTTTATAATTGGTTTTGTATTTGCACAATATATTTTATTTGAGCCTACTTCTGGCATTGAAATTTGCTCTCTTATATTGCAATCTTGTCTGATATTTTGTTTTCCTGCTATTGTTGTTATATTCTTTTTATTAAATTCAACATCCTGTGATATGCTATACATATCTTCTATTAAATTAATTTCTTTACTTTCATACGCAAAGCAACTTAATTCCATTTCCGCTTCCACATAAATTGAATGAGTTTCCCCATTGTTTGGTTTTATTATTAAATTTTTTAATTTGTAATCAACATCACAAATACTATTATCATTTATATTTTCTATATCTATAAATCCCATTATAGGTATTTTTGTGCTAACATTATTTATTCTATTGTCCTCTGTTAAATACATTATCCAAATTTCTGCCTCTGCCTTTGCCAATACTTTATTATAACTTAACTTTACTTCTTTATTAACTATTTTTAAACTTGCATTCATTATTTCTGCTAAATCGTCTACACTGTCTACTGAAAGTGTATCTTTTGCATATACTCTTGTATTTCCTTCTCCTACCAATGAACTAATGCATTTATTGTTACTTAATGTTTGCATATCATCAAAATTTGTTATGCCAGTAATAATATCTGTTTGTTCATTAGAGTATAGTTTTGCTTCTACATCCAAACTTGCTTTTATACTTATTTTCCTTTCATTTATAATTCTGCAATCAATATTCTTAACTGAAACACTTTCATTTAAAATCATATCTGGTCTACAATTATCAATATCGATTATTTGAGTAAAGTCTAATACTGTATTTAGACTTCTAATATTGCCGTTTTCACTGTCTGCTAGGTATATAATGTATGTATTTACACTACCATCTATTCTTATCTTTCCATCCATTACTTCTTTTTTATATACGCATGCTATTCCATTTGCGCTTATTATATTTAAGACATCTGGTTTAACATCATTTACAATAACATCTCCCTCTACCAATGTTTCTGCTCTCTTTTGTCCAATTATTTGGTTTATACATACATTCTCTTTTTCTGTTTCTACTGGCATATAAAATCCCTCCTTAAAAGTTTAATAATATATATTATATTAAGAAGGACAAAAAAAATTCCTAATAAATTAGGAATTTTTTCACGGCTGTCGAAATCTTTGATTTCTCTAATAGCCAATTATCTTACTTTTGTATTGGTGGAATTAAAGGACAATATCCTTCTCCATCAAAAACAGAAACCTCTAAATCTCTTGTAAGTATGTCTGTATATCTGTAACTTACATTCGTGTCATGTTCTTCATACTTTACCACAAAAATGTTAGGGTATGTTTCTTTAATAACAGCTTCCTCTTCAAAAGGTTTGTTTCTCCCAAGTGATCCTTTAACAATTATCTTTTGTCCAATTTTTTCTCCTATTTCTTCTTTTAATGAAGAAATATCATTTTTGTAGATCATATAATCACGCACCTTCACTATTTTGGTTAGCGTTATTATATCATCGGGTATGAAAAATGTCAAAAAAGAATGGAGTTTGTTTATCTTTTGTAATTGTTGGTACTGTAAGTGTTTTTGTGCTTTGGTTTTGTTTTATTACATTTATGTTACATTATTGTTACATTGCTATTACTAACCTATAATTTTCTTTTTTCCCCTGGCTCCAACGCCACTTACTCCTTTTACACCTTCTTTTATTTCTCTTGAAATTTCATTGCTTGTAACAAATCTACATTCATCTGCAATAGCTATTTTTTCTGCTACAATTAATGGATCAACGAAATCTATTAAAATCCTTCCCGGTGATGATGCAAAGTCTGCTCCAGATGCTATTATTGCTTCGTAAAAGCTTTGACACGCGCCTGCAAATATTACAAGTTTATCTGAAGAAGATCCCCATCTTCTTGCTTCTTTTACTGTATTTATAAAATGCCTCGAATTTCTATAATTATATATATTATTGTAATTAGTTCCTTTTTTTAGCATTGCATCATGCCCTGTAACTATTAATATATCTGGATTATATTTTTTTAAAAGTGGTACTACAATACTTGCTTGCCTATTTTCTGGTACATTTTTTACTATTGCATTCAAACCTGCTTTATTATAGTATTTTGCGGATTTATCACTATATCTTCTGTCACCATCTAGATGCAATATTTTGCCTAAATATATTTTTTGCCTAGTAAAGTTTTTTTCATTGCTTTCATAGATTCTATTTTTTTTTATTCTTTCTTCTAAAAAACTATCATATTTTTTTATACTGTTTATTATTTCATCTTTCCCTATTATTTCTAAATCTTCAATTGGGCTGTCTGCCTCAATTCTAATATTTAATCCTTTTAATATTGCAAATTTATGATTTCTAGTAGTAGTCAAAATTTGATTTACTATAAAATATATATCTTTTCCATATGATTTTCTTCCTACTATATCTCCTTTTTTTATATTCACATTTATCACCTCAAAAAATATTTTGGCTAGTATATCTTATGTCGCTTTTTGGCGAAATGTGCGTTATTTTTATTTTTCTAACTATTGTTTTTTACCATTTTTAATGTTATACTGTGAATGGTTGTAAAGCCCAGCCAATTTAATTTATTAGAGACTTTTACCCTTCTTTTTAGATAGGATCATTTGTGTCAAAATAATTAAATTAGAATTTCTAAGAAGGAGGTATTATACAATGGCAGACAAAACATTAACATGCAAAGATTGTGGTGCTGAATTTGTTTTCACAGAAGGTGAACAAGCTTTTTATGCAGAAAAAGGATTTGAAAATGATCCTGTAAGATGCCCAGAATGTAGAAAAGCAAGAAAACAACAAAGAAGAAATAATTTCTAGTAAGCACAAGAAAAGTGGCTTTGCCACACTTTTCTTCTCGCCGATTTGAGTTTCTGAATGAAATGAGGAAATCTCAAAGGCAATAGCAATTATAGTATATAAAAAAATTCCAAGAAACTTTCTTGGAATTTTTATTTAATAAATAAATTTACGTTTTTATATTAACCTGCTATATCTTTTTCATGGCTATATTTTAATTTAGTAGCCATTCCTCCTCTTATGTGCCTTTCCGCCTTATTCTCGTCTAATACTTTTCTAACTTCTATTGCTAATGCATGATTTATATGTATTAGCCTTTCACTTACGTCTTTGTGTACTGTTGATTTTGAGATTCCAAATTTTTTAGCTGCTCCACGTACTGTATCTTTTGAATCTATTATATATTGTGCTAGAGCTACTGCTCTTTCCTCTATTGAAACTCCTCTCATAAAAGCAAAACCTCCATACGAATACATTTGTTTAATTGTATTCGCACAGAGGTGTGTTTATGAATTTTATTTTATTGCTGTTTCATTGTGTCAAAATTCCCCGTCCCTTTTGGCATTGGCACCTATTGGTATTTTTGATATTTCCCATTTTTGTATATAAATAAATCTCCTTCTTTACTAGTTTTCAACAAATCTATATCAAAATCTATTTCTTCTACTCCTTCATTACTGCCACTTGTAATATCAAATAGCCATGCTCTGTCTCCATTATTTTCTGACATTTCATAAATATGCCCTTCCATTCTTTTGCTTTTTAAATATTCCGTTTGTTCTTTTAATAATTCAGCTTTCATGTTATATATTTTTTCTTCAACCTCTTTGGTTGCTTCTTCATCTAGTATGTAGCTATTACCAAATTTTCTTAACACACTTCCTATTTTAGCTTCGTTTGGTAGGTTAGCTTTATTTATCTCTATAATAGCATGGCTCATTCCTTCTCTACAGATACATAAGTTATAGTCATCTATAATTTTAGAATTTTTACTATATATGTAATACATTTCTCCTTTATTTAATGTTTGTTTTGCATAATTATTTAAGATGTTAGCTCTCTCAATAAGCATTTTGTCTCTATATTTTGTAATTATTCTATTTCCACTATAAGTAGGATTAGTCAAAGGTATATCCTCCTTTTTACTATTAAAATATTTGTTTTTTGTTATGCTATTTTGTAACTCTTTTAGAAAAAATTTATTATTTTTTGCATCATTTACTATGTTACTAATTAAATCTAATCTCAATAAGCATCACTCTCCTATTTAAGTTTTTGTTTTTCTTGGGAAATTTACTATAGAAATATAGTAAAAAGACTTAAATTTAGAGCGATTATATATTTTTTTACATAATTTGTCAACTAATTGTTTAACAATTCCCCTGTTGCATAGTTAATATTTGCTCCTGGTTGTATGTTGTAGATAAATACATTAAAGGATAGCTTTCCATTGTCTTCTACAGAATATGCTTCCATTTCTACTCCAGTTGCTAAAAGATTTTCTCCTTTAAAAATAGGAGTAACCCTATAAAGAACATGATTGTTTTGATTTTTATTTATATATTCAAGCACTAATCTTTCAATTGGCAACATTCCTTGCACATTAAAATATCTTGTCCCTGTAATTAAGTTCTGCTTATTTGCGTCCTCATCTGAAAGGCTATGAGCTATTAAATGGCACCTATTATATAAATATTCTCCATTAAATTTTGCTTGTTTCCATCCTGTTGGATGAATAGAGCTAATATCTCCTCTTTCGTCTCCTTCTGGTGGCATTATTTCTTTACATATATTTGCGTAAGCTACCCCGCACCTTTGTAAATAATCTAAATCGCTGTAATTCTCGAAAACTTCTGTAGTATAATCTTCTTCAGTAAAATATGGTTTGTTTTCATTTATCATTACACATATTTCCCCATTATATTCTGGTATGTCTTGTAAGGTAGAATATGTAGCTTTTCCAAAGGTATTTTCACTATTTTGTATGTTTTTCAAATTATAATCATTTTTTTCATTCCAATATGTAAATACAGTTATAATTGCAAAAATAATTAAAACATATATTGCCTTTTTTGTGCTTATATTTTTATTTCTTTTGTTTCTGCCCAAAGTCTTTCAACTCCTTTTGGTGCATTATATCATACGCATTTGAGTGTATCAATATTTTAAAGATTAATACTAAATAACCTCTATATGAATAATTCATATAGAGGTTATTTATAAATTTTATTATTATTTAGGTGTCAAAACCGCCATTTCTTTTATCATAATCCTTAGTATTTATTGGCTTTTGAACGTCTTTTCAAGTAATTTATTAACATATTTTTTATACTAGTATTAGTTTCTTTAAATTTCCCTTCTTCTGTTGCTTTGCTTTCGTTTTTTGCTAATGATATAGCACTTTCTTTTCCTATTTGTGACAATGCTGCAGCTGTATAGTGCGCTGCATTTGTCTTTGATGTATTATTAAGTTCAGTATCAAAGTCCACAATCAAGCAAACTCTTCTAAACGCTTCTTCGATATCCAACTTTTTACCATTTTCATAATAGCATTCAGATGGAATATAAGTTTCTTCTTCGTAATCTAATGCTGCTGGTACATATCTATCATATGGGTATGAACTTGCCAATATTATATCTTCATTATTCGCTATTAACTTTTCTTGTTGTTCGTGAATAGCATTCACCCCTTTTAAAGTAGCAGTTTTATTAAATCTTGATCTATGAGCTGTTTCTACTATAGCCCCCAATTCTAACTTGTATTTAGAACCATATTCCTTTCCTTTAATCATTCCGTTTTATATTTTTTCCAGTTAAATAATTATGTACTTTTAAAAAAGCATTATAATACTCAGAAGCTTTATACGAACTATCATATTCTGAACTTCTCTCTGTATAATTATCTGTTGAGTCTGACAAATATTTTGCGTTTTGCTCCCCTTGAAATGCAATGTACATTTTCTTTCCTATATTATATCCTTTACTCGTCATATAATCTATACAAGCTTCCCATTTTGCTTTAGTTGCTTCATATATAAATCTATGTGTATTTGGGTCCGTGTTTTTATGATTAACATCATTGTAAGGTAAAAATGATTCTATTCTACTTCCTTTCTTGGCACACATAACCACGACAACCTTATGTCCAGTTTGTTCATAATATGTTTTACAGAATTGAGGAATCATATTTACACCTGTTGATTTTGAGCCTGTTGTATTAGGCCTAGAAGGTTCTGTAGCATAATTATAATTTGTAAGCTTATTTGGAATTCCTTTCACAAGTTTTGTAGGGCTTCCTTGTAAGTTATATTCATAATATAAATATTCTCCAATTCCCTTTGAATTATTTTTCAAATCTTTTAATGAATTAGTTGATAAATCATATACAAATGCTGTATTTGCTTTTAGATCTGTTGTTGCTATTTGATTTCTTTTTCCAGTAGCATAATATTTTTTTACTATATCCTCATCTATTCCTGTTATTCTTGAATATTCTTTTATTTCTTCACTAGTTACAATACTATCATTATTTAAGTCTATTCTATTTTCTCCAGTATCATTAGCACTACCTACCATATTTGATTGTCCCCAAAATAGTATAACATCATAAACATCTCTTGTTTTCTTTGCATTCTTAACTACTGCTTTTACTTCACCACTCATTAATATTATTATAGTTAATTGTAATACTATTACAAACCATATTATTCTATTATTACATTTCATATGAAAAATCCCCCTTCCTGCTTATATATTTTTAATTTGTAAATTCTCCCTATTTATACTATATCACAACTTTTATATTATGTCAATTTTTTCTTGTGCCTCAATACTTTCACGTTTTTTAATTTATAAATTTTGTTATTATTTATGTGCCAAAATTTCTCGTCCCTTTTTGCACCTTTTGGCACAAATGGGGGCAGACCCCTTTTGTTTTAAATTAAACAAAAGGGGTCTGCCCCTATTCGTTGCTTTTATTTGCAGACAATTATATCTTCTCTTCTAGGTCCGTTTCCTATTATTTTTATTGGGCGTTCTATTTTCTTTTCTATAAATTCAATATATTTTTTTGTATTCTCTGGTAAGTCTTCATATTTTTTAATATTGCTTATATCACATTTCCATCCATCTAAATATTCATATACTGGTTTTGCTTTGTTTAATTCTATTGTAGGTGGAAAGTCTTTTACTATTTTTCCATCAATTTCGTATGCTGTACATACTGGTATTTTGTCAAGATATCCTAATACATCTACTAATGACAAAACAACATCTGTTGCCCCTTGTACCATACATCCATATCTTGTTGCAACTGTATCAAACCAACCTACTCTTCTTGGTCTACCTGTTTTTGCTCCATATTCTCCACCTCTATCTCTTAATTCTTTTGCTTCTTCTCCAGATATTTCTGTTGTAAAGGCTCCTGCTCCAACACATGTAGAATATGCTTTTACTATTGTATATATCTTTTTAATTTCATAAGGTGGAATACCTGCTCCTACTGCTCCAAATCCTGCAAGTGGTGAAGATGAAGTTGTAAATGGATATATTCCATTGTCTATATCTCTTAATGTTCCTAACTGTCCTTCTATTATTATATTTTTATTTTCTTTTATTTTTTCATTTACTAATTTAACTACATTGCATAAATATGGTTTTAGTTTATCTCTTGAGTTTACCAAAAATTCATACATCTCTTCAATATCTACTTGATTTTCTTCTCCATATAAAGCTGATATTATTTTATTTTTTGCAGTTAAAATATTTGTTAGTCTATTTTTTAAGTGCTCATCATCATATATCTCCGAAATTTGTATTCCTATTTTTGCATATTTATCAGAATAGAATGGTGCAATTCCTGATTTTGTTGAACCAAAACTTGCTTTTCCTAATCTTTGCTCTTCTAACTCATCTAATTTAATATGATATGGCATTAATATTTGAACTCTATCTGAAATAACTATGTTTGGATTTTTCATTCCTTTTTCCTTAACAGATTCTAGCTCTTCAAAGAATGCATTAATATCAAAAGCAACACCTTGTCCAATTACATTTATAACATCTTGTCTAAAAATTCCTGATGGTAACATGTGTAAAGCAGTTTTTCCATATTCGTTTACTATTGTATGCCCTGCATTTGCTCCTCCTTGAAATCTAATAACTACATCTGCATCTTTTGATAAGATATCACACATCTTTCCTTTTCCTTCGTCTCCCCAGTTTCCTCCAACAATTGCACTTACCATAAATATTACCTCCTAACAAAGCGACTTTAGTCGCCCTTTGTTCTCGCCGATTTGAGTTTCCGAATGAAATGAGGAAATCTCAAAGGCAATAGCGATTATAGCATTTTTATATAGTAGGAAATGAGAAATTTCCTACTATATAAAAAATCCCGACCAAGTTTTACTTGACCGGGATTTTTTTGTTAAACTGATGCAACTTTGATATTTGGAATACCGTTAATAAGTTTTTTAGCTCTTTTTTCATTATCCAGATGCATAAGATAAACTTTTATATTTTGATTAGCTAATCTTATAAGATCTGGAAGAGCATCTTCAAGTTTCAAATGAATTTGACCATAAGAAACAGATATATCTACATAGAGCTCATCGCAACAATCGAAAAAATCCTTAAAAGGTTCCAGAGTTGAAGTATCGCCGGTATAAACAAAAGCTTTACCGTAAATTGCTTCAATATAATAACCAAAACACTTTCCAGAAAGTTGAGGAGAATGTTCAGTTAAGACTGGTTCGATATATGGAAATTCGTCATATGGGTTGAGTGAATCAATATGATGAGAGATAACACTTATTTCATACCAATTAGGCTCATTTCCTTCAATAGTAAGAATAGTTATTATGTCTTTTTTCACTTCTTCAGAAGGTGCCAATATGGTAACCTTTTTTTGAAGAACAAAAAAACAATACTGAACCCAAAGACCCAATCCCCCAATATGATCTCCATGAGTGTGAGTTATAAGCGTGTAAAGCTTATTACATGTACATAAATCAAGATGTTTCAATTTAACAAAGGCTGAACAAGGACAATCTATTAAGAAAAAATCCTCATTGTTAGTGACAAAATATGCAGATGTATGCTCATCAGCAAAACCTGCACCCCTTCCTAAAAAATGCAAAAACAAAGCTGAATACTCCTTTCAATTTAGAAATAATTTTGCACTGTTCCATAATCAATACGCATGGAAATCAAATACCTCCTGAATTTGATAATTTATATATTAACATAAAATGGCTAACAAGTCAAACAATGCGAGTAATAAGAGAATATAAGAGGATTATTATTAAACTCAAATCTAAAGAATGTAGGGGCGTATTGCATATGCTCAAAATGTAAAAAATATCAAAATGAATATTGCTAAAATATATTTGTAAAAAATCTTGGCATGAATAAATTTGCCAAAAAGGTATTTGCAAAATGTAAATATATGGTATAATAAAAATAGAAATGAGAAACCACAAAGGTGGTTTGCTAGTTGATTAAATAAAAACGCATCTCCAATGGCAATTACAGATGCGTTTTTTTTATTTCTATTTTACAACTATATTATAAATCTTATTCTTTACATATATTTCTTTTACAATATTCTTTCCATCTAGCAAACTAGAAACAGCTTCAAGAGCTTTTGCCTTTACACTAGCTTCATCTTCATCTAGTGTAATTTTAACAGTTGCCTTTACTTTACCATTTATTTGAACAGGAATTTCCTTTTCACTATCTATTGTTTTAGCCTCATCATATTTAGGCCAGCTAGATTCGCAAATTGGATTGAATCCTAATTGTTCATTTATTTCCTCTGTAATATGAGGAGCAATAGGGTTTAATAAAGTTAATAACAAATGATAATCTTCTTTTGTTATTTTATCCTCAGCATCAAAGCTATTAGCCAAAATCATTAATGCTGATACAGCTGTGTTATATGCCATTGTTGTTAAATCAGTTTGAACCTTTTTAATTGTTTTGTGGATAATAGGTTCTAACTTTTTAGAATAACCTTCTCCATCGCCGATTTTATCTTTTAAACGAATAACTTTATCTATAAAACGTTTACAACCTCTTAAAGAATCTGTACTCCAAGGAGCATCTTGTGTATAATCACCCATAAACATTTCATAAAGTCTTAAAGTATCTGCACCGTATTCATTAACTATATCATCAGGATTAATAACATTTCCTTTAGATTTACTCATTTTTTCATTATTAGAACCCAAAACCATACCATGGCTAACACGAGTCCAAATCATTTCTTTTTTAGGAACTAAACCAATATTATATAAGAATTGAACCCAAAATCTTGCATATAGCAAATGTCTTGCAGTATGCTCCATTCCACCATTGTACCAATCAACTCTATTCCAATATTTCATAGCATCCATCGAAGCAAATTCCTTATCATTATGAGGGTCCATAAATCTTAAGAAATACCAGCTAGAACCAGCCCAGTTAGGCATTGTATCAG
>OLSB01003342.1_pt1 | contig 11747 bp, 7 predicted proteins | sample 1672071 | NCBI WGS metagenome assembly OLSB01 (sample SAMEA3136642, study PRJEB25190) | human gut metagenome | biome: human gut; feature: human-associated habitat; material: faeces | place: Austria | collected 2013
CCTTTCCAAACCGCAAACTGAATTTGCGGTTTGGGTTTTATGGCAAATCTGCGACGACCTCTCAGGCGCTGCGCGCCAGCTCCCCTGAGAGGGGAGCTGAAAAACCGCGCGGGCTTTTCGGCCCGCGCGGTACTGGGGTTGGCTTATTTCTGTTCCTGAATGTAGAGGCTGACGCGGCTCTGGATGAGCTTGGAGGCCTCTTCGACGGTCTTGCTGCCGGCAAGATAGCCTGCGGCTTCGTCGGAAATGATGTTCAGGACGTTCTGGTCATCGTCGACGAAGCTGGTCGTGGAATCGATCACGGCCATGACGGCGTCGTACTGCTCCTGCGTGACGGCGTAGAGCTCGATCATCGGCTCATCGCCGTAGCTCATGCCGCCGGTGGAGATGGGGATGGGGTTGCCGTTCTCGTCGAGGATCTGGTTGCCGTCGGCGTCGGTCTCATACTCCTGCGTCATGGCTTCCTTGGCATTGGCCTCAAAGGCGGACTTGAGGATCGGGAAATTCCAGAGGCTCTTCTGGAAATCCTCCTCGAGCGTTGAGCGGATGAAGGCCCAGGCGCCCGCCTTGTCCCTGCAGGTGGTGGTGATGCAGAGGGTCGCGTCGGAGTTGAAGGCGTTGCCGGTCGAGCCGTCTTCGCGCGGGAAGCCGACGAAGCGGGCATCGTTATTGAGGGCGGCAAAGGTATAATACAGATCGTCGAAGCTGTAGAGCGACGTGGGATAGAGCAGCTGCTTGCCGTTTTTCAGGCGGGAATAGTCGCTCTCATACTCCTCGCTGTCCGACTGCCAGTCGTATTCGGCCGGGAAGGGCTTGACGAACTCGAGCAGGGCGCGGAACTCGTCGGAATCGAAATTGCAGGTGCCGTCCTGCCAGTTCATGAAGCTGTCAGCGTTCATGGCGACGCAGTACTGCAGCATCTCGGCCTGGGTGTAATACTTGTTGAAGACGGTCGCGCCCTCGGGCAGCTTGCTGAGCGCGTCGTTGACGTCGGCCAGCGTCCAGGTGTTGTATCCGTCCACGACCTTGCCGAGGCCGATGGCCGTGGTGACGCCGAAGTCGATGGGCAGCTGATAGAGCTTGCCGTCGGTCTGCAGCGACTCGAGCGGCTTGGTCATGAGCTTGTCGCGGGAATACTCGGGGTCCGCGTCGATGTACGGCCAGAGATCCTCGAGCAGGCCCTTGGCCGCGTACTGCCGGATGGGCATCTGCATGTTGTTGGCGATGAGATCGGGCACGCTGCCGGAGATGATCTCGGTATTGAGCTTGGTGAGACCCGCGTTGTAATCGTCGTCGGTCGCGTATTCGGAATAGTCCTTGACGACGATGCGGTAATCGGCGCTGCTGCGGTTAAATTTGACGATCTGGCTGCGGAGGTTATAGTCCAGGCCGAAGCAGGCCAGGGTCAGCTCGGTCTTCTTCTGGATGCTGGCGGCGTCCACCCGGTTCAGGACAACGAGGACCTGCCGCGAGGGACCGTCGGCCGAATCCTCGTAGGTCACGGCGACGATGCGCCCGTCGGAAAGGACGCCGAAGCTGCCGTTGTTGATGGTGTTGCTGTCAATGTCGCAGGCCAGCCAGTCGACGACCTTCTCGACCGCGCCGGTATCCTTCCGCTCGCCGAAGATGCTGCCGTTGTTCGTGAAGAAGTAGGTATAGACGTCATTGCCCGGGTAGATATTCCACGCGCGGGAGGAGATGGGCGTCTCCTTGCCCCAGTCCTTCGTCTCGGGGTCGAGCTGACGGAAGACCATCTTGCCGTCGGCGGAGGACGCCGTAATGCCGACCTCGCTTTCCGACAGCTGGCAGAACTGGCCGTTCAGCTCGTCGCCGGACTTGCTGAAGACAAAGCTGCCGTCCGGGCCGTAGACGTTGACGGTCTGATAATCGTAGGTGTAGACATAGCCCTTGTCGTCGGAGAGGATGGTGTCGATGTAGGTATAGCGCCAGCTGTCCGTCTCGTCCGCGTCTTCCTCCTCCGTCGGGGTGATGGTGCGCAGCAGCGTGCCGTGGGCGTCGAGCTGGATGAGCTCAGAGATGGAGGTGCCCTCCGTGCCGTCGTCCGCGTAGCTGTTGGTCTGGCGGAAGAGCCAGATCGTGCCGTCCGCGCCGGGGGCCATGGTCTGGATGTTGGTGCTGCTGTTGAACACCTGCATGCTGCCGTCCTGGCCCATCGTCACGCCGTTCGCGCCGTTCGGGTCCTCCACGACGGGCTCGGCGACATAGTTGTCGAGCTTCACACACTCGCCGGTGTCGAGATCAAAGCGGAAGATGACCTCGGAATAGGTATCGTAGGAGACCTCCGTTCCGTCTTCATCGGTATAGGTCTCCTTTCCGCCGTCGGGAACGCTGGCGGTAAAGTAGAGCGTGTCGCCCGAGACGCAGGTCGAGCCGATCCGCTGGATATCCTCCGGCAGATCAAAATACTGCGGCTGATAGGCGTACTGCGACGTGGTTTCCGTCGCGGCGTCGGTCTGCGCGGCCGGGTCTGTATCGTCTGTCTTCGTCTCATTCTTGCTGCAGCCGGCAAGCACGCCGAGCAGCAGCACGAGTACGAGGCAGAGGGAAAGAATGCGTTTTGTCATCAACGATTCTCCTTTCTCATTGTTACCATAATATTTTTCTTCGCTGCCACATGGTAACAGATTCCGCCGGAAAAAGAAACCCCTGCGGGGGATTTTTAAGAAAAACTTAAGTAATCCGAAGCTTCGCCGTCCGGCTTGGAATCCGGCGGTTTTCGTGCTATACTGTAAAAAACGCAGAACAGGAGGGCTTTCATGCCTGCGCATGTCATCACCAGTGAGCAGCAGCGCGACCGGATGCTGCACACGCCGATCCCGCGGCTGATCCTGTCTTTGTGCCTGCCGACGCTCGCCACGCAGCTGATCTCCGTCTTCTACAATACCGCCGACACCTATTTCGTCTCCAAGCTCTCGACGAGCGCATCCGCGGCCGTCGGCGTCGTGTTTTCGCTGATGTCCATCATCCAGGCCTTCGGCTTCGGCATCGGCATGGGCTGCGGGTCGATCATCAGCCGCAGTCTCGGCGGCAAGGACAATGACCGTGCCGACCGCATCGGCAGCAGCGCGTTCGTCTTCGCCGCGGCGGTGGGGCTGGCGCTGTGCGCAGCCGGGCTGTGCACGCTCCGGCCGCTCATGCGGCTGCTGGGATCGACGGACACCATCCTCCCCTACGCCGAGAGCTACGCCCGCATCATCCTGCTGGCCGCGCCGGTCATGTGCGCGTCGTTCGTGCTGAGCAACGTCCTGCGCGCCGAGGGCGAGGCGACGCTCTCGATGTACGGCATGTGCGTCGGCGGACTTCTGAACATGGGGCTCGACCCGCTGTTCATTTTCGTCTTCGAGATGGGCATCGCGGGCGCGGCGCTGGCCACGGCGCTGAGCCAGCTGGTGAGCTTTCTGATCCTCGGGTGGCAGTTCCTGCACGGGCGGAGCATCGTGCGCCTCCGCCTGCAGGCCGTCAGCCGCAGCCCGCGCGACTACGGCCAGATCCTGCTCATCGGCTTCCCGACGATCTGCCGGCAGGGCTTCGCGAGTCTGTCCTCCGCGCTGCTCAACAACGCAGCCGCCGCCTATTCCGACGCCGCCGTCGCGGCCGTCACGATCTCCAACAAGGTCTATCTGCTCGTGCGCTCCATGATCATCGGCATCGGGCAGGGCTTCCAGCCCGTGGCGGGGTATAACTTCGGCGCGGGCAGCAAGCCGCGCACGCGGCAGGCGTTCTGGTTCTCCACGCTGTTCGGGTCGGTGGTATGCGTGGCGGGCGCGGCGCTCATCGCGCTGTTCCCGGAGCCGATCATGCACTTCTTCCGCGACGATCCGGAGGTCACGCGCATCGGGCGGCAGGCGCTTTTGTACGCGTGCGCGGTGATGCCGGTGATGGCGTATTCCACGTATGTGAACCAGCTGTACCAGTGTCTCGGCTTCCATCAGGCCGCGACGCTGCTGGCCTCCTGCCGCAACGGACTTTTGTACGTGCCGCTCATCCTGCTGCTGCCGGGGCTGCTCGGCCTCTCCGGCGTCGCCATGAGCCAGCCCGCCGCTGATCTGCTCACCTTCCTCGTCTCCATTCCCTTCCAGATCTGGTTCTTCCGCCATAAACTGCGGGGATGAGTCCCGGCGCATCGCAGGGTTTTTGGCATACGGAAACCGCCTCCCCAAGGGCGGGTGTCCGTAAGACAGTTAACAGCCACCGTAGTTTGAACCGCGGTGGCTGTTCTTGTATTTTATCCTGTTATGTGATAATATGGAAGCGAACAGACCTGCAAAATCGGAATTTACGAAAGAGGTACAGAACATGAAGAAAATCAGTTTAGTAGTTTTGCCAGCTATAGCAATAGCGTTAGAAATATTGCCGCTGGGAGCAGTTTGTATTTTTGCTCCATCTCCGACAGAAAGAGTAAAAGAAACATTCTCATACTTTAGTCCAATACCGTTTGGCTATGCAAATTTTGCTCCACTTATTACAGCCGTACTTACTGTTGTTATCTTGTTGCTGTCGTTGATTTCATTAAAGAAAAATGGAGTTTTCAATTCTATGTTTGTTCTTTCAATTATTACAGCAGTTATTTCTCTTTTGCCGTTGGTGTATGGATTGAGTTATTTCACCTTTGTGGGAGCCTTAATAACGATGGCACTTGTAACCGAATGCATTTTGATTAAGACGCAACAGAAGTAAAGTAAAGCGACAACTTCCAATTTTTCGAACTGATACAAGGGCGCACTTCTATACGGGTCAAGCCCCGTATGTGCGCTCTGTGAGACTGAACAGCCCGGGCACCTGAATGTCCGGGCTGTTATGCGTTACTTCGTTCCGAACAAGGGTCTGCACCCCTTGCGCCACTTTGCGGCTATCCTCTTAAAGCAAAAGGTGTGACCACGAAAGTCACGCCTTTTGCAAATTTAACTGTCTTACGAACATCCCGCAAACCGGGGAGGCGGTTTATTTCGGTCTATCGTTTTTCCGTCAGGATTCCGCGCAGGTCGTAGATGGCGTGGCGGGGGCATTTGACGGCGCATTGGCCGCAGGAGAGGCAGAGGGATTCGTCGATGTGGGAGAGGTTGTCCTGCACGGTGATGGCCCCGGCGGGGCAGAGCTTCTGACAGATGCCGCAGCCGATGCAGCTGACCTCGCACATCTTTCTTGCATCCTTGCCGGGATCCCGGTTCGAGCATTTGACGACGACGGGGTTGGCGCATTCGTGGATGCGGATGAGCTCGCGCGGGCATTCGCGCACGCATTTGCCGCAGGCGATGCACTTGTCCTCGTTGACCTCAGCCACGCCGTAGTCGTTGAGGGCGATGGCTTCAAATTTGCACGCGTTCACGCACAGCTCGCAGCCGACGCAGCCGTACTGGCAGTCGGCCGTGGCGCGGCAGCCGCCGTTGCAGGCGACGAAGGCGGCCTTGTAGGGGAAACGTTTTTTGATGGCCATGGTTCATCCCTTCCTTTCGTACGGCGTGTTGGCGAGCGGCAGCTTCGTGCGGCGTTCGCCGTCGAAGCGGAAATAGGCGTCGGCGATGGCGGGCGCGGTGGGGATCGAGGTGATCTCGCCGATGCCGATGGCGCCGCAGGCCACGTCGAGGCCCGGCTTATCGACCACGATGGGCGTGATCTTCGGGATCTCATGCGCGCGGAAGAGGCCGAGCTCGCCGTATTTTTCGATCGGCTTGCAGTTGTCATCGATGGGATACTGCTCGCGCAGGGCGTAGCCCATGCTCATGACGACGCCGCCCTCGATCTGCCCCTCGCACGACCGGGGGTTGACGGCCTTGCCAACGTCGTGCGCGGCGACCATCTGCTCGACCTTGCCGGTCTTCTTATCGAGGATGCACATCTGCGTCGCGTAGCCATAGGCCACGTGCGAGACAGGGTGCGGCACGTCCGCGCCGAGCTTGTCGGTCTTGGCGAGGTATTCACCGTAGAACTCCTGCCCGACGAGGTCGGACAGTGTATGGCCTTCGAGCGCGGCGGCGAGCTTTTCACAGGCGCGGCGGCAGGCCTCACCGGTGACGAGCGTCTGGCGCGAGCCGGAGGTATCGCCGGAGTCCGGCGCGATCCAGGTGTTCGAGCGCTCATAGACGATATCGCCGCGGTGCAGCGGCGTATTGGTGACGATCATCTGCACGAGGACGGTGCCGACGCCCTGGCCGATGCAGGATGCGCCCGCGTAGATATGGACCTTCGCGTCGTCCTCCACGATCAGCTTGCAGCGGCCCCAGTCGGGAATGCCGACGCCGACGCCCGCGTTCTTCATCGCGCAGGCCAGGCCGACAGGCTTGCCCTGCTTCATCGCCTCGTCGAAATACGGCTTGACCGCCTCGAGCGTCTCGACCAGGCCCGTCTCCGAGCCGACGATCTGGCCGTTCGGCAGCTCCTGCCCGGGCCGGATGGCGTTGCGGTAGCGGATCTCCCAGGGGGTGATGCCGACCTTGTCGGCCATTTCGTTCAGAAGCGTCTCCGTGGCGAAGCACGTCTGCGTGACGCCGAAGCCGCGGAACGCGCCCGCGGGCGGGTTGTTGGTATAGTAAGCCGTGCCCTCGATCTCGAAATTCTGATAGTTGTAGGGGCCGGCCGCGTGCGTGCAGGCACGTTCGAGCACCGGGCCGCCGAGGGAGGCGAACGCGCCGGTATCGGAGTAGACCTTGGCCTTGACGCCCTGGATGATGCCGTTTTCGTCGCAGCCCATGGTGAAGTCCATCCAGAAGGGATGACGCTTCGGGTGGATAAGCAGCGATTCCGGCCGGGTCAGCTTGACCTTGACCGTGCGGCCGGTGAGGTAGGTCATGAGCGCGGCGTGATGCTGCACGCTCATATCCTCCTTGCCGCCGAAGCCGCCGCCGACAAGCTGGTTCTGCACGCGGACCTTGTCGGTGCCGAGCAGGAGCTTACACTCGTGCAGCGTGGTATGGGACGACTGGTCGGCGGACAGGACCATGACATAGCCGTCCTTGTCCATATACGAGACCGCGCACTCCGGCTCAAGGAACGCGTGCTCGGTCCACGGGGTCTCAAAGTGCTGGGAGATGACGTATTTGGAGTTCTGGATCGCCGTCTCGGCGTCGCCGCGGGCGATGTGCTTGTAGGCCTGCACGTTGGATTCTTCCTCGTCGAAGACGCGCGGGGCGTCCTCGGCCCAGGCCTCGGGGGGATTATGGACAGCGGGCAGCGGCTCGTAGGTCACTTTGACGAGCTTTTTCGCCTTTTCGAGGATCTCGGGCGTTTCCGCGACCACGAGCGCGATCGCGTCGCCGAGGTAATGCGTCAGCCCGCCGATGGGGATGAGCGAATACTGGTCGTGCTTGAGATGGCCGACCTTGTTTTCCCCGGGAATATCCGCCGCCGTGATGACGCGGACGACGCCGGGCAGCGCCGCGGCCTTCGACGTGTCGATGGCGAGGACGCGCGCGCGCGGATACTGGCTGCGCACGGCGGAGCCGTAGCACATGTCGGGCAGATACCAGTCGTCGGGGTATTTGCCGTAGCCGAGGACCTTTTCCTCGACATCGATGCGGTGGACGCTCGAGCCGAGCTTCCAGTCGTCCTCCGACGGCGCGGGGATGACGCCCTCGCGCCGGCATTTGGCGGCCAGACGCACGGCGGCGAAGATCTTCACATAGCCCGTGCAGCGGCAGTAGTTGTTGCGCAGGACATAGCGGATCTGATCGTCGGTCGGATCGGGGTTTTTATCGAGCAGCGCCTTGGTGCAAAGCACCATGCCCGGGATGCAGAAGCCGCACTGCACGGCCCCGGCCTCGCCGTAGGCGTAGGTATAGAGCTTCTGTTCTTCCTCCGTCAGACCCTCGACGGTGATGATGTGGCGGCCTGCGAGAGAATCGGTAAACGGGGTGCAGGCGCGGATGGGCTCGCCGTCGATGAGCACGGTGCAGGCGCCGCAGGCGCCCTCGGAACAGCCGTCCTTGACGGAGGTCAGGTGCAGCGTATCGCGCAGGTAGCGCAGCAGCCGCTGGTTCTTCTCCACCGACACTTCCGTTCCGTTGACAAAAAATACAGCCATGGCAAAAACTCCTTCTGATTCGAATTTCGGCCCTCACGTCACAGCGGAGCTGTTCTCGGCATCATGCCACCGTAATTCCGAAGGTTTCCCGGCCAAAGGGAAAAGTAACTAAAAATCTTTTTTGATTATACAATATTTTTTTGCAGGTTGCAAGAAATGACAGCCAGAGTCGTTATTCTATTTATAAATAACGCCGTCTCAAGGCTCCCCTTTCAGGGGAGCTGGCGCGCAGCGCCTGAGAGGTTGTCACAGATTTGCGACTGCCGGTTGCCTCAGAACAGCTGCCATCAATAGAAGGTGCGGTGGAAATTTTGATGGATGTTCCCTTCTTGCGGGGCAGCAAGGCTCCCCTCTCAGGGGAGCTGGCGCGCAGCGCCTGAGAGGTTGTCGCAAATTTGATACGACCTCTCCGTCACGGCTATCGCCGTGCCACCTCCCCTGGAAGGGGAGGCTTTGGACTTGCGCACTCCCATGGCTTCCCCTATGAGAGGAAGCTGTCAGCCGCAAGGCTGACGGATGAGGTGGACAGCGGCTCCCAGACACAAGTGCCCCCACCTCATCCGTCACGGCTCCGCCGTGCCGCCTTCTCCGTGTAGGGGAAGGCTTTTTGCGTGTGTCGGGTATGTTTCACGTGAAACATAAGAAAATATAAAATCGTGGGAGAATATTGCTTTTTTGAAAACGGGCCGGTATAATATAGGTTACAAAATTATGCGCGAGGGAGTGTGAGGCGGCCTATGGGGCGGATCTTGGCGTTTGTGAACCAGAAGGGCGGCGTTGGGAAGACGACGTCGGCGGTCAATCTGGCGGCTGCGCTGCAGAAAGCGGGCAAAAAGGTCCTGCTCTGCGATTTTGACCCGCAGGCAAACGCGACCTCCGGTCTGGGCGTAGAAAAGAGCGCTGCGGCGCACTCTACCTACGAGCTCGTGATCGACGGCTTCCCGGCTGCGGACGCGGTCATCCATACGCCGTACTGCGACGTGCTGGCGTCGAATGTGGCGCTGTCCGGTGCGGGCGTGGAGCTCGTCGGGATGGACGCGCGGGAATACGCGCTCAAGCACGCGCTCGAGCCGCTGCGCGCGCAGTATGACTACATCTTTATCGACTGCCCGCCGTCATTGGAGCTGCTGACGCTGAACGCACTGTGCGCGGCAGACCAGGTGCTGATCCCCGTGCAGTGCGAATATTACGCGCTCGAGGGCCTTTCGGACCTGATGGTGACGCTCCGCGCGGTCAAAAAGCGGCTGAACCCCACGATCTCGATCTTCGGGGTGCTGCTCACCATGTACGACGGCCGGACGAATTTCTCCGCCCAGGTCGCCGAAGAGGTGCGCCGCCACTTCCCCGGCAAGGTGTTCGCCGCGGCCATTCCGCGCAACGTCCGGTTGTCCGAGGCACCCAGCCACGGCATGCCCGTGTGCGCCTACGATAAGTTCAGCCGCGGCGCGGCGGCGTATGACGCCGTTGCGCAGGAGATCCTTGCAAAAGAGTCTGATTGAGAGGAGCTGCGACTATGGCAACGCAAAAAGGTCTCGGCAAGGGCCTTGGCGCCCTGTTCGGAGATATCAATGAGCAGACCGAACCGCCTGCGGAGGGCGCGGTCAGCCTGCCGCTGCAGAAGATCGAGCCCAATCCCCTGCAGCCCAGAAAAACCTTCGACCCGGACGAGCTCGCTTCGCTCGCCGAGTCCATCCGCATGCACGGCATCATCCAGCCGCTGACGGTCCGCAAGCTGCCGTCCGGCTTTTATCAGATCATCGCCGGCGAGCGCCGCTGGCGCGCGGCGCGGCTCGCGGGGCTTTCCGACGTGCCGGTCGTCATCATCGAGGCCGACGACAAGAAGGCGATGGAGCTCGCGCTCATCGAAAACCTGCAGCGCGCGGACCTCAACCCGATCGAAGAGGCGCTCGGCTATCAGGAGCTCATGGGCACCTATGAAATGACGCAGGAGCAGGCTGCGGCCCGCGTGGGCAAATCCCGCCCCGCGGTCGCAAACGCGCTGCGCCTGCTGAGCCTCAGCCCGGCCGTTCTGGAGCTGGTAAAGGACGGGGCACTCTCCGCCGGTCACGCGCGGGCGCTGCTGCCGGTCAAGGACGAAGCGCAGCAGCTGTCACTGGCGCAGAAGGTCATGGCCCTCGGCCTGTCCGTCCGGCAGACGGAGGCGCTGTGCAAAAAGCTCAGCAAGCAGGCCCAGCCCGCCAAACCCCAGCCGCCGCAGGTGGATTATCTGGCGGAATGTGAAAAGGAACTCACGGCCGGTCTCGGCCGCAAGGTCCGGATCGTCTCCGGCAAGCGCAAGGGCCGGATCGAACTGGAATACTACGGACAGGAGGATCTGCAGCAGCTCTATGACGCCCTGCAGACCATCCGCAAAAAGGAGCATCACTGATGGACGAAAACAAAAACCCGCAGACGCAGCCGGAGGCCGCACAGGATCCCGGCAAGCCGCTGAGCGAAAAGCGCAAGGCCGCGCTGCTGCGCTATATGACGATCCTGTTTTCCGCCGCCTTTGTGCTGGTGCTGATCTCGCTGATTTTGCAGATGCATTCCTCGGAGGCGAAGATCTCCGAGCTGAATGCCGCCAGCACCAGCGCGCTCTCCAACGCCGAGGCGCTGCAGGCGGAAAACCGCAGCCTGCAGGACGAGAAGATCGCCCTGGAGCAGGAAAACAAGGAGCTGCAGGCGAAGCTCGACGAGCTGAATGAAAAGCTCGACGCCGCCTCGCAGGCCGAGGAGGACGCGGCTGCCGCGGAAAACGAAATGATCAAGTCCCTGCGCACCGAGCTCGACCGGACGAAGGAAGCCTATGAAGCGCTTCTGGAGGCGAAGAGCTGCGACACGCGCGAGGGGAACGTTACCTTCTCCCGCGCCATGCAGACGCTCGAGCGGCTGAAGGATTATCTGGGGCCCACAGCGCTGGAGGAATACCAGACGCTGGGCGGAGAATGACAGGAGGAGAAGAAATCAATGATCGATATCAGATTTTTGCGGGAAAATCCGGATGCAGTCCGCGAAAACATCCGGAAAAAGTTCCAGGATGAAAAGCTGCCGCTCGTCGATGAGGCCATCCGCCTCGACGCGGAGAAGCGCGCGGCCCAGCAGGAATGCGAGCAGCTGAAGGCCGCCCGCAATAAGCTCTCGAAGGCCAACGGGCCGCTCTACGGCCAGCTCAAAAAGGCGGACGAGGCGCAGAAGGCCGAGCTCCAGAAGCAGATCGAGGAAAATAATGCCAAGGTCAAGGCCGACGACGACCGCCGCGCCGAGCTCGAAAAGAAGCAGGCCGAGGCCGAGGACAAGCTGCGCGAGATCATGTATGTGATCCCGAACATCATCGATCCCTCCGTCCCCATCGGCCCGGACGACAGCCATAACGTCGAGGTCCAGCGCTTCGGCGAGCCCGTCGTGCCCGATTTTGAGATCCCGCACCACGTCGATATCATGCAGTCCTTCGACGGCATCGACAAGGATTCCGCCGGCCGCGTCGCCGGTATGGGCTTTTATTATCTGCTGGGCGACATCGCCCGGCTGCACGAGGCCGTGCTGGCCTACGCACGCGATTTCATGATCGATGAGAAGCACTTCACCTACGTCATCCCGCCGTTCATGATGCACGGGAGCGTGGTCAAGGGCGTCATGTCCTTCCCGGAGATGGAAGCCATGATGTACAAGATCGAGGGCGAGGACCTCTACCTCATCGGCACGAGCGAGC
>OLSB01003345.1_pt1 | contig 11740 bp, 9 predicted proteins | sample 1672071 | NCBI WGS metagenome assembly OLSB01 (sample SAMEA3136642, study PRJEB25190) | human gut metagenome | biome: human gut; feature: human-associated habitat; material: faeces | place: Austria | collected 2013
TAGCAAAAATAGCTGGAGGAGTAGCTGTAATAGAAGTTGGTGCAGCAACAGAAGTGGAAATGAAAGAGAAAAAGTTAAGAATAGAAGATGCTTTATCTGCAACAAAAGCAGCTGTTGAAGAAGGAATAGTTGCAGGTGGTGGAACAGCACTTGTAAATATTATGCCAGCAGTAGAAAAATGTTTAGATGGATTATCAGAAGAAGAGAAAATAGGTGCAAAGATAGTTTTAAAAGCATTGGAAGAACCAGTAAGACAAATTGCAACAAATGCAGGATTAGAAGCTGCAGTTATATTAAATAAAATAAAATCAAGTGAAGACGGAATTGGATTTAATGCAGCAAAAGAGGAATATGTTGATATGAAAAAAACAGGTATTGTTGATCCAACAAAAGTAACACGTAGTGCACTTCAAAATGCGGCAAGTATAGCATCAATGATTCTTACAACAGAAAGCGTTGTAACAGAGAAAAAAGAAAAAGAATGTGGATGTGATCAAAATGCAGGAATGCCACAAGGTATGGAAGGAATGTATTAATAAATATTGACATTATATGTAATTATATATTATACTCATATTATACAAATGATTATGAGGTGATAAACATGATTACAGATAATAATGGAAAAATATTTGAAGATAGAAGAAAAACAAATATACCAGTTAGCGTTGAAAAAAGAATAAAGACTAAAACAAAAAAGGAAAAGAGCCAAACAAAGAAAAAAGCAAAATAAAAAGAGTTATCTATAAAAGATAACTCTTTTTTGTATATTAGCAACATCCACCATTATTTCCACCGCAGCAGCAGCATATTAATATTAGGATTATTATAATCCAGCAGCAATCACCACCGAATCCGAAACCGCATCCGCATCCTCCTCTATTTTCTGGCATGATTTCACCTCCCTTTAAGTAAGTACAACCATACTTTAAGAACGTATAACAAAGCGTTTAAGTCTTAGTTGTTAGTATGTTATATATTATTCAAAAATACAAAATGTGTTACAGAAGAAAAACCCGAAATTAGATTCAAAATAAACTGCAATATTTGACAATATTGAATAAATATAGTATAATTAAATTTAGTTTGTGCCTAGTTATTAGGACAAGTATGAGATTTTTGTATAAATAATTAATGATTTTGAAACGATATTGTAAAAAATGTATGGAGAGAGAATTGCATTTTTAAAGAGATAATAATTGTAAAATTATAAGAGCTAATTTAAGAGAAAGTTAACAAATACAAAATCATTGATTTTAAATATTAAACTGTTTTATTGAATGGAAAATATGAGCTATTCAATTTAAAATGATGTTAGCTAATTTTGGTGTGTAAATTAGTAGATATTTGTAATATAAAAATGTTATACAAAAGGAAAAGAAAAGGAGAGATATTTAATGGAAGAAAACTTAAACAACAATGTAAGTACTGAAAAACCAAAAAGAAAATATAGACCGAGAACAAATAAAACAAACAAGGATAATAAAGAAGGAGAAAAAGTTAAAAGAACAAACAAAAAATCAAAAGGGAAAAAACAAACAGAGCAATTTAGATTTAAAAAAGAAAAATTAAAAATAATACCTTTAGGTGGATTGTTAGAAATAGGAAAAAATATTACAGTATTTGAATATGAAAACGATATAATTTTAGTGGATTGTGGTTTAGCATTCCCAGAAGATGATATGTTGGGAATAGATTTAGTTATTCCAGACTTAACATATTTAGAAAAAAATAAAGAGAAAATTAGAGGATTAGTTATAACACACGGACACGAAGATCATATAGGCTCAATACCATACTTGTTAAAACAAATCAATGTACCAATTTATGCAACAAAACTTACAATAGGATTAATAGAACATAAATTAGAAGAACATAGATTATTAAGAAGTGCAAAATTAAATGTTGTTAATCCTGGGCAAACAGTAGATTTTGGAACAATGAAGGTAGAATTTATAAGAACAACACACAGTATACCAGATGCATGTTCACTTGCAATTCACACACCAGCGGGAGTTGTTGTGCATACAGGAGATTTTAAAATAGATTATACTCCAATAGATGGTGAGATGATTGATTTTGGAAGACTTGCAGAACTAGGAAATAGAGGAGTTCTAGCATTAATGTCAGACAGCACAAATTCAGAAAGAAAAGGATACACAATGTCTGAAAGTACAGTAGGCGAAGTGTTAGACAAGTTATTTATAAATTGTACAAAAAGAATAGTTGTAGCTACTTTCTCATCTAACGTTCATAGAGTTCAACAAATAGTAAATTCAGCAGTAAAATATGGAAGAAAAGTTGCAATATGTGGAAGAAGTATGATTAACACAATAGAAACTGCAAGAAAGTTTGGATATATAAAAGTTCCAGACAATATATTTATAGATATAGATATGATAAAATCATATCCAGATGATAGACTTACAATTATAACAACAGGAAGCCAAGGAGAGACAATGTCTGCACTAACAAGAATGGCTTCAGGAGAACACAGGAAAGTTCAAATTACACCAAATGATTTAATAATAATATCTGCAAATCCAATACCAGGAAACGAAAATGCTGTATCAAAAGTAATAGATGATTTAATGAAAATTGGCGCAGAAGTTGTATACAATGCATTAGAAGATATACATGTTTCAGGACATGCTTGTCAAGAAGAACAAAAATTAATGATAAGTTTAGTAAAACCAAAATACTTTATACCAGTTCATGGGGAATATAGACAATTAATAGCACATAGCGAAACGGCAAAAAAAGTAGGGGTAAACCCAGAAAACATATTTATAATGACAAATGGTAGAGTTTTAGAATTAAATGAATATGAAGCAAAGCTTGCTGGAACAGTACCAGTTGGAAGAATAATGGTAGATGGACTAGGTGTTGGAGATGTTGGAAATATTGTGCTAAGAGATAGACAACGTTTGTCACAAGACGGACTTATTATAATAGTATTAACAATGGATTCTGTAACAGGAACAGTTGTTGCAGGACCAGATGTATTATCTAGAGGATTTGTATATGTTAGAGATTCTGAAAATTTAATGGAAGAAATAAAGAAATTATTAAGAGCAAAAATTTCTGAATTTGAAGAAAAACATATAACAGATTGGTCAACAATAAAATCTTTATTAAGAGAAGAATTGAGAGATTATATATATAAGAAAACAAAAAGGGACCCAATGATTTTACCAATAATAATGGAAGTGTAATAAAAGTATAATATGCTTGAAAAAATAAAAATATATGATAAAATTATTCCGTATAAAAATAAATATTTTTATACGGATATTTTAATATCAACAAAAGGTGAAGACAATGCTAAAATTTACAAAAATGCAAGGATTAGGTAATGACTATGTATATATAGATTGTTATTCAAGTAATCTTAAATTAAAAAATATACCATACCTAGCTAAGTTTATAAGTGATAGACATTTTGGAGTGGGTTCAGATGGAATAATTCTAATATGCAAAAGTAATGTAGCTGATTTTAAAATGAGAATGTTTAATTTTGATGGAAGCGAAGCTGAAATGTGTGGAAATGGAATTAGATGTGTAGGAAAATTTGTTTATGATAAGAAGCTAACAACTAAAAAAAACATTAAAATAGAAACTTTATCGGGAATAAAAGATTTAAAATTAAAAGTAGAAAATGAAATTGTAAAAAATGTTAGAGTTGATATGGGTGAACCAATTTTAGAATCAGAAAAAATACCAGTTTTATATGAAAAAAATATTGTAAAAGATTTAAAAATAAAAGCATTAGATAGAGAATTTAGTTTTACATGTGTATCAATGGGAAATCCACATGCCATAACAGTAGTAAAAAACTTAAAAGACTTTGACGTGGAAAAGTATGGTAAAATATTGGAAACGAATAAGTGTTTCCCAAAAAAATCTAATATAGAATTTGTAGAAATTATAGATGAGAGCAATATAAAAATGAGAGTGTGGGAGCGAGGAACAGGAGAAACGCTTGCGTGTGGTACAGGAGCATGCGCAGTTGCAGTTGCTTGCAATATAAATAAATTTCTAAAAAGAAAAGTAAAAGTCGAACTATTAGGAGGAACATTACAGATAGAATGGGATAAAAAAACTAATCATGTTTTTATGACAGGACCAGCAGAAATTGTATTTGAGGGGGAATTAAATTATGATAACAATCAATGAAGAGTTTCTTAAATTACAAAATAGTTATTTGTTTGTTGCTATAAATGAAAAAGTAAAAGAATATCAAGAAAAGAATCCAAAAAAAGAAGTTATTAAATTAGGAATAGGAGATATAACAAGACCGATTCCAAAAAAAGTTGCAAAAGCAATGAAAAATGCAGTGGATGAAATGATAAATACTAAAACATTTAGAGGATATGGGCCAGAAGTTGGATATGATTTTTTGAAAGAAAAAATTATAGAGAATGATTATAAGAAAAGAGGAATAGAGTTAGAAAACTATGAAGTTTTTATATCTGATGGCATAGGAAGCGATATAGGAAATATTGTGGATATTTTTGATAAGAAAAATTCAGTTGCTATAACTGATCCTGTTTATCCAGCATATTTAGATACGAATGTTATGTCTGGAAGAAGTGAAGAATTTTCTGATGGGAAATATAAAGGAATAACATATATAAAGATTAATGAACAAAACAATTTCACACCAAAATTACCTGAAAAACCAGTAGATATGATATATTTATGCTTTCCAAACAATCCTACAGGAACAATAATTTCAAAAAACGAATTAGTAAAATGGGTAAAATATGCAAAAGAAAACAAGTCAGTAATATTATATGATGCAGCATATGAAGCATATATACAAAATAAAGATGTTCCACATAGCATATATGAAATAAAAGGAGCAAAAGAAGTTGCAATAGAATTTAAGAGCTATTCAAAATCAGCAGGATTTACAGGAATAAGATGTGGCTACACAGTAGTTCCTAAAGAATTAGTAGGATATACAAAAAAAGGAGAAAAAGTACAATTGAATAAATTATGGACCAGAAGACAAAGTACTAAATTTAATGGAGTATCATATATAACACAAAGAGGGGCAGAAGCAACATATACAGAAGAAGCACAACTAGAGATAAAAAAGAACATTGAATATTACATGGAAAATGCAAAAATTATAAAAGATGGGTTAGAAAAATCAGGGTATAAGACATATGGAGGAACTGATGCTCCGTATATATGGATGAAAGTTCCAGATGGGTTAACATCATGGGAATTTTTTGATAAATTATTAGAAGAAAAGCAAATAGTAGGAACCCCTGGTATTGGATTTGGACCAGCAGGAGAAGGATATTTTAGATTGACAGCTTTTGGAACAAGAGAGGATACAATAAAAGCAATGAAAAGAATAAGTAACAAATAATTATATAGACGAAAAAATTTTTTATAAAAAAACATATTATAATATCTACAATGAAAAATATAGTAGAAATGTTTATTAATATGATAAAAACAAATTAATGGGGGGATTTTAATGGAAAATATTGAAGAAATAAACAAAGAGTTTAATAGTAAAAAGCCAAAGAAGAAAGGACTAATATTAGGAATAGTAGTATTAGCATTGGTAATAGTAGCATTAATATCAGTGTGTTTGATTAATAGCTCAAAACCAGAAAATATTTATTATTCAGCAATTGATAAAATTTTTAAAATAGAAAAATCAGAATCAAATTCAATAAAGTTTGATACTAAAACAAAAATTACAGCAGAAGCAGATGATAATACAAATGGAGAAGAATTAGAAAAACTTGCAAAATGCGCTTTTGGGTTTGGAGTTCAAACAGATGCAGAGAATAAAAAAGAGATTGTGAATTTGAGTTTAGAGTACGAAAACAACCCAGAAATTAGTGCACAATTATATTATAATAATGACGCTGTATATGCATATCTTGATGGTATATTTGATAAATATATAAAAATTGAATTAGAAGATGAACAAAAAGAAGATTTAAAAACTATTTTTGAAAGTGCTAAGTCGACTGCTGAACAAGAAAAACTTGACAAAGCTATAGAAGAAATAAAAAAAGAAATAAAGAAACAAATAAGTGAAATAAAAGATTTTGAACAAGAAAAAACTACAATAAAAATAAATGGTAAAGAACAAAAAATTAAAAAAACATCAGTTAAGCTTACGGATAAACAATTATGTGATATGTTAGCTAATATTTATACAGATTTATCAGAGAATGATAAATATTTAGAAAACTTTGATGAGTCTCAAAAAGATAGCTTAAAAGAAATTGCAAATGCAATAAAAGGAATAGAAACAACTGGGAAAAACACTATAAAAATATCTCTATATACAAAAGGATTATCTAACAAGCTAATAGGAACAAATGTAGAAATATATTCTGCAAAAGAAAAACAAACAGCAATAATAACAATAACAAAAAAAGATAAAAATGTATACAAATATGATATAAGTATGAAGATGACGGGAGTAAAAGCAAACATTGTAAAAGGTGAAGCTATTCTAGAAGAGGAAAAGCAAGAGAATGGAGAAAAAGGAAAAATAACTTTAACAGCAGAAACTTCTGAGCTTATGGAGTTAGGAAAAGCAAAGATAGAGATAGAATATAATGTGGCTTATAATCAAAAAATAGATGAACCTAATGTAGAAAACAATGTGAATGTAAAAGATTTATCACAAACTGATATGGTTGGAATAATGAGTAAAATAATGCAAAAACCATTATTAGGAGAATTTTTATCAAAGGGATTATTTGATCACGTGGAAGATAAAGAAAATGAAAACATACAAAATGATAATATTGTAAGTGATGATTTTATAGACTTTGAAATATAACAAGAAAGTGGCTTTGCCACACAACAATGGGCTATGTAGTTAGCCCATCTCTTTTTGCTTTTTTTCTTTACATTTCTAGGTTTAAATAGTATAATGATAGGGTCTAAATTTATATTAAAGGAGTATAAATATGAAAAAGGATGAATTAATTAAAATAGCCAAAAATTTTAGTATTGATGGAGAGCCAGTAAAAATAGAAAAATGTAATAGTGGACATATAAATAAAACTTATGCTATTACATATAAAACAAAAGAAGATGAGCAAAAAAAATATATTTTACAATATGTTAATACAAATGTTTTTCCAAATTTACCAGAACTAATGACAAATATTAAAAAAATAACAAAATATATGAATCAAAAAGCAACTGAAAAAGGAGAAAATACAGATAGACTTACAATAACGATGATTGATACACTTGACGAAAATCCTAATTCCATATACAACGAAAACTGGAGAATGGAAGAATTTATTGATAATACAAAAACATATCTTACAACAGAAAGTATGGAAATACTAGAAGAAGCAGGAAAAGCAGCAGGAAAATTTCAAAAGAATTTAGATGGTTTCCCAGCAGAGGAATTATATGAAATAATACCTAAATTTCATTATACTCCTAATAGAGTTAATCAATTAAAAGAGGCACTATCAAGCAAAGAGAATAACAATAAAAGAAAAGAGAGATTTGAACTTGCAAAAGATGCAATAGATTTCTTAACAGATGAAAAAAGAATTGGCAGAACAAACATAATAACAAATAAATTACAATCAAAAGAAATACCTCTTAGAGTAACACATAATGATACAAAATTAAGCAATATTTTATTTGATAAAAATACGGATGAAGCAGTATGTTTAATAGACTTAGATACAGTAATGCCAGGGGCATTGGCTTATGACTTTGGAGAAGGACTAAGAACTGGAATTACAACAGCAAAAGAAGATGAGCAAGATGTATCTAAAATACATGCAGATATAAATAGATTTGAGGCATTTACAAAGGGATTTCTAAGCGAAGTAAAAGACATTATAACAGAAGAAGAACTAGAGATGCTACCACTTGGCGTGTGGATGATGACTTATGAAAATGCAATAAGATTTTTAGCCGACTATTTAAATGGTGACATTTATTTTAGTGTTGACAAAGAAATAGAAAACCATAATTTAATAAGAGCAAGGGCTCAAATGGAATTATTAAAACAAATTGAAGAAAAAGAAGAAGATATGAAGGGAGTAATAAAAAAATATGGATTTTAATGATTTAGCAGAACTTATATTTCCGGATGCAAAAGATGTTTCATATTATGAAGAAAAGTATCCAGAAAGAAACTTAAAAGAAGGCGCAATGGTAACTAGATTTGCACCAAGTCCAACAGGGTTTATACATATAGGAGGACTTTTTGGAAGTATTATAGATAGAAAACTAGCAGAACAATCAGAAGGTGTATTTATTTTAAGAATAGAAGACACAGACCAAAAAAGAGAAATTGAAAATGGTGTTGAACAGATTGTAAATGGGTTAAAAGATTTTGGAATAACTCCAGATGAAGGTGTAATATCAGAAACAGAAGAAATAGGAAATTATGGACCATATAAGCAAAGTGAAAGAAAAGAAATATATGAAGCTTATGCTAAAAGTTTGGTAAAACAGGGACTAGCATATCCATGTTTTTGTACTCCTGAAGAATTAGATGAAATTAGAGCAAAACAAGAAGCAGCAAAAATAAAACCAGGATATTATGGAGTATGGGCAAAATATAGAACACTTCCTGTTGAGCAAGCTGTAGAGAAAATTAAAAATGGTGAAAAATATATTATAAGATTTAAATCTATGGGAAGAGAAGACAGAAGAATAAAACATAAAGATAGTATAAAAGGAAATATAGAATTTCCAGAAAATGACCAGGATATAGTAATTATAAAAGCAGATGGACTTCCAACATATCATTTTGCACATGCTGTAGATGACCACTTAATGAGAGTTACACAAGTAATAAGAGGAGATGAGTGGGTATCTTCTTTACCATTACATTTAGAATTGTTTAGAGCATTAGGATTTAAGCCACCTAAATATGCTCATACAGCAACAATAATGAAAGACGAGAATGGAAGTAAAAGAAAAATTAGTAAAAGAAAAGATCCAGAAGCAGCAGTAAGTTATTATCATGAAGAAGGAATTCCAGCAGATGCAGTTGTAGAATACTTATTAAATATTGCAAACTCTACTTTTGAACCATGGAGAAGAGCAAACCCAGATAAATCAATAGAGGAATTTGAATTACAATTAAATAAAATGAGTGTAAGTGGAGCTGTTTTTGATATGGTAAAACTTTTAGATGTTTCTAAAAATGTAATATCAAAATATACAGCAGAAAAAATATATGAAGAAACTTTAAAATGGGCAGAAAAATATAATCAGGAATTTGCAAAACTATTAAAAGAAAATAAAGACTATTCTATTAAAGTTTTAAATATAGAAAGAGGAAAAGCAAAACCAAGAAAAGATATAGCAAAATGGTCAGATGTAGAAAATACAATAGAGTATATGTATAATGACATTTTTGAAAATATGAATGATTATGAATTCCAAAAAATAAATGACGAGGCAGAGATAAAAGACATATTAAATTCATATATAGAAAAACATTTTAATATATCAGATGACAAAGAAACATGGTTTAATAAAATGAAAGATTTGGCAGAAGAAAAAGGATATGCAAGAGAAGTAAAAGAATATAAAGCAAATCCAGAAGCTTATAAAGGACATGTAGGAGATATTAGTACAGTAATAAGAGTAGCACTAACAACAAGACACAACACACCAGATTTATACGAAATAATGCAAGTACTAGGAAAAGAAGAAGTAGAAAAAAGAATTCAAGATTTTATAGGGTAAATTGGAATTTATCTAAAGGAGAAAATCAATGGAATACAAAATTGGAGACATAGTAGAATTAAAAAAACAACATCCGTGTGGAAGTAAAACATGGCAAATTACTCGAATTGGTGTAGATTTTAAATTTAAATGTATGCGGATGCTCACATGTTATAACTGTAGAAAGACCTAAAGCATTAAAAATGATAAAAAAGAAATGTACGGAGGATTAAATGTCTAGAAAAAATATTGGTTCAAAAATTTCAAATATAATTTTTATAATTGTAGTAGCTTTTGTTATATACAAACTTTTAGGGCTATATAAAATGTATTATTTTAATGGGTTTGTAAAGGCAGAACAAACAGCAGGGATAACTAAGTTTACAAGAGATAATAAAGAAAAGTATTCTGATGATTATAGTTATAAATTAGAGTCAGACCAATTTAATGACGCTATATTTTATAAAACAATTAATGTAAAAAAGAATACTCCATATAAATTAACTTGCATGGTTAAAACTAAAGATGTTGAAAATTCTAGCAAAAAAAATAATGGAGGAGCACATATTTCAGTAGTAGATTCAGTAGAAGCATCAAAATGTATTTCTGGGACGAATGATTGGCAAAAACTAGAGTTTATATTTGATTCTAAAAATAGAGACACAATAAAAATAGGTTTTAGATTAGGCGGAAATGACACAAACAGTAAAGGAACTGCATGGTTTTCAGAATTTAAGCTAGAAGAAGGAATTGAAAGTAATTCAAACAATTGGAATGTTGCATGCTTTGTAATGAAAAACATAGATACAGAATTAAAAAATGGGCAAAAATTAAAATTAAGTATGGAGCTTAAAGACGTTGAGAGCATAAAAACAAATATGCAAAGATTTGTAACATCATGTAAAAGTTTATCAGATGGACAAATGACAGCACAATATGATGTTTATGAAATAGAAGAACCAATAAAAACAATAACATATTCAGAAGAATATGGTTACTATGTTGATTCAGCAGATGTAGAGGATATAATAACACCATATTTAGATAAAAAAGAATATGATTATATATTTGTAGCTGTAAGATTAGGAGATTTGGATAAAAATATAGAAATACCAATATATGACTGGATAGGACTTCGGAGGAATGGATTTACATGGAATAGGGTATTCAAACCAAACGATCAAAATAGTTATATATATACATATGATTCTAGAGCAAATACATTTCCAGAGGAAGTATTTATACATGAATTCTTACATTCATTAGAAAGAACACTTACAGAATATGAATATGATATACCACAATTACATGATAATGAAAAATATGGATATAAAGAGCAAAGATTAGTTGGATTAAAACAATGGTATAAAGATTATATGACATGTAATATTAATGGCAAAAAAGAAGGATTAGATCCGATTGTATATAAGCTAAAGCCATCACATGAAAGTAATTTTAAATATCCTGTTGAAGTAGAATTTGCAAAGGAACCACAAAACATTATAGAAGAAATGAAAAACTTATTTGGAAGCATATTTAGTATGTTTGGAAAGAAACAAGCTATAGAACAAAATTAATTATAAATATTAAAAGAAGGGAACAGCAATGCAAGTATCAGATTTTAATTATGAGTTACCAGAAGAATTGATTGCACAAACGCCAATAAAAAAAAGAGATGAATCAAGGCTTATGGTATTAGATAGAAGTAAAAGAACAATTGAACACAGAATATTTAAAGATATTATAGATTATTTAAAGCCAGGAGATGTATTAGTTAGGAATAACACAAAAGTAATACCAGCCAGAATTTATGGAAAGAAAGAAACAGGTGCTAATGTTGAATTCTTGTTGTTGAACAATATAGAAGGAGATATTTGGGAAAGTATAGTAAGACCCGGAAATAAGCTTCATGTAGGAACGAAAGTTATATTTGGAGATGGAATTTTAAAAGCAGAAGTATTAGATATTATGCCAGGCGGAACTAGAAAAGTAAAGTTTGAATATGATGGAATTTTTAATGAAATATTAGACAAAATTG
>OLSB01003348.1_pt1 | contig 11725 bp, 11 predicted proteins | sample 1672071 | NCBI WGS metagenome assembly OLSB01 (sample SAMEA3136642, study PRJEB25190) | human gut metagenome | biome: human gut; feature: human-associated habitat; material: faeces | place: Austria | collected 2013
CCCATAAATTGTTAACCGATTTTGACGATTACGGACTTTTTTGACAGTCTGAAAAGCCGTCCGACGGATGTCGGACGGCTTTCGCATTAACTTATACCTGTGTCTCGATCCACGCCTTCAACGCGGCGCGTCCCTCCTCGCTCATAGGGAAGGTCTGCTGCCCCTCCATATCGCTCAGCTCGTAGCACAGCTCGCCGTGCCAGAACTCCGCGCCGATGGAGCTTGCCGCCATATCGACCTCCTTCGGCGTCGCCATGACGACCTCGGGAACAATGCGGAAGCGGAGCAGCCCGCAGCTTCCGGTGAAGGAATTGCCGTTTTCAAAGGTATGCAGCGTCGGGATATAGATGTCTGCCACGGATCACTCCTGCATGAGCGCTTCCATCTCGTCAAGCAGCTCGCCGAACAGCGCCAGCGCCTCCTCGACAGGCTTGGTGGTGCTCATATCCACACCCGCGCCCTTCAGCAGGTCGATGGGGCTCTTGCTGCAGCCGCCGGACAGGAAGCCGAGATAATCCTTCACCGCCGGCTCGCCCTCGCGGAGGATCCGCTGCGACAGCGCAATGGCTGCGGAATAGCCGGTCGCATACTGGAAGACGTAGTAGTTGTAGTAGAAATGCGGAATACGCATCCACTCCATCGCGATCTCGTCGTCGAGCACGATGTCGTCGCCGAAGTAGAGCTTGTTCAGGCGGCGGTACTCGTCGTTGAGCACGTCGGGCGTCAGGCTGGTGCCCTCCTGCGCCAGCTTGCCGATGTTCAGCTCGAACTCGGCGAACATGGTCTGACGGTAGAGTGTCGTGCGGAAGCCCTCGAGGAAGTGGTTGATGAGATAGGCGCGTTCCTTCTTGTCGGTGGTCTTGCCGAGGAGGTACTGCATCAGCAGCGCCTCGTTACAGGTCGAAGCGACCTCGGCAACGAAAATCACATAGTCGGCGTCGAGCGGGGTCTGATGCTTGTTCGAGAGGTAGGAGTGCATGGCGTGACCCATCTCGTGCGCCAGCGTGAACTGGCTGTCGAGCGTGCCGGTATAGTTCATCAGAACGAAGGGGTGCACCTTTGCGCCTGCGGAATACGCGCCCGAGCGCTTGCCGGCGTTCTCATAAACGTCGATCCAGCGGCTGTCAAAGCCTTGCTTGAGCACCTTGCCGTACTCCTCGCCGAGCGGAGCGACTGCCTTGAGAACCAGCTCCTTCGCCTCGTCGATGGTGGCGCGCTTGTCCACGCCCTCCAGCAGCGGTGTGTACAGATCGTAGAAATGCAGCTCGTCCACGCCCAGCAGCTTCTTGCGCAGTGCAACATAGCGGTACATCTTGTCCATATTCTTATGGACCGCCTCGATCAGGTTCGTGTAGACGCTCGTCGGGACGTTGGTTGCATCGAGGGACGCCTCCATTGCGGAGGAATACTTCCGTGCGTCGGCAAAGAACTGGAGCTGCTTGACCTGCGCGGACAGGACCGCGGCGATCGTGTTCTTATAGCTGCCGTAGGTATGATAAAGATTCTCAAAGGCGCTCTTGCGCAGCGCGCGATCGGGGCTTTCCATGTAGGAAATGTAGGTGCCCTGCGACAGCGGATGCTTTTCGCCCTTGCCGTCCACGGCGTCGGGGAAGGTCACATCGGCGTCGTTGAACATACCGTAAATGGTATCGGGTGCGCTTGCCATCTCGCCCGCAGCGGCAAGCAGTTTTTCCTCGGCAGGGCTGAGGACGTGCGCACGGCGGCGGCGAATGTTGTTCAGATAGCGGCGATAGCGCTCCAGCTTCGGCTGCTCGGCATAGAACTTCTCCATCGTCTCGTCGTCGATCGCCATGATCTCGGGCGTGGCAAAGCTGGCGGCGGAGTTCAGCTCGACGACCGCGCTCATCAGATTGCCGACCATCGCCTGATACTTGGAAACGCGGGCGTCCTCGTCCGAGCGGCGCATCGCATAGTTGCCCAGCGCGTCGAACAGTACGGTGGACTCCTCGTCCCACTGCAAATACGCGAGCAGGGTGTCCGCAGATTCGCCGAGCTTACCGGCAAACGCCGCGACCTGCGGGACCATCGCCTTGATCTTCTTCAGGTCCTCCTCCCACAGCTCATCGGTCGCATAAATGTCATGGATCGCCCACTTGTCCTCCTCGCGAATCTCGGAGCGCTCGGGAATTCTCTTGTTTTCTGCCATTGGTAATCTCCTCCTTGGTTAGTTTTCACTATCATAGCACGTTTCTTTCCGTAAAACAATCCGCACGGGCAAAAACGCGCATCATTTTTTCGCTTCTTCGTCCAAAAAATCGCGGATCTGCGCCGCAATGGGGCACTCCTCCCGGTATTCGCAGTCGGGATAGCGGCAGTCGGTGCATCGGTCCTCGCGGTCGGCAAGCACCGTCCGCGCCGCATTGAGCACGCGGCAATAGCCCGAGATCAGCTTTTCCGTCACAGCCGTGTCACCTCCACGCCGCCGTCTTTCACCTTAAATATTACATCGCAATCGCGCAGCGTGGTCAGACGGTGCGCAACGATGACCATGGTCTTGCTGCTGCCGAGGGTATTGATGGCGTCCATGACCGCCGCCTCAGTCTCGTTATCCAGCGCGGAGGTCGCCTCGTCGAAAAAGAGGATCTCGGGGTCGTTATACAGCGCCCGCGCAATGCCGATCCGCTGCCGCTGACCGCCGGAAATGCGCACGCCGCGCTCGCCGATCACCGTATCCAAGCCGTCCTTCAAGCCGCACACGAATGCGGCAAGCTGCGCGCTCTCCAGCGCACGCCAGACCGCCGCGTCGTCGATCCGCTCCGCCTCCACGCCGAGGGCAACGTTATTTCGTATCGTGTCATCCACAAGATAGATGTTCTGTGGGATATAGCCGATATGCCGCTGCCATTCGGCGTAGTCCTCGTAAATGTCCAACGCACCGTAGCAGACGCTGCCCGTATCCGGCTTCAAAAGCCCGAGCATCAGGTCGATCAGCGTCGTTTTGCCCGCGCCGGTCACGCCGATGATGCCGACGGACTCGCCGTGACGGATGCGCAGCGTGACGTCCTTCAGCACCGGCTCGTCGCGGTTGGGGTAGGTATAGGTGACGGCATTGACCGAAATATCGTTCTCTGTGCTGCGCTGCACCGTCCGGGGCTCCCGCTTTTTCCGCGCAATCTCCGCCGCACGCTCCGCCTCCTCCCGCTCAGACGCACGCAGATCGTCGTACAGCGCGTCGAGCGAGGGGCGGTTGAAGGTGATCGCATTGATGGCGGAGTTGATCGCCGCCGCACGGGGCATCAGCCGCACCGCCGCCAGCGCAAAGGCGGACAGCGACGGGACCACCGCCGCAAGATCGGCGCCGTAGACGATACGATACGCGATCACGCCGAGGACGCTGCATACGCACAGCGTCTCGATCAGGCGATTCGGGATGGCGGCGATGATGCTGTACCTCCGTCCCAGCTCGACCGACCGTGCGCCCGCCTGCTCGTAGGCATCGGCAAAGAACGCCTCTCTGCCCATAACCTTGACCTCTTTGATGCCGCCCATCGACTGGTGGATCGCCTTGTACATTTTCGCGGTGTAGGTGCGGCTCTTTTTGCCCGTCTCGCGGATGCGCCGACGGACGAAGAGGAAATACAGCGCCGAGCAGAGCAGCAGCGCCGCCGAGATCGCCAGCGTCATCCAGACATCCACCGCCACCAGATAAATGACCAGCACGGCGACGATCAGCACGTCGGAAATCAGGCTCAGAAGCGTTGAGACGACGCTGAACGCCCCGTTGACGTCGCCGTTGATGTTGCGGACGATCTCCGCCGTGTTGCGCTGCAAATGGAAGGTATAGGGCTTGTTCATATAGCAGCGGATCATCCGCGCACCCATGCGGATTTTGTTCGCAGAGACAAAGCGGGCGTTCAGATTTATCATCAGTAAGCTGTAAAGATTTTTGATGATATAGACCGCCATGATCGCGGCGGTGATAAACAGCAGCACCGCCTCCTCCGTCTGCGTGCCGAGCAGCGAGGCGACCCAGCGGTACCACGACGCGTTATGTGCTGCCGCAGGATTGAGCAGCACATTGATGAACGGCAGGATCAGCGAAACGCCGAGAAAGTCGAACATCGTCGCGATCAGCTGCAAAAAGAACAGCAGCAAAAACAGCAGCCGCTGCTTGCGGGGGAAAATATATCGCAGCTCCTTCAAAAGCCTCATGACGCAGCTCCCCTTTTTCATCGGTTCTTCCTTACATGATACCATACCCCCGCAGAAAAGTAAATAGCGCTTTCGGACTTGTAAAAGCTGCCGTTTTGCAGTATAATACAGGTGAAATATTGCGGAGGGAGGGCAGCGTGATGATCGCTCTTTGGATTCTTGCGGCAATCGTCGCCCTGTTGGGGCTGGCGCTGCTTCTGCCGCTGCGTATCACGCTCCGCTACACGGCGGAGGACGGTTTCTATTACGGCGTTCGGCTGCTGTTTCTCCCGCTTGCCGCCTCGGATCGGGAGAAGCGCGGGAAAAAGCCCGCCAAGCAGGTGACAGAGCGCAAGCCCGCTGCCGAAAAGCCGCAAAAGCAAGGCAAAAGCACCGTCTCGGCGCTGCTGTCCCTGCTCGGCTTGCAGGAGGTCAGCACCCCCGAGCGTGCAAAGGCTGCCGTCGCCGAGCGGGGCTTCGGTGCGGTCTTGTCGGAAGTCCTTGCGGCGGTAAAGCTGCTGCTGCAACGGACGGGGCGGCTTCTCGGCTCCGGCGTTTTCGAGCGCTTTGAGCTGACCGCCGTCATCGGCGGGGACGATGCCGCAGACGCCGCCGTCACCTACGGCACGGCTTGCGCCGCGGTCTATTCGCTGGTCACGCTGCTGGAGCAGTCGATGCCCGTCCGTCACCGCCGCGTCGCCGTTGAGATCGACTATACGCAGGAGGAAAGCCGCGTCCGACTGAATCTGCTGCTGCGCTACCGCGTGTGGCATTTGGTCCGCTACGCCTGCTTCCTGCTGGGAAACTACCTGAAAAAGGAGCAAAAAGCGTCATGAGTCAACTGTTACCGATTTTTGAATTCACCGCCGAGCAAACGAGAAAGCTCGCCGCGGAGCAATCCGTCGCCGAAGCGCCCATCGTCATCGGCGAGGTCACCGTTGTGCCCATCTCCTCTCTCTCCTGCGGCTTTTCCTGCGGCGGCTCGGACCTGACGAAGCGCTCCGACGGCGTGCTGGCCGGCGCGGGCGGAAAGGTCAAGCGTACGCCGCTGACCTACCTTACCGTCTGCGGGTCGGAGGTTCGGCTGCTGCAGGTCGAGGCACCCGCTGCCGCAAAGGGCGGGCTTCTCTCCGCACTGACACCGCTGGTGGAGCAGTTTGAGGATAAAATCGCCGCGAAAAAGGCGGAAACGGTCGAAGAAGCCGATAAGTAAAGCAAATGGCGCTGCCGAACAGCAGCGCCATTACAAGATTTACAGTCCCACGCCTGTCATTGCGAGGGTGCTTGCACCCGTGGCAATCTCGCAGAATTGTTTTGAAGCTTCGATGGTCTTTGGCAAATTCGAAACATTTTGCATGAGATTCCCACGTCGGGCTACGCCCTCCTCGGAAGGACACAGGGTTTTCGACACGCTGAGATGGCGCTGCCGAACAGCAGCGCCATTACAAGATTTACAGCAGTTACAGTCCCAAGCCCTTTTGCAGATTGACCACGAAGTCCTGCACATTGGTCACGATGCCCTTCGCCGACAGGCTTCCGCGGTCGGCAAGCTTATTGACCACGAACTCCGACACGTCCACGCAGTAGAAGTAGACCTGCCGCACCGTGCCGTCGGGCATGACGCGGAACGACGGGGTCATATTGCCCGTTGCGATCGTGTGGAGCATGGTCGCCATTGCGATCACCGTGGTCGCCCCGCGAATCTGGTCGCGCATCGCATCCTGCGCCGCGTACACGTCCCCGAACACAGGCGGCAGCGGGCCGTCGTCGCGGACGGAGCCGCCGAGGACATACGGAACGCCGCACTTTTCGCAGCTGTAGATGATGCCGTTGTCGATTCCCTCGTTTTCGATGAACGCCTTGATGCTGCCGTGGAGCTTCACGCGGTTGATGGTGTCGAGGTGGTTATAGTGCCCGTTCGGCATGGAGCGCTGGGTATAGATGTCCTGACCGAGCGCGGTTTTCAGATACGCGCCCTCGAGATCGTGCGTCGCCAGCGCGTTGCCGGCAAGGATAGCGTGAACATAGCCGTTTTCGATCAGCTTCGACATCGCACGGCGGGCATCGGCGTCGAAGGCAAAGGCGGGTCCCATGACCCAAACGATCTTGCCGTAGTCGCGCTCGTGGCGCAGCAGCTCATAGATCTCGTCGTAATCCTTGGAAAACGCCGTCTCCCGCGAGCGGTTCTGACGGAAGGCAAACACGTCCTTCTGCTCCCGTTCCTCGGAAAAGCCGTTCGGATGGACGTAGATGCCGTCCTCGCCGTTTTCCGTTCTGCCGGTGATAACGGCGTCGCCCTGCTTCAACAGACGGAATTCGCGGACCGACACCTTGCCGTTTTCATAGACCGCAACGCAGTCCATGCGGCTCTCCTCCGCAAGCAGCCACCTGCCGTCGAGGTGAAAATACTCCGGGAAAATGCTCATTGCGTGGTAGTTTTCCGGCGCAACGCCGTCCTTCGGGGCGGGCTTGCATACTGCCTCCGGGGCGTTTTTGAAGCAATCCTGCGAAAAATCGGGCGCGGTATAGGTTCGAAGTCGGAACATCGCTTTGCTCCCCTTTCTGTACAGCTTTTTTCTTTACTATACCTTATTTTTTATAAACTTTCAAGCAAAAAGGAGCGTTCCTTTATGAATTACCGTATTTTTTGCGGCGGAGCAGCCCTGTGAAGCAGGCGGTCGTCGGCATTTTTGCACAGGTCGATGCCGGAAAAACCACGCTGTCCGAGGCGCTGCTGTACCTGAGCGGACAGCGCAAAACGCTCGGGCGGGTGGACAAGGGCAGCGCGCTTTTGGACCATTTTGCGCTCGAGCGCAGCCGTGGCATTACGATCTTTTCCAAGCAGGCGCGGCTGCGCACCGAGCATTTGGCGCTGACCCTGCTGGACACCCCCGGGCACGTCGATTTTTCGCCGGAAGCCGAGCGCGTCATGCCCGTGCTGGATTATGCACTGCTGCTCGTCAGCGGGACGGACGGCGTGCAGGCGCACACCGAGACGCTTTGGAAGCTGCTGCGGCGCTACCACGTCCCGACGCTGCTCTTTTTCAACAAGATGGACCTTGCCGGGGCGGACAGAGCGCGGCTATTATCGGACGCTAAAGCCAATTTGAGCGAATTTTGCGCGGAATTGAGCGATTTCGAAGCCATTGCAATGGGCGACGAAGCCGCCCTGGAGGAATACCTCGGCAGCGAACGGCTCACGGACGGCACGCTTGCGCGCCTGCTGCGGGAGGAACGATTTTTCCCGTGTCTGTTCGGCGCGGCGCTGAAATTGGACGGCGTGGAGGCGCTGCTGTCCGCTTTGGAGCGCCTCACGCTGCAAAAGGAGTACCCCGCAGCCTTTTCCGCGCGGGTCTATAAAATTTCCCGCGACCCCTCGGGCAACCGTCTGACCTTTCTGAAGGTCACGGGCGGCGTGCTGCGTGTGCGGGATTCGCTTACCTATCCGTCGGACGGTGAGCCGCTGACGGAGAAGGTGACCCAGCTTCGTCTCTATTCGGGCGCGGCGTTCACGCAGGTCGAGCAGGTCGGCGCGGGCGAAATCTGCGCCGTCACGGGAATTTCCCGTCTGCTCGCGGGTCAGACACTCGGCGAGGAGGTCGTCTCCGTCCCGCCGCTGCTGACACCGGTCATGCATTACCGCCTGCGTCTGCCGTCAGGAACGGACGCGCAGACCGCCCTGCCAAAGCTACGGCAGCTTGAGGAGGAGGAGCCGCAGCTCCACCTCGTTTGGGACACCCGTCTGCGGGAAATCCACGCGCAGATCATGGGACAGGTGCAGCTTGAGGTCCTGCAGGCGCTCATTGCCGAGCGGTTTTCGCTTGCGGTCAGCTTTGACAACGGGCGTGTCGCATACCGCGAGACGATCGCCGCGACGGTTGAGGGCGTCGGGCACTTTGAGCCGCTGCGCCACTATGCGGAGGTACACCTGCTGCTCGAACCGCTCCCGCGCGGCAGCGGCTTGGAGCTGCGCACGGATTGCTCCGAGGACGTCCTCGACCGTAACTGGCAGCGCCTGATCCTGACGCATTTGGAGGAGAAGCAGCATCTCGGCGTGCTGACCGGCTCGCCGATCACCGACCTGCGCATCACGCTGGTCTCCGGTCGGGCACACTTGAAGCACACCGAGGGCGGCGACTTCCGTCAGGCGACCTATCGCGCCGTGCGGCAGGGCTTGATGCAGGCGCAGAGCATTCTGCTTGAGCCGTACTATCGCTTCCGTCTGACCGTACCGTCTGCGCAGCTCGGACGCGCCATCAACGACCTTCGCGCAATGGGCGGCAGCTTCGGCGCCCCGCAGGACGCCGCCGACGGCGTAACGCTGGAGGGGCGCTGTCCGGTCAGCGCAATGCAGGATTATATGTCGCAGGTCACCGCCTACACGCACGGGCGCGGCAAGCTGCGCTGTCTCCCCGACGGCTACGACCTCTGCCGCAATGCCGATGCCGTGATCGCCGCGCTGGGCTATGTCCCCGAAGCCGACACGGAAAACACGCCCGATTCGGTCTTTTGCTCCCACGGCGCGGGCGTCAACGTCAAGTGGAACGAGGTTTTTACCCATATGCACCTTCCGTCGGTGCTGCGCCGACCGTCTGCGCCCGCTCCCGAGCGTGTGCGGCAGCGCATTGACTCGGACGAGGCGGAGCTGGAGCGCATTATTGAGCGCGAATTCGGACCGCAGAAGCGCACGCTCTACCGTCCGCCCGCACCGCAGCAGGAGCAAACCGTTACCCTCCCGCCGCCGAAAAAGGACTATCTGATCGTGGACGGCTACAATATGATTTTTGCGTGGGACGGTCTGCGCGAACAGGCGCAGGAGGATATTGCGGGCGCACGGGAGCGGCTGCTCGACCTGCTGAGCAACTACTGCGGCTTCCGTCCCTGTGAGCTGGTGGTCGTTTTCGACAGCTACCGCGTCAAGGGCGGCGTCGGCTCCAAAACGACCCGCGACAAACTGCGCGTCGTCTACACCCGTGAAAATGAAAGCGCCGACCTGTACATTGAAGCGCTGGTCGGCAAAATCGGCAGGAATTACACCGTCCGCGTCGCGACCTCGGACGCGATGATTCAGCTCGCCTCCCTGCGCAGCGGCGTGCTCCGCGTTTCGGCGCGGGAGCTTCTGGCGGAGATCGAGCGGACGGATGCGCAGATCGCGGCATACATCCGCCGTCTGCATGAGGAGGCGCGCCGCGCCGCCATTCAAAACAACCCGCTAAAGGAACAGCTCACTTCAAAGGAGGTTACGTCATGACCCTGATGATCCGAAATCTCGCCGCTCTTGTCACCTGCAACGGCAAAGACGAGGTGCTCGAGCGCGTAGACCTTTTCTGCGCCGACGGCATAATCCGCGCGATCGGCAAACGCCTGCCGCAGAAAGCCGACCGCGAGCTGGACGGCACACATCTGCTGTGCTACCCCGGGCTGATCAACACGCACCACCATCTGTATCAGCAGTTTTCGCGGAATCTGCCGCAGGTGCAGAATATGGAGCTGTTTGACTGGCTGAAAACGCTCTATGAGATCTGGAAAAATCTCGACACGGAGGTCATCCGCTATTCGTCGCTGACCGGCATGGGCGAGCTGATGAAAAACGGCTGCACCACCTGCTTCGACCACCACTATGTTTTCCCCGCGGACAGCGGCGACCTGATCGGGGCGCAGCTCTCCGCAGCGGAGGAGCTGGGTATCCGCATGGTCTCCTCGCGGGGCAGCATGGACCTGTCCGTGAAGGACGGCGGTCTGCCGCCCGACAGCGTTGTGCAGACCGTTGATGAGATCATGCGCGACAGCGTGCGCCTCATCGAAGCGTACCACGATCCCTCGTTCGGCTCGATGCGGCAGATCGTGCTGGCGCCCTGCTCGCCGTTCTCGGTCTCGCCGGAGCTGCTGCGGCAGTCGGCGCTGCTGGCGCGGCAGTACGGCGTGCGGCTGCATACCCACCTTTGCGAGACGAAGGACGAGGAGCGTTATATGCTGGAGCATCACGGGATGCGCCCGCTGGAATTCATGCAGTCGCTCGGCTGGGTCGGCAGCGATGTCTGGTACGCCCACGGCATCCATTTCACCGACGGGGAGCTGGACCTGCTGGCACAGACCGGCACCGGCATTGCGCACTGCCCCGTCTCGAACATGAAGCTCTCGTCCGGCATTGCGCGGATTCCCGAAATGCTTGCACGCGGCGTGAAGGTCGGTCTTGCGGTAGACGGCTCGGCGTCGCAGGACGGCTCCGACCTGCTCGAGGAGCTGCGCATTTGCTATCTGCTGCACCGCCTGAATTCGTCGTCCGAGGCGCCGAGCGGCTATGATGTGCTGAAAATGGCGACGCGCGGCTCGGCTTCCCTGCTCGGGCGAAGCGACATCGGCGCGTTGGAGGTCGGGAAATGCGCCGACTTCTTCCTTGTGGACCGCCGCCGTCTGGAGCTGGTCGGCGCGACCTACGACGTAAAGAATGTGTTCGGCACCGTCGGTCTGCGCGCGCCCGTGGATTATACCGTCGTCAACGGACGGTTCACGGTGGAAAACGGTCGTCTGTGCACCATAGACGAGCCGGTAGTCGCCGAAAAAGCCGCCGCCGTCTGCGACCGTTACCTTGAGAAATTCTGAATCATCAGAATTCAAACAAATCATATGAAGGAGAAATTACCATGAAAAAGCTTTACAAACTCACTGCGCTGCTTGCTGCCTTTCTGCTGGTCACGGCGCTGCTGCTCGGCGGCTGCTCCAAGGACGAAGCGCCGCAGAACACAACCCCCGTCACCTTCGACACCGCCGAAACGGACTTTGGCGAGGGCGCGACCGCCTTTACCTTTGAGGTCACGGACCTTGCAGGCACCACGAAGTCCTTCACCGTTCACACCGACGAGACGGTCGTCGGCAAGGCGCTGCTAAGCAACGGCTTGATCGACGGCGAGGACGGTCCCTACGGGCTGTACGTCAAATCGGTCATGGGCATTCCGCTGGATTACGATACGGACGGAAAGTACTGGGCGTTCTACGTTGACGGCGAGTACGGGATGACGGGTGTCGATCAGACCGAGCTTGTTGCGGGCAGCGTTTACGCCTTCCGCGCGGAATAATACTGATTCTTGATTAAAATATTTCATCAAGAATCCCGTGAGCTACGCACACTCGCATCATATGAACGCGCGATGCACCGTCTCATGCAGAATCCGACGCGCCTAAGGCAAGCCGCGACGTATAATTCCCGCCCCGTTTGGCGAAAATCCCTGCAAAGGGAGGCGGAGCGTATGGTCAGAGGAAACACAAGGCAGATCGTCGTCGTCAAATCGCCGGACGGTAAGCTGTTCGAGCAGGCGTTTTTCCTGCTTCGGGAGGATGCACTGGAGCGTCACGGGGTGACGGAGCGCAAGCTTTTGGAGGAGGCGCGGCGCGTTGCCGACAGCTATGTGCAGAGCGCCGCGCGGGAACGGCGGCATCGGCTTCCCGGGCTTTTGCTTGCCGCAATGGGTGCATTTCCCGTCGCGCTGGCATGGCTCATCACAACGCTGCTATAAACGAACGCGGTGCGGTATCGATCGATACCGCACCGCGTTCTTTGCAGCAACACCCACTA
>OLSB01003360.1_pt1 | contig 11703 bp, 8 predicted proteins | sample 1672071 | NCBI WGS metagenome assembly OLSB01 (sample SAMEA3136642, study PRJEB25190) | human gut metagenome | biome: human gut; feature: human-associated habitat; material: faeces | place: Austria | collected 2013
CCCATCCCGCGCCGGAAAACTTCCGGCGCGGGAGGCCGTTTTCCCGATAGAGCGTAAAGCCGAGGCGCGCAAGGACGAATGCGACCGTCGGCACGGCAAAACAGACGGTCTTCGTTTCGGTGATATCAAAGAAGCCGTTATGGACGGCGAGCGGCAGCAGCGCGAGCTGCAAAAACAGATAGCCGCGGCAGAGCCACGTCTCCACGGACGGTTTTACCTTCGTCTCCATCGCTTCACCGCCTCCTTTTTTTCGTATAATACCATAAAAATATCCCTCCCGTCTACCGTATGGCAGACGGAAGGGAGAGATGAAAGGTTTACCGGAGGCTCCATGTTGCCTGATCGGTGTGGAGCAGCTCGTGGGATTTGTGCGAAAGAGGCTTGTCAAAGAAGTCGTCATAGGCCTTCTGGACGGAGGCATTCTCGTGCGAAAAGCGCACCGGGTTTTTCCGGTCGATCTCATAGAGCGTTTCGCCGCGTTCCCCGGCGAGTTCCATTCCCTCGCGGAATGGCTGACCGCCGCCGCCGGCGCAGCCGCCGGGACAGGCCATGATCTCTACAAAGTCATACTGCGCGCGGCCGGCGCGGATATCCTCCACGACGGCGCGGGCATTGGAAAGGCCGCTCGCCACGCACGCGCGCACCGGCACGCCGCCGATCGTTGCGGAAAGCTCCTTGCGCCCGTCTGTGCCGCGGACGGCTTTAAAGGCGTCCGGGTCGGGGTTATGCCCTTCCAGCACGGCGTATGCGGTGCGCAGCGCCGCTTCCATCACGCCGCCGGTCGCGCCGAAAATGACGGCAGCGCCCGTGCCCTCGCCGAGAGGCGAGTCAAACTCCTCCTCCGGCAGATCCGCCACATTGATCCACTTGAGCCGCAGCAGGCGGTCCACCTCGCGGGTCGTGAGCACGGCGTCCACATCCCGGAAGCCGGAGCTGCTGACCTCCGGCACGCCGCACTCGTATTTTTTCGCGGTGCACGGCATGACGGAGACGCAGAAAATGTCCTTCGGATCGATGTTGTGCGTTTTGGCAAACCACGTTTTCGTCACCGCGCCGAACATCTGCTGCGGGGATTTGGCCGTGGAGAGCTGCGGCACCATATCGGGGTATTCCAGCTTCAAAAAGCGCACCCAGCCGGGACAGCACGAGGTGAAGAGCGGGCGCCGGAATTCCCACGAATGCTTCATTTTATAAAGAAGCTCGTTGCCCTCCTCCATGATCGTGAGATCGGCGGCAAAGTTCGTGTCAAAGACGTAGTTGGCGCCTGCGGCGCGGAAAGCCGCCGCCATACGCTTTTCGGTAGCAAGCTCCTTGGGGAGACCAAGCCCTTCGCCCCACGCGGCACGCACCGCCGGAGCGACTTGCAGCACAACGATCTTTTTCGGATCGTCGATCGCGGCAATGACCTTTTCGGTATCGTCCCGTTCGCGGAGAGCGCCGGTCGGACAGTGGGTGATGCACTGGCCGCAGTAGGTGCAGTTGACTTCGTCGAGCCGCCTTCCGCCGCGCACGCCGACGGTGGCGCGGCTGCCGGTGCCGAGGAAATCCCAGACGTTCATGCCCTGGATCTTCTCGCACACGGCGACGCAGCGGAAGCACTGCACGCACTTTGACGCCGTGCGGATGATCGGGAGCTTCGGATCCCAGTTGTTGGCCGGAAGTTTTGTTTCGTAGGGATTTTCGATGATGTTCATGTCCGCGGCGAGCTTTTGCAGCGTGCAGTTGCCGCTGCGGACGCAGGTGGCACAGTTGCAGTCGTGCTGGGAGAGGATGAGCTGCACGTTGTTGCGCCGCGCGACGAGAGCGCGAAGCGTGTTCGTATAAACCTCCATGCCCTCAGCGCAGATCGTGTCGCACGCCGCCATAAGGCGGTCGGTACCCTTGATCTCCACCATGCACACACGGCAGGCGGCAACCTTGCTCACATGCTTCAGATAGCAGAGCGATGGGATCGTGATGCCGATCTGCCGGGCCGCGTGGAGAATGGAGGTGCCGTCCTCCACCGTGACGGGCTTATCGTTGATGCGAAGATTTACCATCTGTCTTTCCTCCCTCCGCGGAATGCGCCGTAGCCGTAATGGTCGCAGCGCAGGCAGCGCGAGCACTCCTGCGCGGCCTCCTCGTCCGTAAGGCACGCCTCCATGAGATTGAAATCCTCCTTGCGGTCGCCGGCGGTGCGCTCGCGCATATTGACGCGGCCCCACGCGGGCTTGCCGATGGTCTGCGCCGGAGGAATATCCACACCCGAGGTGATCGGCGTATGGAAGCCGAAGTAGTGATCGATGTTTCCGGCGACAACCTTGCCGCTGTCGATCGCGCGCACAACCGTGGACGGGCCGAAGAAGCAGTCGCCGCCGGTGAAAACGCCCGGCATGCCGGGCACCGCGCCGGAGGGATCGGCCTTGATGCGGCGGCGCTCGATACCGACGCCGCTGCTTTCAAAGTGTGCCGAGTCGATAGCCTGCCCGATGGCCGTGATAACGACGTCCGCCGGAAGAAGAATCTCCGGCTGGTCGGCATTGATGGGCTTCGGGCGGCCGTTCTCGATAGGACCGGAAAGCTGCGGCTGCACCGCGATGCCGACCGCGTGGTCGTTCTCGGTTTCGATGCGCACCGGGGAGAGCATGGGCATGATCTCGCAGCCCTCGGCGATGGCGCCGTCGATCTCCTCGCGGGCGGCGGTCATATCCTCGATGCGGCGGCGGTAAACACAGGTGACGGTGGCCGCGCCCAGGCGCTTGGCAGTGCGCGTCGCGTCCATGGCGACGTTGCCGCCGCCGACCACGACGACATGCTTGCCCGTAAAGTCCGGCGCTTCGCCTGCGCCGACCGCGCCGAGCAGCTCGACCGCGGAGAGCACGCCCTCGCTGTCCTGCCCGGGGATGTTCATGCGGTTGACGATCTGTGCGCCGATGGCAATGTATACGCTGTCATACTCGCTGCGGATCTGGTCGAAGGTGATCTCCCCGCCGATATCCACGCCGAGTCTGACCTGAATGCCGGTGGAGAGGATGGCGTTGATGTCGCGGTCAAGATCGTCGTCCGGCAGGCGGTAGCTCGGGATGCCGTAGCGCAGCATACCGCCGAGCCGCTTATGCTTTTCAAACACCGTGACGTGATACCCCTTGAGCTGGAGGTAGTACGCCGCCGTGAGGCCCGCCGGTCCGCCGCCGATAACGGCGACCGTTTTGCCGTTGAACGGCGCGCACGGCGGCGTGGGGACGATGCCCGCACGCTCGACTGCGTAGCGCTTCAGGCCGCGGATGTTGATGGAATCGTCCACGATCTGTCGGCGGCAGTGCTTTTCGCACGGGTGCTCGCAGATGAGACCGCAGACGCCCGGGAAGGGGTTGTCCTTGCGGATGAGGCGCACGGCGTCGGCATAGCGTTCCTCGCGGATGAGCGCGATATAGCCCGGCACGTCCACATTCGCCGGACAGCCGGCCACGCACGGCACGGCATCGAATGCCGCCGTACAGACGCCGTTTTCGATGTGGGACAGATAATCGTCCCGGAAGGCCTCCAGCCCGTCGAGCACAAGACGCGCGGCCTCGAACCCGATGGCGCAGTCGGCGCTGTCGTAAATAGCGGCGGCGCTGCGGTGCACGGCACGGAGGTCATCCGTCGTAGCACGGCCGTCAAGAATCTTCTCGAGAAGCGCGTGCAGCCGGTCCAGCCCCACGCGGCAGGGAACGCATTTTCCGCAGCTCTGCGCAAGGCACAGCTGCACGAATGAGGCAGTCAGATTGACCGGACAGCTCCCGAACGGCGACGCTCCGCGGCGGCGTCCGAGCGTGGCATACAGCTCGTCCACCTTTTTCTGCGCAGCGGTCTGCTGATTAACGATCAAGGGTCAGACCTCCCTTATGAATAGTTTCAAACATATTATACGGAAAACCGACACAAATTGCAAGATATTCCTCATCAATTATAATAGTATTTTTCTTTTGAAAACACCGCGTCGTTTTTTCAACACTTTTTGGGAGTCCGTTTTATGGGTCACACAATGCAATATGCTTGTCTCATAAAGAAGCTGCCGCATGGATATGGAGGGAAGAAAAAATGGGTATTGTCGTTTCGGTGGCCGCGCTGGTGCTGTATGTTCCGATGAGCATGGTGTTCCTTTTGGGCGGAAAAAAGTGATTTTCGGGCTGCCGGATCGCCGGCAGCCCGTCCGCTTTGTATACTTTTCAGGCGTATGTTTTTCTCTCTTCGGGGCCGTGCGTCCCGGCGTGCAGATACTTTCTTCGGGTGGCATCGCCGCCGCGCAGGTGCCGTTCCGCTTTGTTCTGCTCCAGAACGAGCCGCACCTTTTCATACAGCAGCCGGTCGATCTGCCGAAGACGTTCGGACAGATCCTTGTGCACTGTGCTTTTGGAGATGCCGAAGCGCTTCGCCGCCGCGCGGACGGTGGCATTGTTTTCCACGATCCACCTCGCCAGCTCGCACGCCCGCTCGTCTCTGTTCGTTTGCATCATGCACCACTCCCCTTCCGGCATTTCATCTATATGTGCGGAAGGTTCGTCCTATGAAAATACCCCGGCAGAAGCGCATTCTGCCGGGGTATAACCGTCTGCGAAATAGCTCTTTGAATGCTTCAGACGACGCGCCGGTCGCGGACCTGTGCGTCGTAGTGCTTATTCAGCAGGGGACGCACGACATAGTAGATGAGCTTATTTTCGCCGTTTACCATGTACAGCGCGAACGTGGCAACAAAGAAGATCACAGCGGCAAGGAGCAGCTTGCCGAGGATTTTGAAGAGGATAGCGAGAAATTTCTTCATAACATATTCCGCCTTTCTTAGTATGCCATGGAGTCGTCAAACTCTACGATGGTCGGGTCAAGCGGCTTCTCGTTGAGAACGACGGACATATAGTTGTTGACGCAGTTTCTCATATCCTGACGGGATACGGTGCGGGAGTCCTCCAGATCGTGCTCGATGAAGATGAAGTGGAACCCCAGCTCGCGCGCCTGCTCTTCCATGAGAGCATGGACGCCCAGCATGCCCTTGCAGGCGATGTTGTCGTTGAAGAGGACCATGTCGCAGTCAAAGTTCTTCGCCCACTCCCAGATGGCGTTGACGTTCTCCCAGCCGCCGACGGCATGGTGGCGCATGGTGGCCTTCTCGGAGAAGAGCGCCAGATCCCGGATAGCCTGATCGGGGTCTTCGGTGTCGATCATGTTGTGGCCCATGGTGGAATCCATGTTCAGTACAATGTTTATGCCCCAGCAGTTCTGTGTCCATGTCGGGAAGTCGGTATAATATACCGCGGAGGGGCCCCAAAGGAAGGCGCGGTGACGCGTTTTGCCGCCGAACGGCTGATACTTCTCCTCATACGCCCGGCGCATGATTTCGATGACGCGGCGATCGACCTTGTTGAAATAGGGGTCGGTGCCGTTGACGGACGCCCACGAGTACAGCCGGTAGAGCGTTTCGGCGATGCCGACGAGCGCGGAGTACGGGGTCTTGAAGTAATCCCACTTTTCAAGCTCAATGGTATTCTGCTCATTCATAAGTCTGGCGTACTTGAAAAGCTCGTTCCAGTCGTACTTGACGCCGTATTCCTTCTCGATGAATGCGATGGCATCCTTGAGCATCTGCGTGGAATACGGATGCGCGCCCGGCTCGTTATGGATCATGGCGAGCGTCACGGGGAAGTCCGGCAGCGCCACGCGGCGGCGCTGGATCATGGAGGTGCATTCGGAGGCGTTGCACGGCATGTTGGTGGTAAGAAACGCCTTGCCGATGATCGGGAATGCATCGTCGATGGCGACGCCGGTCTCCGCGGCGCAGCGGGAGCATACGTCCGCCGGCAGACCGTAGGATTCGGCCACATCGATATAGTAAGGCTCGATATGCTGGTCGACGTCGCAGATGATGAACTCGGGAAGCGTCTGGAGCGGGAACGGGATCAGGCCCTTGAATCCGGTGAGGAACAGCGGGGGCAGCACCTCGTCAAAGGGAATGAAATCGTCGCTGCGCGGCCCGCCGCCGAGGCGTTTGTCGTTCGAGAGGACGAGCGCGATGCGCTTGGTAAGGCTCCGGACGATGGCGTGCATATTCGCATGGGCGGTGCGCAGCTCATAGCCGCGGAAGCCCTCGAACAGGCGGTCAATGAACATAAACGTGCCGAGATACGAGCCCATCCAGCGGTATTCCCAGAAGCCCTTGAGGCAAGCCACGGGCGCGGACGCCACCATCTGTACCATGCTCGAAAGGTTGTTGAGCCACTGCGTATAGTCGTAGAGCGTGTCCTTTACGCCGCGCCATTCGCGCCACTTGGCAACGCCGGTCTTGTCGTAATAGCGCGATCTCTGGCCGCCGACGCCGTGTTCGGCCTGCCAGATGGGGTCAAAGCGCTCGAGCTTTTTATCGATCCTCGCGATCAGCTTATCCATTGCTTTCATATCTCACTTGCCTCCCTGTATCTGCTTGATTTCCAGAGATTCAATAAATGCCTGGAATCGGGTGCGGAGCTGACCCACGGCGCCGAGCGCGTATTCCTTCTCGATCGTGCAGGTAGGGATGCCCAGCTCGTTTGTGAAAATATGGTGAGCGAGGACTTTTTCGTAGCTCCAGAACTCACAGAATTTCATGTTTTCATAGATCACGCCGTCTGCCTTGAATTCGTCCACAAGCTTTTTGACCTCGCTGTGGCGCTGATCGATCTTCATTCCGTCCATGAAGCGCGCGCACTGGTTCCAGTGCAGATAGTGGCGGCATATCGCTTCAAAGGCGGTCTCCCCCTCGCGTATCTCGATCTGTTCACGGCTGGGGAAGGATCCGAAGCAGTAGCGGTCGGCCACGACCATGGCGCCGCAGCTCTCGATGAGCTTGGTGAACTCCGGATCGTCGATCTCGGAGCCGACGAGAACAAGCCTCGCGCGGAACGGGAACTTTGCCTCCGGCTCGCGCATCTTCAGCTCTTCGAGCGTCTCGGCCAGATACGGCAGGATGAGCCGGTGCGGGCACACCTGGCTGACGAGCTGGATAACGTGGAACTCGTAGCCGGTGATATTGGGGTTATCCGCCTTGCGGAAATTGCCGATCTCGGTAACAATGCGGCTGATCTCGTTATGGTCATCAATGGCGCGGCGCATGGCGTTCTCGGAGGTGTCGATGCCGTATTCCTCGTGCAGCTTGTCCACGACCTTGAGCTTGAGCTGCGCCTTGTAGTAATCGAGATTGGTTTTGTCGCCCTTCATGGGAGGGTCGATCTGCGTGACGAAGAATTTTTCGTTCTTCACCGGGTTGATGAGGAAAAAGTGCTCCTCCATGCGCTCCATGGTCGCGCAGCATTCCGCGCCAAAGAGGGCATTGAGGTAATTATAGCCGCCTTCGATGGCGCGCTCGAGAAGGGAGCGGGCATAGGGGCAGGTGCGGTTGGTCATGTAGTAGCTGGCAACGTCGGTGGATGTGCAGCGCGGCGCGCGGAGCCGGGACGAAAAACAGCCGGGAAGATTGAGCAGGACTTCGGGTATGTAGTAGCAGTTGTAGCCCAGCGCATAGTCTCCCTCTTTTACCGCCTGTGCGACGAGCTCGTTGTGGGCATCCTGAAGCAGGTTCTCAAAATAGATCAGATGCTTAAGGTCTTTCACGCAATACACCTCTTCTTTATTGGGCTTGGGTTCGCATTTGTCTCCCTGACAAAAAATTTATCATAGCTTTTTTGTCCGGTCAAGGAAAATGCATTTATTATATATATAATTTGTGTGCAGAAGGCTCTTATTTCACGCTTGTCCAATAAAAAGGGCCCGGGCGGGAGTTTTTCCCGTCCGGGCACCGTTCCTTCCGGCAGGGGATACTCTGCCGGGAAAAGCGAGTGTGTCACGCCCTGTTATTCCGATGCTTCCTGCGCTGCGGCAGCCTCCTCCGGCGTGCGGACATAGCTCCACGCCGCAACCTCCTCGTAGGTTTTCCGGTACATACTCGTTATATAGTCGTTCACAAGACGGTAGGACATTTCGGTCTCCACGTCGAACACATACGGCACGCCGTCGAACGTGATCTCCACCCAGCTGTGCGGGTCGCGCCCGACGCCGACGAGGCCGCTGTAGCACACCGCGTCGAATCCGATGCCGCGCGCGAGCGACCAGAACGCGGCGGTGAAGTTGTAGCAGTTGCCCTTGCCGCTCTGAAACATCAGCAGCGCCTCGGGGATCTCCCAGCCGGTCTCGCCGACCTCGTAGAGATTGCGTTTAAGATAGAGATAATGGTCGCGCACATAGTCGTACACCGCGCGCAGCATTTCCTCGCGGGTCATGGAGGCATTCGTCTGAGAATCGACGAGATCGGCGACAAACGAATCGAGCGCGTCATCCCCGCTCGTATACCGGCCGGAGATATCAAAGTACAGCGTGCCGACCATCGTGTCGCGCAGGAAGTATCCGTCCTCGCCGACGCAGTAGAGATGCCCGTCCAGATTGAGAAATCCGGGCTGTGCCGTATCGCCGCTGAGCCACGAAATCGTCCCGCTCTGCCCGGCAAGCTCCACGGCGGCATAGTTTTCCATGCTCGGGGATACGTCCGGGAAGTACGGCGCGTTGGCAAGTCCCGCCGAATCCAGCTCCAATAGCGCGTTGATCGCCGCGGCGGCCTCGGCGCGGGTGAAGGGCGTTTCGTCCGTCATATCGGCAAGAGCACGCTCCACCGCTGCGGGAGAGAACAGCTTTTCGAGCAGCGCCGTGAGATCGGCGCGGGTGATGGCGACGTCGGGGTAAAACCGGCCTTCGTCAAGCGTCATGTACCCTGCCGTTACAAGCGTCGTCGCGGCAGTATAGCACTTGGCGCGGGTCGTAACATCCTTCAAAAACGTTTCGCCGGTCGGCTTCGTTTCGAGCAGCGCGTACACGGCACAGGCGGCGTCGCTGCGCGTAAATTTATCGAGCGGGTGGAAAAGCCCGTCGCTCTCTGCGGCAATGTACGCACCCTTGCGGTGAAGCTCCGGGCCGGAAACGGCTTCATACACTGTGTCGGCATACACCGGCGCCGTGCGGATGTCCACTTTTGTGCCGTTGGCGTTTTTCCATGCAACGATGGCGCAGTTTTGATCCGGCAGAAACTCCGGCGCGTTGTGCACGCACTCTCCCTCGGCTACAAGCTCGGTCGTTTCCGCGCCGTTCACGCGGTAGGTCACCGTATAGGTTTTCCCCTGCGGCGCAGCCGTCTCCTCCGGCAGCGCCGCGGCAGGTACGTCCGAAAGCGGCTGCGCGGCTTCGATCCCCTCCGGGCGGTAGCCGCAGTTTGACAGAAGCAGCGCGCTGAAAAGCACGGCAAAAAGCAGGGGGAGTCTTTCTTTATACGCGTCTTTTCTCATACTTTCCTCGCTGTTGCCGCCGCGATGCGAGCGCATTTGACACGCCGCGGCGGAAATATTATAATTATAAAATACAATTATGTCGATTATATCGCATTTCCTGCGAAAAAGCAATTCCGGGAGGAACCGTCTCCATGAAGCTGAAAATCTTCCGTTTTTCGGTGCTCGCTGCCGTGCTGCTCGCCGCCGTTTATCTCCACGGCTGCGGCTACCGGGCGGAGGCTGCCCCGCTCGCCTCGAACGCCCCCGCCGCGGCGGAGACCACACCCGCGCCGACGGAAGCGCCGGTCTATACCGTGGAATACCGTCTCGGCGATAGTATTCTCCAATCCGAGAGCGTCCCGTTCGGCGGCGCTCCCGCCGCTGCCGCCGTGCTTCCGGAGGGGCTTTTTCTTGTTGCGTGGACGGACAAAACCGGCGAGCGCGTCGATCCGGCGGCGGAGCCGGTCGAAGCGGATATAGTATACTACGCGCTGGCGCGGCCGGTGCTCAACTCCAATGCAGCGTTTCTCTTTCCCGACGAATACGGGCTGCTCCGCCCGGAGAGCACGATGACGCGCGGGGAGTGCGCCGCGGCGCTGCGTGCGCTCGCGCCGGAGAAGTTTCCTGATTTCGCGCTCCCCGCTTCGCCGGATGCCGAAGGCGACGGCCCGCTCACGCGCGAGGAGTTCAAAGCCGTGCTGGAGGCGCTTTTTGATCCTGAGGCCGTCGGGCCGGTGCTCGCTGCTCTGCCGGAAACGGAGAGGGAAAATGCGACGCGCGCGGAATTTGCTTACGGCGTTTCCCGTCTCCTCGGCAAGGAGAACGCCGCGGAGGACGTCTATTACCCGGACGTCCCCCCGGCGCACTGGGCGTCCGCCGAGCTGCTCGCCGCAGCGGGGAGCGGAACGCTCACAAAAGAAGCTCTTGTTTCCATGACGCGGGACGGCTTCCTCTGGTTCGGCGGATATCTCTACCGGCTCGGCGAGGACGGATTCTTTCTCACCGACGAAGAATCCGACGGGCTGTATTTTGATAAAAACGGCCGCTACACGAGCGGCAGCGCGGAGCTTGACGACTATGTTGCGCAGACGCTCTCCGACTTTATGACGCCGGGTGCCGCGCGGCTTGACGATCTCAAAGCGGTTTATTACCATGTGAAAAACGACTTTCAGTATCTCACGCGCAACTACTACGACTCCGGCGCGACCGGCTGGGATATCGATGAGGCCCTCACGATCTTCCGCACGAACAAGGGCAACTGCTACTGCTACGCCGGGGCGTTCTGCGCGCTCGCCCGCGGGCTTGGGTACAATGCCCGCACCTATTCCGGCAGCATCGGCATAGAAAACCAGCCGCACGCCTGGACGGAGATCACGCTCGACGGAAAAATCTACATCTGCGACCCGGAGATCGAGATGAACTACTGGCTGCTTCAGATGTACACCGATAATTTTATGATGCTGCGCGAAAACTCGCTCGGCTGGAACTATCAGGCCGTCGGTCGCACATGAATACATAACGGCTTTCATCCCTCCGGTTTGCGCCGGAGGGTTTTTATACATATACCGTGTTTTTCCGGGCATTCTATGGAAAAACGGAAAAGACGGTGGTTTTTCTGAAAAACAAGCGGCTCGGGCGGCAGACGGTCGCCTTTACAAACCCGCCCGCCGTTGCGGCGGGCAGCTGCGTCGTCGGGCAGAAGGAGGGCGAAGGTCCTCTGCGGAAATGGTTCGACTATATCAGCGACGATTCCTACTTCGGCCAGTCGAGCTGGGAGAAGGCGGAGAGCGTGATGCTCTCCAAGTGCTTTGCGCTCTGCTGCGACAAGGCAAAGATTCCGCCCTCGGACATTCAGTATCTGTTTGCGGGCGATCTGCTCAATCAGTGTGCGGGTTCAACGTTCGCCGCGCGCAATCTCCCCATCCCCTACTTCGGCGTGTACGGCGCGTGCTCCACGATGGCGGAGAGTCTGTCGCTCGCCGCGATGACGATCGACGGCGGGTATGCCGACACCGTGTGCGCCATGACGAGTTCACACTTCTGCTCGGCGGAGCGGCAGTTTCGGCTTCCGCTTGAATACGGCGGGCAGCGCACGCCGACCGCGCAGTGGACCGTGACCGGCGCGGGCGCGCTGATGCTCACGAGCGAGGGAGAAGGCCCCTATGTGACGCATGTTACGACCGGGCGCATTTTCGACGCGGGCGTGACGGATGCAAACAACATGGGCGCGGCAATGGCCCCGGCGGCATATGAAACACTCAAGGCGCACTTTGCCGACACCGGGCGTACTCCCGCAGACTATGCCGCGATCATCACCGGCGATCTCGGGAAGATCGGGCACGAAATATTGACCGACCTCTTTCTGCGGGACGGCGTCGATCTCGGCGTGTGCTCCACGGACTGC
>OLSB01003361.1_pt1 | contig 11701 bp, 17 predicted proteins | sample 1672071 | NCBI WGS metagenome assembly OLSB01 (sample SAMEA3136642, study PRJEB25190) | human gut metagenome | biome: human gut; feature: human-associated habitat; material: faeces | place: Austria | collected 2013
ATAGGGGGGGGGGGGGGACAACAAAAGTTCCCAAAACGTAACACCGAAGTTTTTTCCAAACTCCTTATTAAACTCAAAAATAAACCGCCCGCCAAACACACGAGAACGGCCCTTAGAATCAATCAAATCAATAAAAGGTATTGGGGGATGGCTCCCCCTGGGGAAGGGGTTTAGTTGTTTCAGGGTATTATAACCCATTGAAGAGTAACAAACGCTTGTAGGCGAACATCCCAACCCGATAGGATAACTTCGCTGTTAAATCCGTTCCTGGTGAACTCTACACGACGCATATATTCTTTTAATGCATCCGCGTATACATCGAAGTAGGACGGGGTATCAAAATACCCGCCCTTAACCTCATAATGGTCGTATATACTTTTGTAACTCATTTAATCCCTCTTTATGACGGTTAATTATAGAGATATTAACTTAATATTTAAACTCTTTTTCTCAAATTAATTAACCAACGTTGATACGCCATTAATGTTTTTGTATCATCGAAAATACAAAGCCCAGCATTAAACTTATCCTCAAATTCAGAACCTAATGCTGGATACCTATAATGTTGAGTATCAATGTCAATATACGGTTTTTCCGCTACATAAGTTCTAACATTTGAACGGGGTTTAATTTTACAGAAATAAAACCGCCCGTTATAAATTCTGAACCCAAAATAATAACCCTCGCTCATTAATTGGATTGGTTCCAGTTGAATCCCCATATCTGGACATTTCCCAATTTTTCCGTATTCTTTGTAAAATTCATTGTCGATATAATCATCCAAACTGTTTACATTCATACTTGATACTTCGGTTCTCATAATTCTTTTAATTTGTGCTGATGTTGGTTTTACACTTTCCCAGATAATAGTTCTTGAATCAGAAATAACCCCATCCTCAGTTTTTACCGAAAAAGTATCAATTAAGAATTTAGCCGTTCCCGTATTAATCGGTGTCATGCCCCAATTGATAGTATATGGATTGAGCCAATTAAGACAATTCGATAGATAGATAGAACGCATCGGCCCATTACGTTTAAATGTCTTTCTTATTTCCATCGCGTCATTGTATTCATTTAAAAATCTTGTATTGTTGGTATACCTAACGGGTAGAAATTCGTCTTTAATTTCAAAAACGGGTAGGTGTTCCAGAATATCATCATATCCCTTAATGTTAACAACGGATGTTTGGCACAATAACAATTTTCCGCCCGTGTTCTCATTTTCATATTCCAGATACCCGCCCGCGTCGTTAGGCTTTTCCAATGAATTCGCAAAAAAGTTTTCCAATGTTTTCTTGGCTATTTTAAATTCGTCGCGGTTATATCTTTCCCATAAAATGGTTTTTCCTTGTTCAATTTTTTCTTTCGCCAATTCCATCGCGGAATAGGATTTCCCCAGATTCCTGATTGAACTAATCGCGGTGTAATCCGCATTATAACTAAGAAGATATTTCAAATCAAGAACTGTATAATATTCTTGGTTTTTATCGTGATTAATGGTAATCGTCCGTTCTTTTCTCATAGATTTGTCCTCATTCTAATTAGCGTGATAAAAACGCGCTTGCTCTTGAACTGATTGTATAATCAATCTCTTCAAAATTGATAGCCCATGTATCAGTATCCCGACGGGGCTTAGCCGTATGAACTTTAAGCCCTTCCTTTAATTCCAGCCAGTTTAATTTTTCTTTATCGCCTGTCGGTAAACCCCCGCATTTAGTCAATAAATGGCGCGTTATATTATAACCATCATATGTTACTTTTATCTCTTGATATGTTTTAGGCCCTATTACATTACAAGTAAAATCATCATTTTCAACCCCCCATTCCCCCAGATTTTTACCAATCCTAACATTGGGGGAAACGGGCTTTTTAAGAATCATGGAATCTGTATCACAATAAACAAATCTTTCACTTGGTACGCTCTAAATCGCGTTCATTAGTGTTACGCGCCCCATCATGGCAATCCATGAACCTAATGGTAAATAATAGACTTTTTTTAAAGTTTCAACCTTAATCCTTTTCCATTCCCCGTTAACACAAATATAATTAATTCCTTTTCCATCGGGACGGGTTAAGAATTTGCCATAAAGGGCGTTTAGTAAATATTTGAAATACAATTTTTTAGAACCCGTATTTTCCTGTTTTCCTTTATACAGTTCCTCGACATATGGCTTTAAAACCACGTTTTCCGCCATTTCAATATACCATTCTTTTGTTATTGATTCTTGCTCAACAGAATAAACCTTTTTGATTAATTCATACTCTTCTAACCAAATTGGATAACTACCGTCCAAATAAAAATCCTCGACATAATCGCCTGGCTCATAAATAGTCTTAAAATGATATTGATTACATTGAGATTTAGAACGCCACTGAATACATGGAACACATCCTTTATTTAATTCAAAAAATCCAACTGGATAAACTATCTTTGTGTATTTCGTGTTAGGGGGGTTGCAAAGTAACTAACCAATCGGGATAAAATCCCTTACACATTGGGTTGGATACATTGAACGCGCGTCCAAATGTAGACAATTACCAAAAACGCCTTTTTGATAGGATTCTGTAATTGCTCCCCTAACCCCGTATCTTATTTCTTGTTCAAATAATTCTTGAATTTTATAAATTTCCTCAGGACTTGCCCCTTTATAAAAATACTCCTCGAAAGTTAAACCGAACCGTTCTTTAATGAATTGCTTGAAATGTCTTAAAGTACGTCCCGCAATTGTTACGGTTTTCTGTCCCTCAATGACTTCATTTTTAACTAACTCATTGTATAATTCAAAAGTTAATTGAGCGTCCACCATCGCGTACTTACGTTCTAATGGGGTTGCGGGTTCTTTCGGGAATTTCTTAGATTCAATCTCAACTTTTTGTTTTCCTAACCATGATTCGCACGCTTTATTTAACGTAACCCCAACTAAAAAATTAGCAATATCTATCATTCTAATTAGACGTCCTTTAAACGTTCTAATCTGGACTAAATATAATTGACGTTCCGATTCTAAAATTTGGATACAACCTTTCGGAATAAATAAAGCGTCATTCCAAAATTCTAAATCCAATTGACTAACCATGAATTTTAGAAATTGGCTAACGTCGAAATTCATATTAAAGAATGCGATTGTAACATCTGAATCCGAATCAAGCAACCAATTAAAAAACTTAGTCGCGATTTCGGTTCTAATATCATCATCCGATTGTTTCCAATTTTCCGTTGTAAAATAATGTTCCTCATTATCCCCAAAAATCTGGATGGACTTTAAACCCTTTCCTCTATCTTCGCGGTAAGTTTCGGTATCACACCCAAAAACCTTACTCGTAGTGGTATCCTTTGTCGATAAAGAACCGTTTAACGTCCGTCCAAATTGCTTTACGCTCGGAATCATTCTTAGCCCCCATCCAACGGTTTAAAAAAGATTGTGCGGTTTTTTCGGTCATAAATCCAGCATCCACACAGTCCCTTAATTGGATTGCTAAATTGCTTAATTCCTGTTGGTATCTGTCAAGGGGAACACTTCCGTAACTTGCAACTTCGCCCGCATCCGCTAAATCCCTAAATCCTAAGTTTCCTTCTTTCGGCTTTCCACCGAATTTTTTAATCTGGGTGTCAATTTTTTTCTGACGATTTGCCTTAGCCCGTTCGATTTTCTTAGATTGTTCTTTGGTTGGTTTTCCGATATTACCGATTTTTCGCTTGTTTGCTCCGTATACCGTGTTTCCTTTAACCGTGTATTTCTTTAAGTATAACTGTCCAGTGTTACGATATACCAATTCGCCATTTTCAGTTAAAGCGAATTTAACATATTTCGTCATCGTCGTACCCCCATTCTAAGGTTGTTAAATCGGATGTTTCAAAGTCTGGAACATCGCAATTAATACCGTGGTTTTCATGAATTTCTTTGGCCCTATCCGATTTGGAATAAACGAGATAATCTAATTCGCGGTTATATTTATTCCACAATTCATAATTTTTAGGGTCAAGATAAAATTTACGTCCGTTTTTGGGTTTCTTGATTAGTTTAAAAAATTTTAATTCCGTTAGAATTTGACTAAGTAAATATTTAGGCAAGCCTAAATTATGTTCGATTTGGTTAAAAGTCCCGCCATTTAAAGAATCAATGGATTCTAAGATAAGGCTTAAATCGTCCTTATCAAGTTTCCGAATAAGTGTCATTCCATCTCTTCCCCCATCCCTTAAAAGGTCATTCCCCCAATCAAAATTTGGGATGGGATGTTTAGATTGGGGGAATGTTATTTATGGGGCTTTCGCCCCCAAAAAGTTTAGAGGGTCAACCTTCCGTTACGAACTAAGGCGTTAAACCTCAGATCCTCATTACTGAAAGGCAAGAACGGGAATGTTCTTTTTATTTGCTCCCTTTCCTATCGGTGTCTGGACTTCGATAACCTCAACGGTTTCAGGCTCAAATTTGAACGGGTAGTATCCGCAATCCTTACGGAAAGTGTCGAACCCCGTTAGGGCGCACATTTGCCCCTCGACAACATCGTTTTTGAGGGATGTATAATGTCCATCTTCAAGCCCGAAGTAGATAGTACAGTTGTTCAGCGTCTTTCCAGCATCTTCGCCATGCTCAATAACGATTTTCTCGCCATTCTTGTTTTTGGCGGGGTAAATCGAGAACACGCACGAATCAATAACCACCTTCTCGCCCTTGGTAAGTTGGCGGTACGGCATACCGCGATACTCTTCGGGGACAACTCCCCTAATGTTTTTAGGTGTGATTTCCGAAACTTTGATGATTGCCATTTTAATCAATCCTCGATTTTTACGAATGTTGCGCAACTCTTGTTAATGGAGTACAAAACTCCATCGATTTCTACGATGTAGAAGTTCCCCATTTCACCGCGAACAGTAACCTCGTCCTGGGTTACATCGTCATGAATCTTACAGAACATCATGACGGTTACGCCCTCGATGTTGGAGAACGTGCGGTTCTTTCCGTCCAGTTTGGAAAGGATGGACGAACTCTTAAATTTGTTCTCGGTGTTGATGGGAACAGATTTAATGATGTCCTCGTAGTTCTCGGTTGCGGTTGCCCTACGGATGGGCGCGCGAACTTCGATATTGAAGTTCGACCCTTCCTTAGTCTTTTTGATGTAGTTAGACATACTTGTTCCAACTCCCTTTTAGGTAGAACAATGAACCCCGTTTTAAGTCCTTCTGGTTCCGTTAAGGGCGGGGTTCAATGTTCTAATATCCTGTATAATGTTCTAATCTAAATATTTTTCGATTAATTGAGTTCTGAATTATCAGGAATTTCAATTAGTTCGTACCCGTCCCCATCGGGGCGGGGGGTAATCAACCATTCCAAATGCTCATAAACCCAATTATTCCATTCCGACTGTTTCCAAATTTCCGTATCACGTTTTAATGCTTTCATTATCATACCAACTTTGTAGATTTTCCGTTAGGTTCAATAAATTTCAGTTCCCCGCTACCGTCAGGATTTGCGGTAATCTCTAAAATAGAAAACTGTCCAACAGTTTCAGGCCCCACTGCTCTAACAAATATGAGATATGACGCGCTCCCGTCTGGTTTTATCCTGTAAGTTTCGCTTACTAATGTAGCGTTATTTTTTGTACGAATTGCTAAGAAAACGGTATCCTGATTTGCGTTAGGAATTGTGTTAACGTCGGGTTGAATACTGTATCTTCTTAATTCGCTTACAGTGGCTCCGAAAATTTGAGTTTTTACCCACGTTTTACTTCCGTCGATAGTTTCGTTGCCACTTTTATGTACAAGATTATTAGGCGCATCGTTCCCCGTTTGGCTAATCCAATTAGTGTTAGCCGCTTTTGTGCTTGTATCCCCGCTTGGCGGATTAGGGACAATTGGCGATTTTACATATGTCTTAATATCTTCGATTGTCTGATTACCTGAAAGTTTTACATTTTCCAAATCTTTGTTTTCAAGAACTCCAATTTTAGCGGTGTTACTTGAAACAACGGGTTCAATATTGTCCAGTCTGGCATCCAAAGAAATAGATTCATTTTCTACACTTGTTAGACGGGTGTTATAACCCTCAACTGTATTAACCGCATTATTAACATCGTTAAGCGCGTTATTAATTTCGGTAATCTTTGTGTTAATAATTTTAATCTCTTCATTAATAATATTAATCTTACTTTCAATGTCCAATTCATTAAACAAATTAATTATTTCGTTAACCTTATTTGCAATCTGTACACGTTCTTTAAAAGCGGTTGTTTTCTCGTATTCAAAAGGTTGTATTGTTACCATATCAGAACCTCGCTTAATGTGAAATTTTCTTTAAAGATATTAACAAATTCCAACGGGATAGAAGGATAAAGGTTAGTCAATCTTTCATAATATGATAAACTGTCCTCGTCCGTTACAATACTTTCAGTTTCTGAATCAGAACCCGATACCGTGTTATTATCAGTCTGGTTTTCTGTTCCAGTTCCTTTATTAGTTGTTGTTTGGTTGTCAATTGTTTTTTGACTGGGGTCAGTATTAGTACTGTCGAAAGCCATAACAATATTTTCAGACGTTCCATTAGAACCGTTTTCCACGGAATCCGTATAACTACGGTTTTTACTGTTTGTTCCGCTTTCTTGTCTTGTGCCTGATTTGGTTCTGGTTACCTTAGAACCCGCATCGGGCGAAATTAGAACAATTGCGGATAATCTCTTTTCCATAGATTCAATGTTAGCCATCAAAGAAATATTAAGTCCGTTGAAAAAATCTTTAAAAGTCTTTGCGTTAACTTCCCAATCTTCAAAATAAAGATTAAGAAACTTTTTCATATCATCCCAAATCAAACTAACATTTTCATACATATCATGATTAAAAACTAAATCGTCAAATCTAAATCCAGTGGGAACCTCGGAATAATAAACAGTGTTAAACGGCTTATCGTCCCCGATAACGGGCTCAAACTGTCTGATTTTCTCTATCATCATCATCATCCCTAAATGTAGAATCATCTTTATTATTCGGTTCAAAAGTAAGAGAAAGAGAAACTTCAATTTCTAATCCTTTTTCGCGTAGTTTTTCACACCCTTTAAGCCTACTTTCGTACCTATCTTTGATTAAATAAGACAAAATCTGATTGTTAGATTCTTGTTCGTCAGAAATTAACCGCTCTTTTTTCTCGAACCCGCTTAAACTGTCAATCCCCAGATACTCCAACATTTCCGATTCTTTGCATTTAAGATATGCTTGCAAATCCGAAACGTTAAACGGGGCATCTATGTTAAGGGCTTTCATGGTTGAACCAATTGATGTATCGTCATCAAGGAACAAAGCCCTAACATTATTTGCAATTTCCACGATTGCACGTTTAACTTTTTCCTTTTCCTTCGGGTTTTTCGCAACCGCGATAAGGGGCGTTTTTTGATTGAAAACCTGGGAACGGATTGTTTCGTTAATATCCGCAATCTCATTAATCCATTTACAGCAAATGTTAGCGGAAAATTTACGATTAGGAATATCGTAAATAACTACGCATTCGTCATCAATTCCCATTTCCACGGGTTCAGGCAAATCGGAATTTTTCATATCGTAAACGGGTTTCCAGCGGACGGCAAACCCGTTAACATCGTATGCGGTTTCAACACAACGGGTAACAATCCACCCCAGAATCTTATTTTTCCAAATCATAACCCTATTATCAGTCCAAAGATAATATTCAATCAGTTCGGGATTATGCAAATCTTTAACCTTATAACTAAACTCATTGATTGCCAATCTACTAATTTTTGAATAATAATAAGAACGTGTCAGTTGTTCATTTTTAAAATTAACACCGCGCATCCATTCCCTTAAACTCCATTCCATTTTATTCAACTCCATTAATTGGGCGTATAAATTTAACTCCCGCGCTCAATCTTGCTTTAACCGATTGTTCCGCTATTGATGGGACGTTCTCAACTTCACAATTTGCGGTTAATTTCATTTCTGGGTAACGTGCTAAAACATCTTCGATATTTGGTAATTCGCTATTATAGTAATAACCGAATGTCGCTATATCGTCAAGATAATCGTTATAACTATCTTGATCAGAATACAACCCGACAATGGTGGGATAAGTCCAACCGCTTAGGAACTCACTTATCGCGCTACCGTTCAAACGTAAATCGTCGGTTTGCATTAATGCACGTCTATCCTCGTTTTCTTGATATTCCTTATTGAATACATCGGTTGAAACATGACTAATAGCCGTTCCAACTAATGAGGATACCGCGCCACCAACCGCGCCCGCAATCGTTCCAGGCCCAGGCGCAACCATTGAACCCGCAACCGCGCCACCAATCGCGGAAGTTCCGATACTGGCTAATCCGTTAATCGTGGCTTGATCCTTTTGTATTTGCCGTTCTCTTTCGAGATAAGGACGTTCTTGTATGTAATATTGCTTATAATAATCAGAAAATAAATCCAACGGCTCACACGGAATAGTTAACCTATACTGTCCAACGGTTGTAATTGGCTCATTTTCAGGTGTGTCGGGGTCATTGTCATAAATGTATCCAAACCACCGCGCAGAAGTAAAAGTTAACCCCAAATAAAATTTAATTCTTAAATTGCCTGTATAATCGTCATTAACCCATACTAAATTACCGCACGCATCCGTTACCGCTAACTTATATTCCTCAGTCTGTTTAGGCAAATTCTTGTAATAATTGCTTGTTAATTTCGCCTGGAAATTATGATTTCCTGAGCGATTTCTTTCACTATTTACATTTGAGAATGTTAAACGATAAATGTTAAAATCGTTAGTTTCCGATTTATAGATTGGTTCAAAAGTTAAAGGAATGTCGAACGGGGATAGCCAAAACCCGATAACATCATTAACCGTAAAATCTGGAATATGGGACGCGAAATAATCAGGATCAATTACATCAGTATAACTTTTTGAGCGTAGAATACAGACGTAATTAACGTTTGTATTGTTTTTATGGTAAATTATAATGCTTGCAAAGTGGGTATTATTTGTTTTATCTTCTAATCTACCTAATGGTAATTGACTAACGTATTTAGGGGTATATGCCCTATATTTACGACCCCTAAAAACTTTATCCGAACGCCTAATATACGATTTTCCTAAAACTAAATGATTAGTGTTAGTATCTATCGAATAGCGGTATGATTCCCAATAATCAATATCAAAATAAAGAAGTGTCTTATTTTCAGTTACTATTTCAAATCTGTTAATTGAGAAATAGATTATTCTTTTATTCGTTCCAAAAATTATACGCCCGTAAGTATATTCATAAATATCTGATAAATCCAGATTCAATACTATCGGTTCATAAAGGGATGATATTTTAACATCGGTTAACGTCTTTTTCTTAGTCGAATCGTAATTATCGAAGTATGCTTTTTGAGTTGCATAATTGGTAAAATTCGACATTACCGAACCGTTATTAAATGGACTATCTTTAAACAAATCAACTGTTACCATAACACCACTCCCCAATTAACCGCAATCATGCCAATAATAATGTATAATATCATTTGATTGTTGAAAACCGTTTTTCTCAAAAATTTAATATCTTGTTCTAAATTTGATAATTTGGGGCAATCTTTATCTTTATACGGACAACCCCAATAAGTTGTTTTGGGGGGCATTTATGCCCCCTCATTCCGTCTGATTAAGACGAATCATGTCCTCGAAGGGCGAAATTCCGATTGAACCGCGCCAAATAAGATGTTGGTTCTCGAAGTCCCCCGCTTCATTTTGGGCAAGATTTATTTTATATCCACCCATCAAAGGACGATATTCAACCGCGGTATCCGTTACCAATATTGCCTGGGGCTGTTTCTTGTCGATTGCTTTCGGTTTGGTTGTCCAGGTAATAACGGTATCGCCATCATTCGCGCCCGCGCTCCATTCAGTAGTTTTTAGGGGCGTAGGCATTCCGTCCATTATGGGGATAAACTCAGCGTACTTATTCAGATATTCGGGGCTGGGAAGATTTGCGAAACTTGAAATCATGTTTTCATAAGTGATAGCATCGATAAAACAAAGAATTTTACCGCCTGTCTTACGAATTTTCGTGTTTTGCTCTTCCGTCAACATATTGTAATGCTTTTTCTCGCCCATAAACTCAATAGCCAAACGGTTAATCTCTTTCCAGGCATTAACTCCATTAGTAAAATCAATGTCGGTTTCATTAGGGATAGAAGATACCAGTTTTTTGGCTATCGCGCTTTCCATGTCCGCCTGATAAGTTTTAAGAACATTATCTACAAGCATGGAGTTCAACTGTCCAACTTCCCCGTCTTTAATCATCATCTCGATAGATTTAAGCGAACTGGGAATAGTTGTTTTAATCCAACCCTCAATATTAAGTTCGTGAGTTACCTCAAACCCTTCGGAATCCTCAAATCCCAATGCATCCTGGGCGGTTGCTTTGGGCTTAAAATGCTTGCTCTTATTCTTATAAAGGGCGCGCTCTTTCCATGCCATACCGACATTGAGCGGGCGTCCCGCAAACTTGTTATAGAACGGGGTTCTAACTTCGCCAAGTGGCTTAAAAACCTGTTCCCCAAGAACAGTTTTAAAACCGTTAGTTATTCCGTCCCCCGCAACAAATTCAGTTTTATACTCAGTCCAAAAATTGGAATCCGTCGGAAATTTTCCAGAAGTGTTAAACTCCAAATCAACGTTTACCATGTTTGTTTACCCCTTTTTGTTTAGATTGTCTTTTATCATTTTGTTGTATGCATCCGCAAAACTTGTTATATTCTCGTTATCTTCGGATTTCTCATGTGAGGCCACAAAATTTTTAGCGAGAATAGACTGTAATTTAGCAATTTCTATATCTTTTTCCTTAATAGTGTTATCACGTTCAGAAATAGACTTTTCAAAGTCCTTAACCTTAATCTCAAATTCGTTAATCTTTTTCTCATTCTCGGACAATTTTTCAATCAGTTCAGTAACAGATGGTTCAGTCATTTCAATCCCTTAATTGACATTTTCAAAGCCTTAATCAAACTCTTCACAACTAATTTAAATTCGCGAATCTCGACGTATCCATCATTGTTAACATCAATATGTTCTTTAATTGAATCAATTTCAGAAACAATGATTTCTTTAAGAGAATCAGCGATTTTATCAAACTGATTTTTAGTTATCCTAATTCTCAAACTAACACACCCAAAATTTTAAAGGTTGAGAATCCCAAACCCCTAAACGGTTGGAAAGGAACAAAAACCAACTTTACGGAAATGTGCGCGTTTTCCAGCGTGTTCCCACATTTACCCATTAAGGCGGTTTTGGGTTCTCTAAATTAAGGTATACTTTAATTATTTATAAACTTTTCGATAAAATAAGGGTTTCTTTAAATAGTTTAAAATCAAGTTTAATTTTTATGTATGACATACAGTTTATTTTTGAGTTTAAAAATAAGTTTAAATATTAGAAATATGTTGTAGTATTAAGAACAAAATTACAGGAGTTCGAGAAGTATGGATTTCGCAGTTATCAGGTTCGGAAAGAGGACAACCGTGCGCGGAACAAACAACAATTACCTGTCTTTCGAGATGGACTTAGAATCCATCAGAAAGTATATCAGAAACCACCGCCACGAAAAGTATACTTTCGAGATTCAGAAGTGGACTTTTGGCCTCGCTTATATCATTAAGTTCTACCCTGAAATCAACTAAACCCCTTCCCCAGGGGGAGCCATCCCCCAATACCTTTTATTGATTTGA
>OLSB01003374.1_pt1 | contig 11669 bp, 14 predicted proteins | sample 1672071 | NCBI WGS metagenome assembly OLSB01 (sample SAMEA3136642, study PRJEB25190) | human gut metagenome | biome: human gut; feature: human-associated habitat; material: faeces | place: Austria | collected 2013
GGTCTCGATGACCTCGCCGCAGGCGCAGCGGATGGTCGTGCGCTGGTAATTGGGATGGATTCCTTCTTTCATGTCGTTCACCTCTTGGTAGGCTGCCCTGAGGCCGAATACTCGGAGATACAAGGCGCAACGAGAATTATAGCAAACCGCGCCGATGAATGCAAGCATTTTTTGTTTCCCGGAAGAAACCCGTCCGCTCCTGCGGAAAGGATAGAAAAAGGATAAGATTGTCCGGCGATGGATATTGAAAAAAAATGTTCCATCCGGCGGATATTATGATATAATCGCAATATGTGACAATATGGCGGAGAATTCCCCGTCTCTGCCGCCAGCAAGGAAAAGCAAACCAAAGGAAGGAAGAAAGGAAAGAAGCTATGTTTCCTATCGTAAGCAAGCGGCCCCTGAATGAGGCCGGCACGGTCCTTGAGTACGTCATCAAGGCCCCGCTGGTCGCCAAGAAGTGCCTGCCCGGCCAGTTCATCGTCCTGCGTCTGGATGAGAACGGCGAGCGCGTTCCCCTGACCATTGCCGATTACGACCGCGAGGCCGGTACCGTTACCATCATGGTTCAGCCTGTCGGCCAGACGACCCGTATGCTGGAGCTGATGGAAGTCGGCGACAGCCTTGCCGACTTTGTCGGCCCCATGGGCAAGCCCACCCAGATCGGCGGACAGAAGCGTGTCTGCGTCGTCGGCGGCGGCGTCGGCTGCGCCATCGGCTACCCCGTGTGCAAGGGCTTCTATGAAGCCGGCATCGAGGTCGATATGGTCGCCGGCTTCCGCAGCAAGGACATCGTGATCCTGGAGGACGAGATGCGCGCCCACTCCACCAACCTCTACATCTGCACCGACGACGGCAGCTACGGCGAGAAGTGCTTCGGCAACGCCAAGCTGGAAGAGCTCATCAAGTCCGGCCGCGAGTATGACGAAGTGTTCATCATCGGGCCTCTGAAGATGATGAAATTCACCGCTCTTACCACCAAGCCCTACGGCATCAAGACCATCTGCTCTCTCTGCCCGATCATGATCGACGCCTCCGGCATGTGCGGCGGCTGCCGTCTGACCGTCGGCGGCGAGACCAAGTTTGCCTGTGTGGACGGCCCCGAGTTTGACGGCCATCAGGTCGATTGGGACGAGCTGATCGCCCGCAACTCCTTCTATGCCGGCGAGGAAACCGCCGCCAAGGAACATATCTGCCGCATCACCGGAGGTGTAAGACATGGCTAATATGAGTATGACCAAAAACCCCATTCCGGAGCAGGAGCCTCTGGTACGCAACAAGAACTTTGACGAGGTCGCTCTCGGCTACACCGAGGAGATCGCTATTGACGAGGCCAAGCGCTGCCTCAACTGCCGTCAGCATCCCTGCGTCAACGGCTGCCCGGTGAACGTCCGTATCCCCGAGTTCATCGCCAAGGTCGCCGAGGGCGAGTTTGAAGAGGCCTACAAGATCATCACCTCCACCAACAGCCTGCCCGCCGTCTGCGGCCGCGTCTGCCCGCAGGAGCATCAGTGCGAGGGCAAGTGCGTCCGCGGCATCAAGGGCGAGAGCGTCGGCATCGGCCGTCTGGAGCGCTTCGTCGCCGACTGGCACGCCGCGCACGCCGACCCCAACGCGAAGGTCGAGAAGCCTGTTTCCAACGGTCACCGCGTCGCCGTCGTCGGTTCCGGCCCTGCCGGCCTGACCTGCGCGGGCGACCTTGCCCGCATGGGCTATGAGGTCACCGTGTATGAGCTGTTCCACAAGGCCGGCGGCGTGCTGGTATACGGCATCCCCGAGTTCCGTCTGCCCAAGGCGATCGTGGCGCGCGAAGTCGCCGCGCTTGAGGAGATGGGCGTTAAGATCGTGACCGACGCCGTCATCGGCCGCGCGATCTCCATTGACGAGCTGCTCACCGAGGAAGGCTTTGAGGCCGTGTTCCTCGGCTCCGGCGCGGGTCTGCCCCGCTTCCTCGGTATTCCGGGCGAGAATCTGCTCGGCGTTTACTCCGCCAACGAGTTCCTGACCCGCATCAACCTTATGAAGGCTTACCGCGAGGATTACGACACGCCGATCAAGCACCACAAGTGCGTCGCCGTCGTCGGCGCCGGCAACGTTGCCATGGACGCCGCCCGCTGCGCGAAGCGTCTCGGCGCGGAGCACGTCTACATCGTTTACCGCCGCGGCATGGAAGAGGTCCCCGCCCGTAAGGAAGAGGTCCACCACGCCATGGAGGAAGAGGTCGAGTTCAAGCTGCTCACGAACCCGGTTCGCGTCATCGGCGACGAGAAGGGCTATGTGACCGGTATTGAGTGCATCAAGATGGAGCTTGGCGAGCCCGACGAGAAGGGCCGCCGCCGTCCGATGCCCGTCGAGGGTTCCAACTTTGTTCTGGAAGTTGACTGCATGATCGACGCTCTCGGCACCAGCCCCAACCCGCTGCTCCGCATGACCACCCCCGGTCTGGAAGCCGACAAGCACGGCTGCCTGATCGCCGACGAGAAGGGCAAGACCACCCACGAGGGCGTGTTCGCCGGCGGCGACGCCGTCACGGGCGCTGCCACCGTCATTCTCGCCATGGGCGCCGGCAAGACGGCCGCCACCGCCATCGACGAGTACATCAAGAACAAGAACGCCTGAGTTCTTACAGCACAAAATCCGGTTTGGAGCCGCAAAGCTCCAAACCGGATTTTTCTATACTTTTCCACGCAAATCTGCTATGATAAAACAAAAACCGGAAAGGGATACTGCCGTGACGCTCAACGACTGGATCGATTATATACAAAGTGAGTACGGCGCGGCGCCGGAGCATCCGTGGGCGGACGAGCCGGAGTTTGCCGTATTCCGCCACGAGAGCAACCGAAAATGGTTTGCGCTGTTTATGACCGTGGCGCGCTTTCGGCTTGGGTTGCCCGGTGAGGGCGATATTGCCGTTGTGAATCTCAAGGCCGACCCGCGCCTGATCGGCTCGCAGCGGGAAAAGCCGGGATTCTTCCCCGCCTATCATATGAATAAAGAACACTGGCTCACCGCTGCGCTCGACGGCAGCGCGCCGGAGGACGAAATAAAAGCTCTGCTTGCCATGAGCTTCGGTCTGACTGCGCCGAAGCCGCGCCGCCGGAGGACGCAAAAGGAGGACACACCTTGACAAATTATAATTCTGCGCCGTATGAGGCACTCTTTGCCGAGCTTGACCGGCGGCTGGCCGGAGACTTGCCCGTGCGTCTCGCTATCGAGGGCGGGAGCGCAAGCGGCAAGACGACGCTCGGTCAAATCCTCGCCGGGCGGTACGGCTGCACCGTATTCCACATGGACGACTTCTTCCTTCGCCCCGAGCAGCGCACACCGGCGCGGTTTGCCGAGCCCGGAGGAAATGTGGATCGGGAGCGCTTCCTTGCCGAGGTGCTGCTCCCGCTCCGGCGCGGCGAAAAGATTTTTTACCGGCGGTTCGACTGCGCTTCCATGCAGCTGCAAAGCGCCGTGGAGACCGCGCCGGGAAAGCTCGTTGTGACCGAGGGGGCATACTCCATGCACCCCGACCTTGCGCCGTACTACGACCTTTCCGTTTTTCTGGACATCTCCCCGGAATTGCAGCGCGAGCGCATTTTGCGCCGCAATACGCCGGAGAAGGCAGAGCAGTTTTTCCGCCGCTGGATCCCGATGGAGCGGGCGTATTTTTCGGCGTTCGATATCCCGGCGCGGTGTACGCTGCGCTTTCCCATAGTATAAGAAAGGAAAAACCATCTATGACGGAAAAGGAAAAAATGCTCCGGCACATACTGTACGACGCAAACTACGACGAAGCGCTCGCCAAAGAGCGCATCGCCGCCAAGGAGCTGTGCCACCGGTTCAACCTTCTCTCCCCGTCCGATACGCAGGGACAGCGGGATATTCTGCGGCAGCTTCTCGGCAAAACCGGCGAGCATTTCACGATCACCGCGCCGTTCTGGTGCGATTACGGCTGCAACATCGAGCTTGGCAGGAATTTTTATGCCAACCACAACCTTGTGATCCTCGACTGTGCCAAAGTCCGGTTCGGAGATAACGTTTTTATCGCGCCGAACTGCGGCTTTTATACGGCGGGGCATCCCATCGACGCCGAACGCCGCAATAAGGGACTGGAATACGCCTATCCCATTACCGTCGGCGACAATGTGTGGATCGGCGGCGGCGTGCAGGTAATGCCCGGCGTCACGATCGGGAGCAACGTGGTCATCGGCGCGGGGAGCGTCGTCGTGAAGAACATTCCGGATAACAGCGTCGCCGTGGGCAACCCCTGCCGGGTGATCCGCCCCATTACGGACGCTGACCGGAACACCTGCTTTGACCGGGAGGATCTGTATGGAACGTCTTTTTGAACACACCCTGAACACCCGTCCGATTTTGGAAAACAGTCTCCGCTTTATCCGCAGCGACGTCCCCACGCAGGTATCGGCGGCGGAAAAAGACCGGCTTGCTGCCCATAACATTACCACGATCGTCGATCTCCGCTCCGCGGCGGAGCGCGCGAAGGCGCCCTCCCCGCTCATGGACGATGCGCGGTTTACCTATCTCTGCCGCCCCGTCACCGTGGGAAACGCCGTGCCCGAAACGGCGGACGACGTATCCAGACTTTATATCGCCATGGTGGACGGCGCGCTGCGCCGCACGATCGATACGATCTGGAACGCAAAAACCAATGTGCTCTATTTCTGCTCTGCCGGCAAGGACCGGACAGGCGTTGTGTCGGCGATCCTCCTTCACAAATCGGGGATGAGCCGCGAATACATCGTCGCAGACTATATGAAAACCGCGTCCAATCTGAAAGCATTTCTTGAAAGCTATGCCCGAGAACACCCCGGTATCCGCCTCGACGTCATCATGCCGCACGAGCGGTATATGGAGGAATTTCTCGCGTGGCTCGCCGCACAGAAGATATGAAGCGCGCAGGCCGCGCGCTGCCGCCCTCCAGCGGGGATTCGGGTACCGATTCCGTATGAGGCGATCGGAACAAGGATTTCCCCTTCTTGACATTGACGGCGAAATCCCGTATTGTTGAGTCAGTTTAAAGTGCGCTTGGGAAATGTCTGTCACCCACTTCTGGTTAGGGCGTTCGGCAGCAAAAATTCTGTTAAGCAGATTAGGAAATCTGTGTAGAGCTTCCCCGTACTTTACATACCGTTTTCTGCGAATTTGAAGCGTTTTCCTTCCGGCATAAGTTCCTGCACTTTTTCGTATTTCCTTGCCATAACAATACCCCCTATGTAGTACTTCTATTTTCCTACATAGGGGGTCTTTTTTGTGCTGCCCGTATAAAACGGGGCGGTTCCCGATTTTCTTTCGGTCTTTATTCGCTTTTTGCAGGTTCCGTGCTGTTATCATCCTTTACCGGAGCTGCGTCCGTTTCTGGCACAGGCTCGGTTTTTCCCTCGGGCAGCGTTTCCGCCGCCTCGGCGGGGTCAAGCTCGATCACGGGCGCCTGTCCGGCGAGGAACTCGGCGCGCGCCTTGCCGTGCGCCACCGCCACGGTGGTGAAAAGCCCGGAGATGCCGTCGAGCAGGAAGCCGAGCGCCGCGGCAAACAGGAGCGTATCGTTCTTTTCAAAGGGATTTACGAGCAGCAGCACGCCCGCCGCGCAGATGCACACGCCCAGCACAAGCGCCGCCGTCCAGCCGCCGGTGCCGCAGCTTTTGACATCCAGCCCGTGCTTGCAGTCCATGAAGCCGTGGTAAAGCAGCACAACGCCCATCACAATGACCGTAAGGCGCATGACCTGCTCCGCAAGGCTCTGCGTGAGCAGGATCCAGACGCCCGCCACCGCGGCGATGACGCCCGAGATGAGCAGCAGCTTTCGCAGCAGCCCGACGCGCTCCCCGGTGAGATACGAAGCGATCTGCAATATACCCGAGAGGATCAGCACAGCGCCAAAGCCGTAGCTGATCCATTTCATGGCCGTCGCCGTCCATATCAGCATGGCAACGCCGAGAGCCAGGCAGAGAATGCTCACGCCGAAGGCGGCAAAAGCAAAATGACGGAAAAAACGTTTCATGGCGTATCCTTTCAAATGACCGAATAGATCGTGGAAACAAGCTCGTACCGCAGCGGATAGTGCGTCATGGTGCCGAAGGCGGAAGCGTCGGTCTTTTTCATCAGCAGCACGTCGGCCTCGCCTGCCCCGGCCGCGGCAGCAAGGACGGACGCATCTCCGGCATAGACCTCGGCGACGTATCCGCTCGCCGCTTCAAACGCCGGGAGCCACGCGGCGAGAACGCCGCTTTCCAAAAGCTGCGCATCTGCCGCAACGCGCACATGGCGTGTCTCGTCGGTCGCCGCGGGAATCTCCTCCGATGCGCGCTCCGCCGCCGGGATCGTATACATGGGCGTGTCCAGCCCGTCAGGGATGAAGCTCTCCGCCGCGTCCTTTCCCTCGGAACGGAGCCAGCGGCTGAGCGCCTTTGCGCCGTCGCTCCTGCCCTCGCAAAGAACGTACACGGTCTCATCTCCCACAGCAAAGCGCGGCGCGGCGGTCGGCTCCGGGGTAGGTTCGGCCGTTGGTTTCGGTGTCAGCGTTTCCGGCGCGGCGGTCGGATCGGCTGCGGCGGTTGGCTCCGCCGTCGGCGCAGCCGGTTCATCCGGCGCTTTGCCGCACGCCGTCAGCAGCAGGCACGCCGCGAGAAAAAGCGGCACAGCAAGTTTCTTCATGGTTTTTTCTCCTTATCGCAGCCGCCGGAGCAGCTGCCGCAGTTCCCGCCGCAGCCGCGCTTCCGGTTTTTCCAGCCGCGCTTTACGGCGATCGCCGCCCACACGGCGACGCCGAGCAGAATAACGATATCCCCTATGGACATACGATGCCTTTCCTATATAAGCAGCGCGATCTGATAGACCGCCGCTCCGAGCACCCAGGCGAGCAGGCACTGAAACAGCACGACGCCGCATGTTTTCCATGCCGAGTCAAGCTCCCGCCGGATCGCCGCGACCGCCGCCACGCAGGGCGTATACAGCAGCGTAAACACAAGAAACGCCGCCGCGCTGCGCACGGAGAAGAGCGTGGAGAGCGCCGCGCCGCCGGTGAGCACGCCGAGCGTGCTGACCACCGCTTCCTTGGCCATGAACCCCGCGATGAGCGAGGTGCATACGCGCCAGTCGGCAAACCCGAGCGGTGCGAAGAGCGGCGCAAGAAGTCCGCCGAGCGCCGCGAGAAGGCTCTGCGAATTGTCCGAAACGGGATTGACGCGCATGTCGAACGTCTGCAAAAACCAGATCACAAGGCTTGCCACAAAGATGACGGTAAAGGCGCGGTGGAGAAAATCCTTCGCCTTGTCCCACATGAGCTGGAGCGTTGTGCGCACCGACGGCATGCGGTAGTTCGGCAGCTCCATCACGAACGGGATGGGGTTGCCGCGGAAGAGCGTTTTCCCGAACACGAGCGCCGCCAGAACGCCGATAAGGATACCGAAAAGATACAGCCCTCCCATGGCGAGCGCCTTGTACTTTGGAAAAAACGCCGCGACGAACACGGAATAGATGGGAATTTTGGCGCTGCAGCTCATAAACGGCGTGAGCAGCACGGTCATGCGGCGGTCACGCTCGCTTGTGAGCGTCCGCGTCGCCATGACCGCCGGAACGGTGCAGCCGAAGCCGATGAGCATCGGCACGACGCTCTTTCCGGAAAGGCCGATACGCCGCAGGAGCTTGTCCATCACAAACGCTACGCGCGCCATATACCCGGTGTCCTCCAGCATGGAGAGGAAGAAGAACAGCACCACGATGACCGGCAGAAATTCCACCACGTTCCCGACGCCGCCGAACAGCCCGTCAATAACGAGCGAGTGTACGACCGGATTGATGCCGTAGGCCGTGAGCGCCGCGTCTGTCAGCCCCGCCAGCGCGTCAATTCCCATGGCAAGCAGATCGGACAGAAACGCGCCGATCACCTCAAACGTGAGATAAAACACCAGCAGCATGATGCCGACAAAGATCGGCAAAGCGAAAATGCGGTGCGTGAGGATGTTGTCGATGGCGCGCGAGCGCTTCCGCTCGCGGCTCTCCTCGGGTTTTTTCACCGTTTCGGCGCAGACCGACTCGATGAATGAATAGCGCATGTCGGCAATGGCGGCGTTGCGGTCGAGCCCCGTTTCGCGCTCCATCTCCACGATGCTGTGCTCGCACAGCTCCAGCTCGTTTTCGTCGAGCGCAAGACGCGCGACGATGTCGCCGTTTCCCTCGATCACGTTCATGGCCGCCCAGCGGGCGCTCATCCGGGCGCGCTCGGCGTGATCCTCCACCACGTGCGTCACGGCGTGGATGCAGCGGTGGACCGGCCCCGGCGGGCAGAAGTCGTATATCTCCGGCTTGCGTCCGGCGGCGGCCGTGCGGCAGGCAAGCTCCGTCAGATCGGCAATACCCTCGCCCTTCGCCGCGCTGATCGGCACGACCGGGATGCCAAGCAGCTCCGAGAGCTTTACCGTATCGACCGTCCCGCCGTTGGCGCGCACCTCGTCCATCATATTCAATGCGAGCACCATCGGCACCTGCATCTCGATCATTTGCAGCGTGAGATAGAGGTTGCGCTCGATGTTTGTGGCGTCCACAATGTTGATAATGCCGTCGGGCCGGCCGTCAAGGATGAAATCGCGCGTTACGATTTCTTCGGCGGAATACGGCCGCAGCGAATAGATGCCCGGCAGATCGACGACTTCGTCGCCTTTCGTATTGCGGATGGTGCCGCTTTTGCTGTCCACTGTGACGCCGGGAAAATTGCCGACGTGCTGGTTGCTGCCGGTGAGCTGATTGAAAAGCGTCGTTTTGCCGCAGTTCTGGTTTCCGGCAAGAGCGAATCTCATGCGAGCTCCACCTCCACCATGGCAGCATCCTCCAGCCGCAGCGAAAGCGTATACCCGCGCAGAAATACTTCCACCGGGTCCCCCATCGGCGCAATGCGTGTTACGGTGACATGCGTTTTGGGAATGACCCCCATATCGAGAAGCCGGAGCCGGAGCGGCCCCTCGCCTCCGACGCTTCGGATGATCCCTGACTGTCCCACATGCAGCTTGTCCAGTGTCATCTCTTTTTTCTCCTGTATCATATGCTGTTTTCTATTTTACGTCATTATCGCCAAAAATCAATATCCAATCTGCCGGTTTTGTCCCGCCTTACACTTTTGCCGAAAACGTATATTGATTTTCATTTCAAGTTCTGCTAATATAGTATACAAGATACAGATATGTCCACTTTATATGTGATGGAGGTTTCATCATGTGTACTCTAGCTCTGCCGAAAGGCGTATACCGTGAAGAGATCGTTTTCACGCCGGAGGAGACGGACGGCTTCGGCCGCGCGCGTTCCGACGCGCTCGCCCGCCGGTTTCAGGCGATCGCCGCGGTGCACCATGCCTCGCTTGGCGTCGGGCAGGAAATTGCCGCGAAAAAAGGCTCGTTCTGGGCGCTTGCGCGCACGGAGATGCGCATTTCCCGGCTGCCCGCCGCAGGCGAGCGTGCGTTTCTCGATACATGGGTCGGGCGGCAGTCGCACGGGCTGTTCTGGCGGCATTACCGGATCGCAGGTGAGAACGGAGAGGCGCTTCTCTACGCCGTTTCGATCTGGGTCATCATGGATATGGAAAGCCGGGCGCTTACCAGAGACCACGCCTGGGCCGTCGTTCCGTGTACAGCCGTCGAGGGCGAGCTGCCCTCGGTATTCAGGCCCATTCCCTTCCCGCGCGAGCTGCCGGAGCATCTCCGCCGCCGCGTGACCGACGCTGAGACCGACGGCAACGGTCATCTCAACAACTGCCTGTATCTCCGCTGGGGGCAGGATCTGCTGCCGGAGGAGTTCATGCGCACGCATACGCTGCGCAGCGTTTGGATCGAATATCGGAAAGAATTGCCGCGCGGCACAGAATCGGAGTTGACGTATTCGCTCGGCGGGAGTACTCTGTATGTGCGGGGAACCGCAGAAAATAAAGAACGATTTTTGCTGAGGATGGAATATGATGAAACGGTTTGAAAGCGACTATCTGGAAGGCGCACATCCCGACGTGCTGAGAGCGCTGATCGAAACGAACGGCGAGCAGACCCCCGGCTACGGAGAGGACCCCCACTGTGAAGCCGCCCGCGCCCTGCTGCGCGAACGCTGCGCTCTGCCGGAGGGCGAGGTGCAATTCCTCGTCGGCGGCACGCAGGTCAACCGCACCGTGATCGCCTCGATCCTGCGCCCCCATCAGGGCGTAATCGCGGCGGACACCGGCCACATCGCCGCGCATGAGACCGGCGCGATCGAAAACTCCGGCCACAAGGTGCTGACCGTGCCGAACACGGACGGCAAAATTGCCGCCGGACAGGTCGAAGAGCTTTGCCGCGCGCACTATGCCGACGCGAGCTTTGAACACATGGTTCAGCCGGGCATGGTGTATATCTCCAACCCCACCGAATTTGGCACCGTGTACACCCGCGGCGAGCTGGAAGCGCTCCGCGCCGTGTGCAGGGCGCGCCGTCTCCCGCTCTTCATCGACGGCGCGCGTCTCGGCGCCGCGCTCAACAGCCCGGTGTGCGACTATACGCTTGCGGATATGGCGCGTATGTGCGACGTGTTTACGATCGGCGGCACAAAAATGGGCCTTCTCTTCGGCGAGGCGGCGGTGTTTTCCGCGCCGGAGCTTGCAAAGGATTTCCGATACTTCATCAAGCAGAACGGCGGCATGCTGGCCAAAGGCCGTCTGCTCGGCGTGCAGTTTTATGCGGCGTTCAAGGACGGGCTCTACGACCGCATCGGCGCGGAGGAGGTGCGTCTTGCGCTTCGTCTGCGCGACGGGTTCCGCGCCCGCGGCTGGAGTTTCCTGGTAGAGTCCCCCTCCAACCAGCAGTTCCCCATTTTGCCGGACGCGCTCATCGAGCGGCTCGCGCCGGAGTTTTCGTGCAGCCATACGCAGTCTTTCCCCAACGGCATGAGCGCCGTGCGTTTCTGCACGAGCTGGGCGACGACCGACGCCGACATCGACGCGCTGCTCGACGCGATCCCCATCAACGCCTGAGAAGCTGCGGAAAGAAATCCCGTAACAGCAAAAGAGCGTCCTCTGCACGGCTTTGCCGCGTGGGGACGCTCTTATTATGCTTTTTTTGCGCGGCGATGTCCTCTCCCTTGCATATTTCGCGGATAAAAAAGGGAAAGGAGCCGCGCCGCGGAACGGCAGACACGGTGAAAAAGCGTTTTCTGCCGTTTTTTCAGGCGCATTTCAGCTTCCGGTATGATATTATATCCATCAGGGGAGGGGTCTCTATGCGCATTCTGATCGCCGAGGACGAAGTGAGCATTGCAAAAGCGCTGCGGCTCATGCTTGAAAAAACAAATACTCCGTGGACGTTGTCCACAACGGTACGGACGCGCTCGACTATATCTGTGCGGGCGAGTACGACGCGCTCGTGCTCGATATCATGATGCCCGGCATGGGCGGCATATCCGTCCTGACCGAGGCGCGGCGCGCCGGACGGAAAAACGAGATCGCCGTTTCCAATACCTGCAGGGGAGCGGAGAGCATCGACACAACCCGCCTTTTCGACCGGTTTTACCGCGCGGACGAATCGCACTCGGGGCGCATCGGCGGCACCGGCATCGGCCTTTCGATCGCACGCGCCACTGCCGAGGCGCACGGCGGAACGATCTCCGCCGAGGTGAACGGCAATACCATCACGTTCCGGGTAAGAATATAAAGCACA
>OLSB01003376.1_pt1 | contig 11660 bp, 8 predicted proteins | sample 1672071 | NCBI WGS metagenome assembly OLSB01 (sample SAMEA3136642, study PRJEB25190) | human gut metagenome | biome: human gut; feature: human-associated habitat; material: faeces | place: Austria | collected 2013
GACAAATGGCTGGTGGTGCGATGCTATATTCAGGCGTACAAAAACTAGCAGGTTTGGGTAAGAAAAAAGATAAGGATAAAGATAAAGAAAAAGATAAACCAGTAAGAACAGCTGATAAAAAAGGTATAAAATTACCGGAAGCTGGAAAATCAGATAAAGGTACAGGTGTTGGTATAGGAGAGAAATCAAACGGAGGAACAGGAGTAGGAGAAAAAGTACATCCAAAAGTAGATATAAATCAACATACAGCACAGACTGCAATACCAAAAGCAAATCTAGCAAGAAATTCAAAACATTCTGTTAAACGTGGACTTCAAAAAATGGGTATGAGGGCAGGAAAAAAGATAATAAAAGCAAAACCAGTGAAAAAATTGGGAAGATTTGCAGGGAAAGTTGCAGGAGCAGCAGCTTTAGGTTCTGTTGGAGCAATAGCAGGAATATCTTCAGGGGATTTCGATAAAACACTTTCATATACAGCAGGTGCAGCAACAGTTGGGGCAAAAGTAGGTGGAATTTTAAGCGATAATATTTGGGATGAAGCAGGAAATATAAGAAAGGACTTTACAAAAGGATATTTAGGAGAAGCAGAATATAATAATAGAGAATTAAATAAAGAATTTTATATGAGTGATGATTGGATAGACATATTGAATGATAATGGAATCTATTCAGATTTAAAAGGTAGAGATAGAGAAAGAGCAATAAGAGAAACAACACAAGAATACCTTGATTCTGGAATAGATGATCCTAAAAAAATACAAGAAGGGATGAAATGTGGATTATCTACAGAAGAAGCAATTTATGCTATAAAATTAGCAGAAAGTATAGGAAAAGATGATTGGAACGATCCAGATAAGAGAGCAGCTTTTCAAGCAAAATATCAATCAGCTTTAGGAGATAATGCAAATGAAATTTGGAAGAATATAGATAGATTTGTATAGAAGGAGCAGACTATGAAAAATATAATGAGAAAGAGCATAATAAGAAAAATAGCAATAATTTTATTAGTTGTGATGTGTGTAAATACGGTTTTCCCTGTTAAGGTGCAAGCACGTTCGTTCTTAGAAACTGTAGGAGGAGTAATATTAAAAGATATTCTAAATTTTCTTATGTTTGTTGGAGATGCCCTTTTAAATATTTTACAAAAACAGTTTATTTCAAATCAGGATGTAGTAATAGAAGCAAGTTCAGGGGAGTTAGCTTCATCAGGGTCTTTAGGAAGTTGGCTAAAAGTAATATTAGGAGTAATAGTTGTTATAGTTTCTATAGTAGTTGCTATTGCCAGCTGGGGAACATTATCTTGGGCAAGTTTTAGTGGAATAATGGCAGGAATACAACTTGTTGGAGGAGTGCTAATAGCTTCATCTTTGGGAGTAGCTTCTGCAGTAGTAGGTTCAAAACAACTAATTAGAGATTTCAAAGGTTCATTTGATTTACCGATGATTAGATATACACCATATGAAATATTTTCGAACCAAATTCCTTTACTAGACGTAAATTTTATAAATCCAATGAAAAAGATAGAAGAAACAAATGGATTAGCTAGTATTGATAAAATATTGAGTATTGTATCGGGAAAAACACCAGTATATACAAACAGTAAAGAAACAACGATACTTGAAGGTATTCCAAATGAAAGAGATATTTTGGATTCATGCTATTCTTATATTCAATCAGATGAATGGATTAATGAAATAAAAAATTGTGAATATTATACTGAATACGAGAATAGTGAAGAGGTGTCAATGGATAAATCGAATGCTATTAATGAAGATGTTTGGCAATATGAAAGTTATGTCCCAGCTAGATTATACGAAAATGAAGATGATTCTGGAATTTTGTTTATAACAAGGGCCTATACATGGCAACAAGGTTCAGCGAATATGGACCCAGGGGAAACGCCAACACCAACACCAACTCCATCAGAGCCTACGGAAGAGCCAATAGAAGAGCCACGTCCGAGCCAAGAGAGTTATATGAATATGATAATATATTTTAAAGTATATTGTTTAACTAAAGAGGAAGTATTAAATATAGGAAATAATATAACATATGAATCTTCAGCTGCTATTTTACAAAAAAGTATTTCGACTTGGTACAAAGCAGTAAGGGTAGTTGCTATTGTTGTTCTATTATCAATGCTGGTTTTTGTTGGAATAAAAATGATTTTAACAAGTGTAGCAGAGGAAAAAGCTAAATATAAAAAGTTTTTCATAGATTGGCTAACTGCTATATGTTTGTTGTTTATATTACATTATATAATGATATTTATTTTAGAAATCACTCAATCCTTAACAAATGTTTTCTTAGACAAAAATGGTGAACCAAATATTATGGTTGAATTGCCGGAAGATACGAAAATAAAAAATGGGGAAGCACTCTTACCAGGTGGACCAATAGAATGGATTGATGAAAATACTCCAGCGACAGAAATAGTTGACGGAGTAGAGAAGGTAATAGTTAAGCCTGGAGGATTAACTAATCCTGTTTGGTCATGTTCTTTTACTGGGTATATAAGACTAAGAGCAGGAATGTGTAAAAATGATACTTTCGACCTTGAATCACTTTCATACTCTATTATTTATTTAGCACTAGTAGTTTATACTTTTATGTTTACGTTTATTTATATAAGAAGAGTTTTAACTATGGCATTTTTAACAATGATTGCACCACTTATTGCAGTTACATATCCATTAGATAAAATAAAAGATGGACGAGCTCAGGCGTATGAAATTTGGATTAAAGAATACACATTTAATGCACTTATTCAGCCAGTGCATCTTATAATTTATATTTTAACTGTAAGCAATGTTATGAATACAATAAAGGATCATCCTATGTTTGCATTGATTGCTATGGGATTCTTGTTACCAGCTGAAAAATTTATAAGAAAAATGTTTGGCTTTGATAGAGCAGAGACTCTTAATGCATTAGGAAAAGCTGCTGGTGGAGCAGCAATAATGAGTGGAGTAAAGCAGTTATCTTCTTTAGGAAAGAGACATCCATCAAATGAAGAGAAAGAAGATAAAGGCAAAGTTAGAACGGCAGATAATGATAAGAATGATTTAAATATACCAAATATATCTGAAACTGGTGGAAATTCTGCACCTCAAGTTAATAATGGCGCAAATCAAGGAACAGGAACTAATTCACAGAATAGTGGAGAAGGCTCTAGTGGAGATTCTGGGGAAGGTTCTAGTGGACCAAATAGTAGATCAGGAGGAATAGAGTTAGGTTCTGATACACAAAATGGTGAAATAGCAAATCAAGGAAGCAGAGCTAGAACACAAAGTGGAGGAGGAAATAGTACCGAAGGTAGTAAAAATTCGGGAAGTGGTAGAGGTTTTATTTCTAGGGTTAATTCGGGGTTAATAAATGTAGGTAGCAGTTATCGTAAAAAGGCATTAAAAGCTAAGCCTTTAAGATTTTTAGGAAAGCTAACAGGTAAAGCAATTGGGGCAACAACTCTAGGAATGGTCGGATTAGCAGCAGGTATTACAACAGGTAATGTGAAGGATGTTTTAACTTTTACTACAGGTGCAGCTAGTGTTGGAAGCACAATTGGTGGTAATATATCTGAAAACATTATGGATGAAATGCATGGAACTAAAGAAACATTTGCTAAAGGATATTTAGGCGAAGAGGAATATAATAACAGAAAATTAGATAGGGAATTTGTGGAAAATGAAAGCATCATGAAATATGCAAATAATGAAGATTTGCATCCTGAAATGAGAGGAAATATCATTAGAGAAACAAGAAGAATAAGAATGCTACAAGAAGAAGTACAAGTATATAGACAAGCTGGAATTACAGATGATAAACAAATTGTAAGTATGATGAAAATGGGATTAAAACCAGTAGAGGGAGTGTATGCAATCCAACTAGCTTCAAGAATTAGCAAAAAGAATTGGAATAAACAAAGTGTAAGAGAGGACTACCTAACAAAATTTAGAAATGCATTACATGAAAAAGGAGTTGGAAATGACCAAATAGATAGAATATTTGAAGGTATTCCAAAGATATTGTTTAAGGCATAGGTGATTTTATTGAATAAATTTTTTAGATGGTATAGAGGTCATAAAGTAAATTTTTTGATGATAGTTTTTGCTACTATTATAGGTGTTTTATTGATAAAAGCGTATATCAAAAACGAAAGAGAAACCACTAATTCAAATGATGTTAAAGAATATAATCTATATAATGAAAGCACAATAAAGTCTACGAAATCTGCTATTACGTATGAAGATGTAGAAAGTGGTATTCTTGAAACAGCAAACAGAGTTATAGACAAATTTATTACATTACTTAATGAGAATAACTATGTAGAAGCTTATAACTTATTATCTAAAGATTGTAAAAGTGAATTATATCCGAGCATAGATGATTTTAAGATAAATTATTATGATGAAATTTTTAAAACCTATAAATCATATACTATGCAAAATTGGTTAAAAAATACGTATAAAATAGAATATAGAGAAAGTTTGCTGGATACAGGTGGAGTAAAAGAAGAATCTTTTATAAGGGATTATATAACTGTGGTTCGAGAAAACAATGAATATAAATTAAATATTAATAATTTTATTGGAGTAAATATCATAAATAAAAAAGTAGAAAATCAGGGACTAGAAATAGAGATAGTAAGCAAAAGTATCTATATGAATTACGAAATTTATAAGATTTCAGTGAAAAACAATTTGTCACAAAAAATTAAGCTATGTAATTTGCAAGAATTAGCTAGTATTTATATATTAGATAATAATAATATTAGATATTATGCTTGTTTAAACGAGCTAACAGAAGCAGAAATCCAAATTCCAAGTAAAGTAAAAACAAATTTTAATATTAAATTTATGAATACATATACTGATGGAAAGAGTATACAAAAGATTGTTTTTCAAAATATATTATTACAAGGGGAACAGAAAAATAATATAAAAGTAATTTGCGACATAATATAAACTTAAGTTATAATGGGGGAAAACTAGATGGAAGAAAAAAAATTTAATTTTAAAATGGTAAAAAGCATAATAAAATTAGGAATAATTCTGATAATTATCATAGCTGTAGTATTACCTATTATGGTTTATAGTGTTTTGAAAAATGATAATGACTTATGGAAAAAATCGAAAGATGAATTTGAAGTTGTTCAAGAAGAAAACCCACTAGAAGAAGATTTATATTATGAAGAAGGAAATTCTAATTCTAATAATACTACTACTCAAACATTGCAAACTAGTAGTAGCGGTAATACTATAATATTAACGAATAATAATAATGAGCAAAGTAATCAGGAAAATAGAAATGTGATTGGTATAACAGAAAATACTTTATCTACTGGTTATTGTTATGGAGCAAATTTAGATGAGAGACTAAATAATATTGTTGAAATAAATGAAAAGGAAGTTCAAGAATATTTAGAAAAAGCATTTGGAACAGATAAGGCAGAACAAAAAAAATATTTAAAAGCTTTTTTAAAAGCGGAATATGCAACATTATTTCCAGATTTAAGAACAAAAGACAAAATAGGTACTATTTTTGAAGAAAATGAATTACAGGGTGCTATACAAATAAAAAGAGCAACAACAGATGGAGAAACTGCATCTGCTGAGGCTTCAGAAATTCTAGAATATAAACCATATCGAGAATTTAAGGAAATGATGAATGCTAAAAATAGAGATGTATTAAACTATTTTACTTTAGATGTAGAAAAAACAACTAATGATGATGGTGAAGAATCTTCTATTATTAAATTAATTGTTGCTAGTATGAATGAAATAGTAACAGATAAAGAAACTAATGATGAATTAGTATTAAAAGAGTGGCAAAAGGAAGGCTATCAATTCAGTGATGAAAGCCCAAATAGTGATACTAAAACTGCTCAAAAAATTGAAACTTCTTTTTCAGAAGTTTCAATAGCATATCAAGAACTTGTTAGAGCATATTCAATGCCATCCCAATTATTATGGAGTTTACTTACTTTAAGTGATGATAAAGAATTTACAAATGAGTTAGCAAATTTAGTAATTGGAGATGATGGTACAGGAAACTTGAAGACAAAAATTGTAATTACAGTACAAGATAATATTACTACCACAATAGCAATAGAAGGAGAAGAATATTCTAGAAATATAAAAAATAATGGTGAAGTCGGTTTAGAAGGCACCATAGATGGAATATCAGAAAAACCAACAGAAGAAAAAACTTTTACATCAGAAGATGTTCAAGATGGATTATTTTTTAAGACAACAGTAACGACAGCGGTAAATTCTACATATATAGATGTAACATATGCAGATACTTGGGTTATTAAATATGAAAACAGTTATAATAATAAAAAAGAAGCACTTGCAGAAGTATACAACCAAGAAAATTTACTTGAAGATGAAGAAGAGTATGAACTAATGTATACAACTATTATGCGGAAGACCACAAGACTCACAAGAAGATATGTTAGCACAAGATGATAAATTAATAGATATATTGAATAATAGTAAAGAGTCATTAAAACAAAGATATGCAGAAAAAGTTTTGCAAAATCAAATTAGACAAATCTTAAATGGTATAATTGGAGAGCAAGATAGTTTATCTAATCTATTAATAAAATATATTGAAAAAAATATGAATACTATAGTAAGAGATATATATAAATATAGCAACAGACAAGATTATTTAAATGCACTTAACAGTATGTTACAACAAGCATTAAACAATTTGGAATTGACAGAAAGAGATGTATTAAAACTACAGCAAATATGTGAAATGACTTGGGATAGTTTTAATCCACAAAGAGAAACTTTATTAAATGCTGCAGTAACTGTAGAAATAACTGATTTAAATATAGAACATTTTGAAAAAAACATTAATAGAACTGGAAAAAATTCATTGAGTCAATCTTCAAATAAATATACACAATTAGGAGCAAAGGTAACAGAAAAGATAGATAAAAATTCAGAAGAGCCAAATTTTATTACAATATTTAAAGATTCTGAACTTAGTAAAAAAATGATATTAAGTGTACCAGAATGGTTGTTTACATTCTTAGCTGAACATGAAGATACAGCCAATATGGTGGATGTTATGAAATGGCTACTGGGAATTGTAACTGAAGATAAGAATTTACAAGGAATTACTGTGCCATGGTTAAGCTTAATATCGAATAATCAATTTATTGATTTCGAATTTTCAGGATTGGAAGGGTATTTAAAACAATTTTCACACTCAGGTGAAGCTCCAATGTATAATAATGGAGAAAAAGTAGAGGGTAAACAATTTTATAGAGTTTACGATGATAGTGTTCATTTAGCAACAATAGGAACAGGAGATATTTGTTTGAAATATCATCATGAAAAATTTGCTTCTGCAGGTTATGTTTTGGAAATAAGGGATGGGCAAAATCCTAGAGTTTGGAAAGAAGAAAACATAGAAAAATATTTAAAAGACAGATTAGGAAATGATACCTGGACAGTAGAAAATAATAACGTAGGGGATGCTGGGAACCCTAAAGACCCAAATGGAATTTATATAGAAAAAAGCTTTGTAGATAATGTTGCACAAACAATAAGAGATGATGCTTGGAAATTAACAGAAAATTTAATAACAAGTAATCTTGGAGGCAATCCTTTTTCTATACAGCAAATGTATGCATTAGTATCAATTACTTATGGAAGAACTTTTAAATTTGTTGAAAAAATTCTTAATACATATAAAGAAGGACTAGCTATTTACAGTCAAGGCTCATGGGAGCATAATAAATATATTTGGGATAATTATTTTTATAGTATCGATAAAAATGGATCTACTGCATATTGTAAAGGCAATGACGCTAGAATGGAAACATACATAAAAGGTACTTATGATTTTTCCGCATCTGGTGGAGTATTTGGAAGGACTACTTTGAAATATTACACAAGTGAACAAATTGCAGAAGCATTTCCAACATGCACAATTCCATTGTCAAGAACTACAGCAAATGAAGAGGAAATTTTTACATATGAAGAATCTGAAAATATAGTAAATAAGGTTATTACATTAGCAAGATCAAAATTAGGCTGTGGATATAGTAATGATGATAGAATAGGTCCATATCATTTTGATTGTTCTGGATTAATTTATTGGTGCTACAAAGTTAATTGCGGTATAAATGTACCAGGAACTACTTTAGGTTATTATGAGAGTCAATGGGATAATAAAAAAATCTATGAGAATACAGCTGGACTTACTGAAAGTGAGTGCAATACATATTTAAAACCAGGAGATGTATTGGTATGGAATAATTTAGATGGAGAGCATCGGGCATGCTGCATTATATGTTGGAAATGGCAATATTATACATGCAATTACAAAAGGTGTTAGTGAAAGTAATTTATCAAAATGGCAAAATTCTAATATCCCACAAGGTAAAGGTTTTACTAGAATATATAGATTTTGGGACTAAAAATGTGAAGGAGTAAATTATGAAATATAATGGTTTAATTAAAAGTATTATTATAATATTATTAATTGTAGTTATTGCAATTTCTGTTATATTATTGTGTTTATCTAAAAAAACAAATAAAACCGCAGAAGGAGAAGAAATAGCGCCAGAGGGAGAACTATTTCTAGATAAAAATGGGGAAATTATACAAAATTTTAGTGAATATAATACTGTTAAATCTTGTATTAATAGCTTAATCCTTTATGCAAAAGCAGGGAATAATAATGCAATAAAAGAAATTATAGATGGCGGATACATTTTTGAAAATGTGGTTTTTCCTAAAAATAGTAGACTCATGTTAGCTCCTGTCTATAGAGTAGATAATGAAGCAGGAAATGTAAATTTTGTTTCATTTAAGATAAACAATCAAAATATTTATGGAATTATTATATTAGATGGAGCAAATCAAACCTTTAAGATATTAAAAGCCTCAGAAACAGATTATAACAATGCTAAAAACCATAATATAGAAAGTAAGTATAAAGAATATATAAAAATAGATGAGAAAACATTTAATAAATATAAATATTCAATAGTAGAAGATGCGGATATTATAAAACAATATTTTAATGATTATATACAAAAAGCAAACTATTATCCTGAAGAGGCATATAATATATTAGATGAAAAATATAAGACAAATAAATTTAATACGTTTTTAGATTTTCAAAATTATTTGAATCAAAGAAAAGAACAATTAGAAGCCCTAGATATATATAATATAAAAACTTCAAATGATTTTAAAACAGATGAAGAATATGAAAGTTACTTAATGAATTTTAAGTCAAAAGGGTTAAAACAATATTTAATTAAAGACTATGAAACATATAGATTATATATTTGTATAGATGATTATGATAATTATTATGCTTTTAAAGAGACTGGAGCAATGGAATATTCCTTATATTTAGATGACTATAATATTTTGCTTGCAGAAGATTTGTATCAATATAATTCTGTAGATAACAAAGGGAAAGCAGCCTTAAATGTAAAAAGATTTTTAAAAGCTGTAAATCAAGAAGATTATATATATGCATATAATATGCTTTCAGAAGGTTTTAAAAAGAACTATTTTGAAACATTACAAAAATTTATTAAATATATAGAAAATCAAAACATTGATTATAACAATATAAAAAATATAGAAGTAAGAGAAGAAAGTAATATATATATTTGTATATTAAAAACAAATGATAATAAAACAATGCAATTTAATGTGCAATTACTTGATAATCAAGAGTATAAAATATCATTTAAAGTAGAGGAAACAAAATAGATTACAGAGGGTAAAGATGAAAATAAAAAGAAAGATATTGAATAAAATATTTGTAATAATTCTTGCGATAATATTAATAATGTGTTTTTTCCCAAATAAAACATCTGCACATTCATATAAAGATTATGCTGGTGGTAGCTTATTTGAGATAATATTTTCATTCCTAGATTATATAGGCGATATTATTATGAATACATTACAGAGAAATTTTATATCTCCACAACCAGTACTGAAAACAGCTTCAGCAGAATCTCAAGGTAATTGGAATTGGTTTGCGTTTTTTGGTGTGGTAATTGGAATAATTGCTATGGTTGTAGGAATTTGTATGACAGGAGGAGCACTTGCAGCTATAGGGACAGCAGCAGCTGGTGTTATTATAAAGGGAGTAACAGTAGGTACATTTGTATTCTTAACTGCAGGAACTGCAACATTAGTAGTAGGAAATGACTTGAGCGAAGGACTAAAAGGCGAATTTGATATACCTATGATGTCATATACTCCATATACTATCTTTAGTGGACAAGTACCAGCATTTGATGTTAATTTTATAGAGCCAATGGATGATATAGTTATACAAGGAAATAATAATGATGACTATGAAGGTCAAGACTTTATTAATTTGCCAATGGAATATGAAGATTATGATACTAGCATTTTAAGAGATTCAAAATTATGGAAATTATTTCTAAAAGAATATTGTGGTGCAGGCCGGACCCCTTGACGAAAATGATGAAAAAGATATTTTGAAAAAATTTGGAGAATTAGAAGAAACTTTCGAGTGGAAAAGTTTTAAAGAAATGGTTGATGAATGTGGTTATTACTGGGATTCTACGGATTTTACAGAAGCTTGTAATTTTAGCAATTGGGGAGATTTTATTGCCTGGGGAGGAATTGACTGGATTTATACTTATCTAGATGAACCTTATGATACATTATTAAACCAATATAAATTTAATGAGAGTAGAGATAACTTATATACTTATGATAGAATGAATCCAAATTTGCTTTGGCTTGGATCTGAATATGGATATGATGGAACAACAAGTGGAACTCCAGAATGGTTAGTGAATTTTCATGCGTGGATAAATAACCAATCCATAGGAGGGCCAGGAAGATTACAAATAAGTGCAGAAGAGTATATGGATAGATTAATAAGATGTGATCGTTGGAATATTAACCGGAAAAGTTTATACAGCTTTTATGTATTGCTATTTTGGTGATAGCGTAGAAAATTTAGTTCCACCAGATTTTACAAACTTGGAAGACTTTCAAATTAGAGTAGATGTGTTTGTTGGAGAATGGGAACCGAATATTTTAAAATATGAATCTTCAGCAAGAATACTTCAAAACTCTATTTCTACTTGGTATAAGGTATTAAGAAGGGTTGCTTTAGTTGTTTTGTTATCAATGCTAATTTTTGTTGGGATAAAGATGATATTAGCAAGTGTCGCAGAAGAAAAAGCTAAATATAAAAAATTTTTTATAGATTGGTTAATTGCAATATGTTTATTATTTATTTTACATTATATAATGTTATTTATATTAACTATATCTGAAAATTTAACAAAAATATTTGTTCCTAGAAGTGCAACAACTATAGAATGTACATTGCCTGAAGACACAACAGTAGATGGAGTTGTGCTAAAAAATGAATTTGTACCAAAAGCTGATGAGGGAGAAAATATAAAAATAGGTAAAGATGGGCAAGTTACTTGGGTTGGAGATTTTGTTGGCTATGTTAGACTAAAAGCAGGACTAAATACAAAATGGGATCAAGTTTCATATTCGTTAATATATTTAGTATTAGTGGTAGATACTTGTATTTTTACAGTTATGTACATAAAAAGAGTATTATATATGGCATTTTTTACCATGATTGCGCCACTTATTGCTGTAACATATCCA
>OLSB01003377.1_pt1 | contig 11659 bp, 9 predicted proteins | sample 1672071 | NCBI WGS metagenome assembly OLSB01 (sample SAMEA3136642, study PRJEB25190) | human gut metagenome | biome: human gut; feature: human-associated habitat; material: faeces | place: Austria | collected 2013
ACAATGCAGGACTTTTTCAGGAAATGGTGTCAATTTAAAAATGTCTATGAAAAGGAAAAAGCTGAAATATTATCTATTGAAGATGCTGAGGAAAGACAGGAAGAACTGGATAAGCTGAACGCTACCCAGGAAGAATGGAAACTGCGTGCTATGGGAACTACGATAGGTTGTCATACCATCGTTAAGAAGGGCGCTGAAGGCAATGACATCAAGACATATGATTTGACATAAGGAGGCTTATTCTATGACATCTTATCCAGCCGGAGGAACAGTTCAACACTATACACAAGGTACAGAATTCTACAGCCATGACGAAGCTAAGGTTTTGGCAGAGACGTATTACAATATTGGAAATGATTTATACCAATCATTGCTTCCCAAATTCCAAACGCAAACACCTTCTCAAGAAGATATCTGGCGTTTATACCCTGTGTTTGTTAATCTGTCATTTTCCTGTGAAATAATTCTAAAACTCTTTTATGAAAATGATTATGGAAAAATTGTCAGTGGTCATAAACTATATAAAGATCTCTTTAACAAATTATCCGATGATTCAAAAAAGATTATTTCGGACTTAACAATAAACGCTATGAAAGGCAATTCTGAATCAGATTACACCAATGAAATGTTTATTAGCGATTTAAAAAAGAGCGAAAACACTTTTGCTCATGAACGTTATTCATTTGAAATGATTCCTGGAAAATCACATGGTTTGCAATGCAATTTTCTACTTACATTTTCACGTATGCTAAATATATTAGCAAAATCCTTGAAATAAAATACTTTATTAATTACAGATTCCACAATTTTGTTATCATTCTGTTATCACAAACGGTTGTCAGGACTCTCTCCCGGCAACCGTTTTTCTATACTGTTCGTTATTCTTTTCTGCTCTTTTATATATTTCCAGGCAACAGAAAAACCCGTAGAACCGAAGTTCTACGGGTATCTTACGTTTGGACACAACGTTATCTTGCGATAACAAATCTATATTCAGATTGTATTACTCGATGATTGTAGCAACACGTCCTGATCCTACAGTACGTCCACCTTCACGGATAGCGAATGTAAGACCCTGCTCCATAGCTACTGGATGGATCATGTCGATTGTCATTTCTACGTTATCACCAGGCATGCACATCTCTGTTCCTTCTGGAAGAGTGATAACACCTGTTACGTCAGTTGTACGGAAGTAGAACTGAGGTCTGTAGTTGTTGAAGAAAGGAGTATGACGTCCACCTTCATCTTTTGTTAAAACGTAAACCTGAGCTGTGAACTTATGATGGCATGTTACGCTACCTGGCTGAGCTAATACCTGTCCACGCTGAATTTCGTCTCTCTGAACACCACGAAGAAGAGCTCCGATGTTGTCACCAGCCTGAGCTTCGTCAAGTAATTTACGGAACATTTCAACACCAGTTACAACAACTTTACGTGTTTCGTCTGTGATACCAACGATTTCTACTTCATCAGATACGTGTAATACACCACGCTCTACTCTACCAGTTGCAACAGTACCACGACCTGTGATAGAGAAGATGTCCTCGATAGGCATTAAGAAAGGCTTATCTGTGTCACGTTCTGGGTTAGGAATCCATGTATCAACAGCGTCCATGAGTTCCATGATCTTGTCTCCCCATGGTCCGTTAGGATCTTCAAGAGCCATAAGAGCTGAACCCTGGATGATTGGAGTGTCATCTCCTGGGAAGTCGTACTCGTTTAATAATTCACGGATTTCCATGTCTACTAACTCAAGTAACTCTTCATCATCTACCATATCACATTTGTTCATGAATACTACGATGTAAGGTACACCTACCTGACGGGATAATAAGATGTGCTCTTTAGTCTGAGCCATAACACCATCAGTAGCAGCTACTACAAGGATAGCTCCATCCATCTGAGCAGCACCAGTAATCATGTTCTTTACATAATCGGCATGACCTGGACAGTCAACGTGTGCGTAATGTCTCTTCTCTGTTTCGTACTCAACGTGAGCTGTAGAGATTGTGATACCACGTTCTCTTTCTTCTGGAGCTTTATCGATGTTTTCGAAATCTACTTTTTCGTTTCCTTCTACTCTTTCAGCTAATACTTTTGTGATAGCAGCTGTTAAAGTTGTTTTACCATGGTCAACATGTCCGATTGTACCAATGTTAACGTGTGGTTTAGTTCTTTCAAATTTCTCTTTAGCCATTATAAATTTCCTCCTTATTTTTTATATATTTTAAAAATTTTAAAGTCATTTTAATGATTACATTTTACTAGAGTTGATTTAAAAAATCAACATATAATCTTATTTATTTTTTTGAGCTGTGATAGCTTCCAAAATAGATCTTGGAACTTCTTCGTTATGGCTAGGTTCCATAGAATATGTTCCTCTACCTTGAGTTCTAGATCTAAGGTCTGTAGCATAACCAAACATTTCTGATAGTGGGATGAAACATCTAATTTCTTGCATTCCACCTTTTGCTTCCATACCTTCTAGTCTACCTCTTCTTGAGTTAACATCACCAATAACATCACCCATATATTCTTCTGGAACTACAATTTCAACTTTCATTATAGGCTCTAGAAGTACTGGTTGAGCTAATTTGCAGCACTCTTTGAATGCCATAGAAGCAGCAATCTTGAATGCCATTTCTGATGAGTCAACTTCGTGATAAGAACCATCAACAAGAGTAGCTTTTACGTCTACAACTGGGTAACCAGCTAAGATACCAGTATTTGTAGCTTCTCTGAAACCATCTTCAGTTGGTTTGATGTATTCCTTAGGAACTGCACCACCAACGATTTTGCTTTCAAATTGAATACCTGTACCTGGCTCAAGTGGTTCAAGTTCAAACCAAACATCACCGTATTGACCTTTACCACCTGATTGTCTGATGAATTTACCTTCAGCTTTAACTTTCTTTCTGATAGTTTCTTTGTATGCAACTTGTGGTGCACCAACGTTAGCTTCAACTTTAAATTCTCTCTTCAATCTATCAACGATAATGTCTAGGTGTAACTCACCCATACCAGCGATAATAGTTTGTCCTGTTTCTTGGTTTGTATATGTCTTGAATGTAGGATCTTCTTCAGCAAGTTTCGCAAGAGCAATGCCCATTTTTTCTTGGTCTGCTTTTGTTTTTGGCTCTATAGCAATAGAGATAACTGGCTCTGGGAATTCCATTGATTCAAGTATAACTGGATGCTTTTCATCACAAAGTGTTTCACCTGTTGTAACATTTTTTAGTCCAACAGCTGCAGCGATATCTCCAGCGAAAACTCTGTCGATATCCTCTCTGTGGTTAGCATGCATTTGAAGAATTCTTCCGATTCTTTCTTTACTATCTTTGTTTGCATTTAATACTGATGTTCCAGCATCAAGTGTACCAGAATAAACTCTGAAGAAGCAAAGCTTTCCAACAAATGGGTCTGTTGCAATCTTAAATGCCAAAGCTGCAAATGGTTCGTCGTCGCTTGGTTTTCTATCTTCTTCAGCACCTGTATCAGGGTTTACACCTTTGATAGCAGGGATATCAACTGGTGAAGGCATATAATAAATTATGTTATCAAGTAATTCTTGAACACCTTTATTTTTATATGAAGAACCACAGCAAACTGGTGTTACTTTACAAGCAAGTGTACCAATTCTTAAACCTTTTCTGATTTCATCAGCAGTCAACTCTCCACCATCTAAATATTTCATCATTAATTCTTCGTCTTGCTCAGCAGCAGCTTCAATCATTTCATTTCTAAATTTTTCAGCTTTTTCTTTCATATCGTCAGGAATATCTGTCTCTTCGATTTCTTTTCCTAAGTCATCTTTATGAACGAAAGCTCTCATTTTTACAAGGTCTATAACACCTTTAAATTGATCTTCTGCACCGATTGGCAATTGAATAGGAACTGCATTTGCATGCAATCTACGTTTCATTTGCTCAACGCAGCTGTAGAAGTCTGCACCAGTTGTGTCCATTTTATTTACATAGCACATTCTTGGTACATTATATTTATCTGCTTGTCTCCAAACAGTTTCAGATTGAGGTTGAACTCCACCTTTAGCGCAAAATACTGTAACAGATCCGTCAAGAACTCTAAGAGATCTCTCAACTTCTACAGTAAAGTCAACGTGACCTGGTGTATCAATGATGTTGATTCTGTGATTTTTCCAGAAACAAGTTGTCGCAGCAGAAGTAATTGTAATACCTCTTTCTTGCTCTTGAGCCATCCAGTCCATAGTTGCTGCACCTTCGTGAACTTCACCAATCTTGTGAGTCTTACCTGTATAGAACAATATTCTCTCAGTTGTTGTTGTTTTACCAGCATCAATGTGAGCCATTATTCCAATATTTCTAGTCATTTCTAGTGAAACTTTTCTCTCGGTAGCCACTATATTTTCCTCCTTCTTTATTTATCGAATGTATAACATTTCAAACTACCAACGGTAGTGTGCAAAAGCTTTATTAGCTTCAGCCATCTTATGAGTATCTTCTTTCTTCTTGAAAGCTCCGCCCATACCATTTATAGCATCGATTATCTCGTTTGCTAATCTCTCTTTCATTGTTTTTTCGTTACGTTCTCTTGAATATCTAACTAACCATCTTAAACCTAATGCTTGTCTTCTTTCAGGTCTAATTTCCATTGGTACTTGGTATGTTGCACCACCAACTCTTCTTGCTTTAACTTCAAGTACAGGCATGATGTTTTCCATAGCTTCTTCAAAAGCAGCAAGTGCATCTTTTCCAGTCTTTTCAGAAACCATATCAAATGCACCGTAAACAATTTTTTGAGCAACTGTTTTCTTACCATCTTCCATAACATTGTTAATAAGTTTTGTTACAACTTTGCTATTATATACTGGATCTGGTAAAATATCTCTTTTAGCTACATAACCTTTTCTTGGCACTGTTCTTCCCTCCTTATAAAACTAACATACTATAAAAATACCGTATGTCAAGGTACTCTGAAAGCTCTTTATAGCTTCCATTAAGTGCTTTATATATTTCCTTACTTGGTGACCACAAAACATAGCCACGATTTTAGTTTATATAAAAAGCACAACTTCTAAAATTAAGATTTCTTAGGTCTCTTTGCACCATATCTAGAACGTCCTTGCATTCTATCCTTAACACCAGCTGTATCTAATACACCTCTGATAATGTGATATCTAACACCTGGAAGGTCTTTTACTCTTCCGCCTCTTATTAGAACAACACTGTGCTCTTGTAGGTTATGTCCAATACCTGGGATATAAGCAGTAACTTCTTGAGTGTTTGTTAATCTAACCCTTGCAACTTTTCTTAAAGCTGAGTTTGGTTTTTTAGGTGTAGTTGTTTTAACTACTGTACAAACACCTCTTTTTTGTGGGCTTGAACTATTAGTTACTCTCTTTAATTTTGAGTTGTAACCTTTTTGTAAAGCTGGAGCCTTTGATTTAGAAGTTTTGTCTTGTCTTCCTTTTCTAACTAATTGATTAATCGTTGGCATTTTGTTTTGTTCACCTCCTTATAATTCGTAATTTATCTTAAGGCACTAAGGCCTTAAAGTTATTTTTATTGCATTTTACAATGCAGACTATATTGTATCATCTTCTTATTTATATGTCAACAATTTTCTTTCATTTTTTCTTAGGGAAATAAGGGGTCAGACCTTATTTCCACGTCTTATAAGATTCTAGAAATCATATCCACGTTCAAGCATAAAACTTGGTATAATTTTATCTTTTAGAAGATTTATAAAATAGGAAGTTATTCTGATTTTTCAAATTTATTAGCTTGTATTTTATTGTGTTGTTTATCACACTTATTATGCAAAAAGCAAGCAAGGTATACTTTTTCCTTGCTTGCTCGAGACACATATATATTACTCTTCTTCTGAAAGTTTTGCAGCTCTATCTGCAGCATTTAATGCATCAATCATTTCGTCTAAATCTCCATTTAGAAAATTATCCATTTGATATATGCTAAGACCTATTCTGTGGTCTGTAATTCTTCCTTGTGGAAAATTATATGTTCTAATTTTTTCACTTCTATCGCCACTACCAACTTGACTCTTTCTAGTATTTGCTTGTTCGCTTGCTTGTTTTTGAAGTTCTGCTTCATAAAGTTTTGCTCTAAGCATAGACATAGCTGTCTCTCTATTTTGAATCTGTGAACGTTCTGTTTGACATTCAACAACAACACCTGTTGGTATGTGTGTAATTCTGATTGCTGATTCTGTTTTGTTAATGTGCTGTCCACCCGCACCACTAGATCTAAATGTATCAACTTTTAAATCTGCTGGATTAATCTCTATTTCAACATCATCAACTTCTGGAAGTACTGCAACCGTAGCAGTTGAAGTATGAATTCTTCCACTTGATTCTGTATCTGGAACTCTTTGAACTCTGTGTACACCACTTTCAAATTTTAATCTACTGTAAGCTCCTTTACCTGTAATCATAAAAGTAACTTCTTTTATTCCCCCAAGTTCTGTTTCATTTAGATTTAAAACCTCAAGTTTCCATCTCTTCTTTTCGGCATACATACTATACATTCTAAATAAATCACCAGCAAATAAAGAAGACTCTTCTCCACCAGCTCCACCTCTGATTTCAACAATAACGTTTTTATCATCATTAGGATCTTTGGGAACTAAAAGTAATTTTAACTCTTCTTCAATTTTAGGCAAATTGGCCCTTGCTTCATCAAGTTCTGCTTGTGCCAAATCATGCATTTCTTTATCTTCAAGCATTTCTTTTAAATCTTCAATAGAATTTTGAACTTTTTTGTACTCTCTATACTTTTCAACTATCTCCTCGATATCTGCATGTTCTTTCATAAGCTTTTTCCATTCATTTTGGTTTGCAATAACCTCTGGATCACTAATTTTTTCATTTAATTCTTCATAGCGTTTTTCAACATTTTCTAACTTATCAAACATATTTACACCTCTCATTAATCATAGCGTATTATATGATACTATATTTTTTAGGATTTGGCAAGTTACATATTGCAAAATATGTATCGCCTCTTTTAAACTAATAAATTACGTTAAATGTGAGATTTATTTTTTCATAAAAATATGCAATCACCTTTTCAAATTGCTTTATACTCACTAAAAGAGGGTAGAAAAATTCCACCCTCTTATCATATTTCATCACTTATCGTTCTTTACGTTGTAGTAAAGTTTGTACGTTACTACAACGCCTGGCAACATAACTAGCGGAATCAAGATAGCTTTTAAGACAGAAATTCCCATCAAAAGATTAACTATTGCTGCAGTTACGCAAGCAATAATCAAAGTAACATGAAAACGGTCAAGCATATCTTTCATCGGTTTTATCTTGAAAAAAACGAATCCGGAAACTACAGAGCCAACTAATCCTCCAAGTAAAAGTCGAATATCGACGAATGCCATAGCAAACCAAATCCAGAAGCATGCCACCGGGAATACCAGAACCACCATGCAACCACCGTTATCCTGCTCGTGGTTAGAATTATTATTCATCTAATTCCTCCTTGCGTCAAGTCAAGCTTCTAAGCCACCATTGAGACAACGACACAGCTCCTTTCCAAATTATTGGTATATTACTAGAACACCCTTCTAACACACTCATATTAACATAATTTTGAAAATATTGCAAGTGTTTGTTTAATTATAAAAAAAGAGAAGACAAATATAATTTATATCTATCTTCTCAAATATAAGTTTTTTCTAGTATATGGCTTTATGCTTTTTCTACAATTTTCTCTACTTTTTCTACTATATTTTCTAAATCAATAATCTCGTTTTCTGCTTCTGTTCTTAATTTCAACTCAACTTTTCCTTCAGTAATTTTTTTACCAACAGTAATTCTTACTGGAATACCAATAAGTTCCATATCGTTAAATTTAACTCCAGCACGTTCATCTCTATCATCTAAAATTGTATCAATGCCCATTGAATTTAGCTTATTATATAAGTCCTCTGCTGCTTTTACTTGCTCTTCATTTTTTCTATCTATTAAAACGATTGCAACTTTATAAGGTGCTATACTCATTGGCCAAATGATACCTTTTTCATCATGACTTTGTTCAATACAAGCAGCAATAATTCTACCAACACCAATTCCATAACAACCCATTTGTACAGGATGTAACTTATTTTCTTTATCCAAATAATTTAGTCCTAATTTTTCAGAATACTTTGTTCCAAGTTTAAAAGTATTACCAATCTCAATACCTTTTTTGAAGTGAATTTTTCCTCCACATTTTGGACAAACATCGCCCTCTTTTACATTTTTAATGTCGGCAATAATTTCAGGTTTAAAGTCTTTCAAATTAACATCTTTCAAATGATAATCGGATTTATTTGCACCAACTATAAAGTTCTTTTTTACTTTAATATTTTCATCCATGATAATTGGAATTTCAAGTCCAACAGGACCTGCGAAACCTACTTTAGCATTTGTTATTCTCATAACATCTTCTTCTGAAGCAAGTTCAACTTCATTTGCTCCTAAAAGTTTAGAAAGTTTTACTTCGTTAATTTCTCTATCTGCTTCCACCATGCAAGCATAGAATTTATTATCAGCTCTATATATCATAGTTTTTACAAATTTACTTACAGGTAAACCTAAGAAGTTTGTAACATCTTCTATAGAACCAGCATTTGGTGTATAAATCTCGCTATATTCTTTTTCTGCTTCTTCTTCCATTTTTGTATTTGGCACACAATTACTAACCTCGATATTTGAAGCATAATCACAACTATCGCAAAGAACTAATATATCTTCACCTGTATCTGTTATAGCTTGAAACTCTTCTGATAAAAGTCCGCCCATAACACCTGTATCGGCTCTTACAACATTATATTTTAAGCCAACTCTTTTAAAAATTTTATGATATGCATCAAACATCTTTTGATAAGATTCTTGCATAGAATCTTCATCTGTATCAAAGCTATATGCATCTTTCATAATAAACTCTCTAACTCTAATAAGTCCAAGTCTAGGTCTAACTTCATCACGATATTTTTCACCAATTTGATATATTGTAAATGGCATATCTCTATATGACTTTATTCTACTTTGAGCTGCTAAAACAAAAAATTCCTCATGTGTTGGTCCTAAAGCATAAGGTCTACCATATCTATCGTTTAATTTAAAAATGCTGTTACCAAAAGAAGTTGCTCTACCAGAAGCTTCGAAATAATCCATAGGTAATATGTGTGGCATAGAAACCTCACATGCACCTGCGGCATTCATCTCTTCTCTTATTATTTTTATAACGTTTTGAGAAACTTTTTCACCAAGTGGCATATTCATATAAATACCATTGCTAACTTTTTTTATCATTCCACTTTTCACAAGTAAGTTACCACTTACTGAGTCTTCATCTTTTGCATCTTCTCTTAATGTGTAGAAAAAATCTTTACTTAATCTCATAAATATCTCCTCCGAATTTATATACAATCTTCGCTTATGATACCACAATTGTTAACAAAATTCAACAAATTGTACTAAAAAAGAGGCTGTAAAAAGCCTCTTTTCGTTTACTCAAAATACTTAATGTCCGGCAAATACTTTGCCATCGCAAATATTAATGCATAACCATTCTCGCTATCCATTTGTGTTTCTAAAGCCTTGTAATAAACTTCACGACTTCGAAAGCCCATTGCATCAGCAACTTTGCCAACTATCGCTTTGTCTCGAAAAGTGTACATAATGTTTGACAAGTCAATGTTCTTTACTACAGTTCGGCTCTTGGTAACAATTTTAATTGAAACAGACTGTACTACTTCATCTTTTGGCAGCTCGATATTAAAAGGATTTAGCAGATTCATCTTATCTGCCAAAATCTCTGCCAAAGCAGTTCGAACTTCACGCAAAACTTCGCTATAGTTTTTCTCATAAATCTTACATAAGATTTTCAAAACCTCTGGACAGCAAATAACGTTCTCGATAAAAGGTAATTTCGTTGAATATATCTCATCTTCCCGTTCACGTTTACGAATCAATCTCTTCGAGCAATTGTCTCGATCTATTATCCCAAAGCTGGGATACTCTGAATACTTTTTTACAAAAGGTAGCAACTTTATAATATCGGTACAACCATTTGAAGGCACAACAATAAGTTCCGGATAAACAGCAGAATACAAAACTTTATCGAAACTTGTTTCTTTGCCTTCACAAAGAAGAATACCCTTTTTGTCGTGGTTTGCACTTATCTTTTCGGCAGCCATATTGGCAATACCCAGAGCCGTGTTCTTAAGTGTCTTGGTTCTACTAGTATACCGATCTGACGCGTCACTCATGATACTACCTCCTGCCAATATATTAAAATTTATCAACTAGCTCTTTTATTTTACAATAAATTTACTCTAAAATCAAATGTTTATATTATTTTATATTCTACAGCATTCGAAATTTGACATTTACCTTATAAATGCTATAATGGACATATTACTCGGGGTGTGGCTCAGCTGGTAGAGCACTTGGTTCGGGACCAAGAGGCCGTGCGTTCGAATCGCATCACTCCGACCATAAAAGACCGTTTCTCAATAAAATCCAAAACAGTTAGCAAAATTATTAAAAACCATCAAATAAAATTCAATTTATTTGATGGCTTTTATTTTTTCTATAAATACTCCAAGATGATACGCTATATATCTTCGTTTGCTTGTCCATTCACTTATCCCATCTTTTTATATTTCTTGTTTCAAAATCTTGCACACTTCATCTATGCTGTTTCTCGGTGTCGAAGCACCTGCCATAACTCCAACTTTTTCTATGCCATCTAAAAATCTTTTGTCTAACTCTTTCATTGTTTCTATGCAAATTGCACGTGCACAATTTTTGCTTGCTATTTCATATAGTTTTTTCGTATTTGAACTATTTTTTCCACCAATGATTATCATGCAATCAACTCTTTTAGATAGTTCTTCCGTCTCTTTTTGTCTTATTTCTGTAGCTTTACAAATAGTATTTTTGACAACAAGTTCTATATCTTTGTTTAATTCATTTCTTAATATTTCATGAAAAATATAAAAGTTATCCAAGCTAAAAGTTGTCTGTGATAAAACTAGTACTTTGTTAAATTTCCAACGATTTATTTCGTCAATTGCTAAAAATAGTTCGTCTTCATTTTCAACAACAAAATAATGCTCGCCACAATAACTTATCGTACCAACATTTTCTGGATGTTTTTTCGAACCAAATAAAATTATAAAATATCCGTTACTAGAATATTCTTCAGCCAATTTATGTATTTTTAAAACATTTGGACAAGTATAATCTTTTAAATCTATTCCATTCTCATCTGCATATTTATAAACTTCTTTCGAAACACCATGTGCACGAATTATAGTAGTTGCATCCGCCTCAGATATATTTTCTATAAACTCTAAACCTTTTTCTTTTAATTCATCTACCACTTCTTTGTTATGCACTATTTCACCCAAGCAATATATTTTTCCATCTGCATTTTTCACTTCTAGTTCGGCACCATCAACAGCTCTTTTTACTCCATAACAAAATCCAGCATTTTCTCCAAGTATTATTTCCATAAATCTCCCACTTTCTACTATATTTGACAACAACATTTTATCACAGAATATTTTTTCAAACAACAAAAACCGTCTCATTTTGAATGCACACCAAAAGTTAAACACTTCTAATTTTTCTTCATTTCTGAAACGGTTTTTAAAACTT
>OLSB01003378.1_pt1 | contig 11658 bp, 7 predicted proteins | sample 1672071 | NCBI WGS metagenome assembly OLSB01 (sample SAMEA3136642, study PRJEB25190) | human gut metagenome | biome: human gut; feature: human-associated habitat; material: faeces | place: Austria | collected 2013
CACTATTGCTAAAATTTAAGCAAGACAAAAATTAAAATTTTCATATTTAAATAAAGCAAGAGATGTAATAAAACTTTTATCCGCTAGGTTTTGTCAAGGTAGTATGACTTACGTCATCTCCACCTTGACAAAAAAACGCTCCTAAAAGTATTATCACATCCCTTGCTTTATTTAAATATGAAAATCACTTCTGTAATAAAAAAATTGATATTTTAATAAAGGGGGAACCTAAAAATTAAAACATCAATTTTTCTTTGGTAATTTCTTACCTCTTCTATTATATTACATTACTTTTGTGTATTTGTTGTGAATTGAAAATGAAAAGTAAATGTATTGCCACTATTTTGATAAATCATCTATAAAATTTTTCAACTCACTATAGCTCTTTACAAAATTATCTAGTACGTTATTAGATTTTTTGATATATGCAGTGTAATCCTTTTTATTAACTACACTTTTAAATTCTTTTTCAGAATCATTTGCATTATCAATTAATTTAATAATTTTATCAAAACTCTCTCCACTTTCTGTTGATACATAGCCTCTTGCCTCATTTATTAAACCTTCCATAGCATCAGTCATTCTGTTAGAAGCAGTCTCTATTGCACTCATTTGAGCTTCTGGTTTATCTTCTACTTTTAAAGCACTATCAACTGTATCAGAAACTTTTCCACCTACCCATGATTTCAAAGCATCGAAAACACTCTTTACTGTAACCAAACTATTTTTAGCACTCGTTAAATCTTTTGTAGCCTTTTTAATAACTTCTACACTATCTCCACTATCAACTTGTAAAGCAGCTTGCAATGCTTTTTCATAGCCTGAATAAGTACTTTCAATGTAATAGTTACTATCTTCCACATCTCTAACACAATCTGCTATTAAAGCATTTAATTTGTTTAATTCTGTATCAGCAGCTGATTCTAATTTGTCAATCGCTGATGTAAGTGCCGTAATTGCATTTTTTATATCTTCTGTAGTATATGCTGATGGATTTGCTTTTATCGTAGTTGCTTTATCTCTTGCTGTTTTAAATGTTTTCCAAGAAGCTGCTGTATAATCTGATTCAGTTTTTCCATCTGCTTTTGATAATGTATCCTCCAAAAGTTTAACTGCATCTTTATACTCCTGAGTTTCTGCTTCTAATACCATACTACCATTAGTTAGAACCTCATTTAAAGCAGTATAAGCATTTCTTACTTCTGTTTCTGTTGTATCATCTTCACTTAATAAAGTATTTGCTGTTTTTAATTTCTTTTCAAAAGCTGCATATGAAGCTGATGTATATTTTGCTTTATTACTAACAATAGTAGCTGCTTTTCCATTTACTAAAGCTCTTAAATCTGATCTTGCTTTTGCAATCTTACCTTCAGCAGAGTAAGATGTAACTGTTCTTAAGCCGCTTACCGCTTCTTTTAAATCAGTTAGTGCTTGTTGTAGTTTTTTATTAGTAGCAGATGAACTTTTTACAAGTGTTTTCGCATTTTCTAAAGCATTATAATATTTCATATATGTAACTTGTGAATATGAAGCTTCTTTTTTTCCGTCTACATTTTTGATGTAGCTTTCCAAATCTTTTTTTATTTTATTGCTTTCTGTTTTATTGTTTGCCGAATCTTCAAACACGATTAAATATGTTTGACCTGCATTTTCATAAACATATACCAAATCATTATCTTCATCTATCTTAGTAAAACTTAAATTTTTTATAGAAGAAGTTCCAACATTTAAAACAGTAAATGTATCTGCGTCATACGTATAAGTTGTCTTTCCTATTTTGATTTTTTTAGATGTTAAACTTCCTATACTACTTGCATCGTCTTCAGTAAGTTCCTTTATTATTCCAACTTGGTCTTTAGAATTTACATAGTATATAATTACAGAACCCTCTTTTGGCATATCTTTTTCATTAATTAATTCATATGTAGTAACTCTAGAAGATCCAGCGACTTTTACTTTCATTCCATATACTTTCTTACTAATCTTAACATCTACTTCATCAACAAAGCCTATTTTGATTTCTCTAGCGCCAGAAGCAATAACATATTTAACAGTAGAACCATCTAAAATAAGGGTAGCATCAATAGCCTCTGAAAGACTGTCAACTTTATAAAGCAAAATATCGCTCTTACTTGGCAATGTATATTCATCGTCATCTATTTCAATCTTCTTTGAAGTAACCTTCGTTATACTACCTGATTTAACCTTATAAGCTTTTTGATCTGTAATAGAGCAAAGTTTCTTAGCAGAATTTTTATACACAACCTCTAATTTTCTACCATAATATTTTAAAACTTCTGCAGAAGTCATCGATAAACTCAAACTATCTTTATCGTCAGCTATTTTTACTGTTGCCTTTGAATAATTGTCATCAAACTTAACACTAGTAATAGTAGCATCCTTTAAGTAAGCATAGTTTTTGTATTTACTTATCATTCTTTGACCTTGACCATACTTTAAAGTATTACCAGATTGTCCAACAACTGTACATACACCTGTTCTAAGCATATTCCAAAGTACAATTGCAACATCACCTCTTGCAGCACCTTTATTAGCTGTAAACGTACCCATTCCATCATACAAATCTAACTTTTTAGCATAAGAAGTATAATTATTAGGCCAAATTTCTGTGCTCTTTCCAACTTCATCATCGTATCCAAGTGCACGAATAGCCATAGTTGTAGCTTCTGCATAAGTAACAGTTTCATCAGGTCCAAAACGTCCATCTGGATAACCATTAATAATTCCTAAATCCTTTGCAACATTTACATATCCATAAGCCCAATGCCCATTTTTGATATCTGTAAAAGTTGATTTTTTAGTAGCAGCATTAGCAACTTTTCCCTCTTCGCCTAGTGCAACAACCATCATCTTAGCCATTTGTGCTCTAGTAACTACTACATTTGGTCTATATGTATTATCTTCAGGATAGCCGTTAACAAGTCCAACCTCTATTAAATTTTCAACTGCAGATTCATATTTTGTTCCCTTGATATCTTTAAGAGTTGTAGCTGCAAAAGATACATTACATATTGCAAGACAAATGATTAACGTAGATACCAAACAAAGCCATTTTTTCATATAACTCATCCTCCTTAAAATTTCACTCTCATTATATACTATAAAAATTTATTACTCAACACAAAAAGAAACATTTTAGCAAATATTTCTTTACGGATAATTGCTATTGAGAATAACACTAAATTAGACATAAAAAATAATAAAAAAGTTTCACAACAATTACAAAATTTATAAAAAAATTTCAAATAAAAAATAGGACTCAAATCACACTACTTGACTCAAATCCTAATTCTTAAGAAACTTCCACCAGCCCTTATTTTTACAACATATCTACAATAACATCATACAAATGCACTGGAGTTACATTGTTTTTCATTAAAGTTTTTACAATAAAATCAATCCTCGCTTGATCTGTTGTAATGTCATTTACTTGGCTCTTTTCAATTCTAGTCTTTTCCTTCTTTTCAATCTCAATACCATACTTAGAAAAACGCATATCTTCTTCATCAACCTCATCTTCTAATATATAATAATTCAGCTCGAAACCTTCAGAATCAACTAAATCAAGAGCCTCCTTTCCAACATAGTATCTCTTCACGGCGCTTATGCCCCTTTCCTCTTTCGTATACCCTTATTATATTTTCAACACACGAAAATTTGCAAGGAAAACACATCGTAAAATTTTGACAAAAACCGCAGGAAATCTGTCGAATCTAAAAAAGGGACGGCGGAAAACGAAAAAAGGGGACGGCGAGAAAAAGGGACGGAGGAAAATTCTCACTTTTGAGAAAAAGGGAGAATTTTCCTCCGTCCCTTTTTCTCATTCAACATTATCTTTCAAAATTCTTAACTTCTCTATCTAATTTTTCTTCAAAGTCACTAAGGCTCATCGCCCCAATATCTCCGTCCTTTCTAGAACGAACTCCAACTTGATTATTTTCAATCTCCTTATCACCAACAACAAGCATATAAGGAACCTTTTGAAGTTGAGCCTCTCTAATCTTATACCCAATCTTCTCATTTCTATCGTCAATCTCAATTCTAAATCCTTTATCAGTTAACTCATCAACTAACTTTCTAGCATAATCAGCATGCTTTTCAGTAGAAATTGGCAATACCTTTACTTGAACTGGTGCAAGCCATGTTGGAAAAGCACCCGCAAAATGCTCAGTTATAATACCAATAAATCTATCAAAAGAACCAAATATTGCTCTATGAATCATAATAGGAGTCTTCTTCTCACCATTTTCATCTATATAGTACAAATCAAATCTTTGTGGTAATTGGAAGTCTAATTGAACAGTACCCATTTGCCATTCTCTTCCCAAACAATCCTTCATCTTGATATCTATCTTAGGACCATAAAAAGCTCCGTCGCCCTCATTAATTCTATAATTGTCGCCACCACAAATTTCATTCATAACCTTCTTTAGGTCAGCTTCTGCTTTATTCCAAGTTTCAATTTCTCCCATATAATCATCCGGTCTTGTAGACAAAGTTAAAACATACTCTAGTCCAAAAACAGAATATAACTTTTTAGTAAGTTCAAGAATACTCTTAATTTCACTACCAATTTGATCTTCTCTTACATAGTTATGAGAATCATCTTGTCTAAACATTCTAACTCTAAATAAACCATTCAATTGACCAGACTTTTCATTTCTATGAATAACGTCAACATCATTAAAACGAAGTGGTAAGTCTTTATAACTTCTCATCTTTGTTTGATATACTTTAATTGAATTTGGACAGTTCATTGGCTTTAAAGCTTGCTCATTTCCATCAGCATCTGTCAAAACAAACATGTCCTCTTTATAGTGATCCCAATGTCCTGATGTTTTCCAAAGACTACTACTATTTAATTGTGGGCCAGAAAACTCTTGGTATCCATATTTTTTGTGTTCTTTTCTCCAAAAATCAATAAGAACATTCATCATCGTAAATCCCTTTGGAAGCCAATAAGCCATACCTGGTGCTGTTTCATCAAAGAAAAACAACTCTAACTCCTTACCAAGTTTTCTATGATCCCTCTTTTTAGCTTCTTCTATCAAAGCTAAATAATTATCTAATTCAGATTTTTTAGGGAAAGATGTTCCATAGATTCTTTGAAGCATCTTATTTCTTTCATTACCTCTCCAATAAGCACCTGAAGATGAAGTTAATTTAAAAGCTTTAACTAGACCTGTACTCATAAGATGTGGACCTGCACACAAATCAACATAGTCACCTTGTTTATAAAAAGAAATCTCTTCTCCCTCAGGTAACTCCTCAATAAGTTCAACCTTATAAGGCTCATCCAAATCTTTCATAAGCTTTAAAGCTTCATCTCTTGGAAGAGTAAACCTTTCTAATTTCAAATCTTCATCGCAAATTTTCTTCATTTCCTTTTCAATATTTTCTAAATCTTCTGGTGAAAATGGTTTTTCAACATCATAATCATAATAAAAACCATTTTCAATAGATGGACCTATAGCAAGCTTTGCATTTGGAAATAATTTTTTAACAGCTTGTGCCATAATATGAGAAGTTGTGTGTCTATATGCACCTTTTCCTTCTTCATCGTCAAAAGTTAAAATACTAAGTGAACAATCCTTATCCAAAATAGTTCTCAAATCAACAACTTCACCATCTAAAAGTGCAGAAGTTGCAACTTTAGCTAACCTTTCACTAATTTTTTGAGCAACTTCATAAATAGAAAGCCCTGCTTCTTGCTCCATAACAGAGCCATCTTTTAATGTAATTTTAATCATTTAAATTCCTCCTTTTCTTTTCCTTTTGAAAAACAAAAGCACTCCAAATGCTTTGTTTCCAAAACATTAGGAGTGCTTATATATCGCACGGTTCCATCCTAAATTTATCTTAATTTATGATTATAACGTAATCAACGTGATGCAACAACGAGGGTAGTTTTTGGGCTATCTATCCTAGGTTTGCTTTCAGCCGGTGACAAACCATCTCTAAAGGAGTTTCAATAACTTACTTTGTCCTCACATCAACATAATACATTTTAGCACCGTTTTAAATGAGTGTCAAACATTTTCTTTTACAGTTTAGAATTAAAAAGGTGGTAAGGTCTGATAAAACTTTTAGTAGCAATTTTTGTCAAGGTGGAGATGGCGCCAGCCATACTACCTTGACAAACCTTGCGGATAAAAGTTTTATCAGACCTTACCACCTTTTTAATTCTAAACTGCAACACTTTTATTCAAGCTCAAATGCCCCAGTATATAATTGATAATACTGACCCTTTTGTTCAATTAAGAAATCATGCTCTCCTCTTTCAATAATCTTTCCATGCTCTAAAACAATGATTGCCTTTGCATTTCTTACAGTAGACAATCTGTGTGCTATAACAAATACCGTTCTACCATTCATAAGCTTATCCATACCATCTTGTACAATCTTTTCAGTTCTTGTATCTATACTTGATGTGGCTTCATCTAGAATCATAACAGGTGGATTATTTATAGCAGCACGTGCTATTGAAAGAAGCTGTCTTTGACCTTGAGATAACTGTGCTCCATTTTCAGTAAGCATCGTATCATATCCATTTGGAAGTCGCTCTATAAAGTCATGTGCATTTGCAAGTTTTGCTGCCTCTATAACTTCCTCATCTGTTGCATCTGCTTTTCCGTATTTAATATTTTCCTTTATAGTTCCAGTAAATAAGTTAGTATCCTGAAGCACCATTCCAAGAGAATGTCTTAAATCGTCTTTTTTAATTTTTGTAATGTCTATTCCATCATAATAAATCTTTCCTTTTTCAATTTCGTAGAAACGGTTTATTAAGTTAGTAATTGTAGTTTTACCAGCACCAGTAGCACCAACAAATGCTATCTTTTGACCTGGTTTTGCATATAGACTAACATCATGTAATATAGTCTTTTCTGGCTCATAGCCAAAGTCAACATCTTTTAATTCGATATATCCTCTTAATTCAATATACTCAAGTTTTCCATCATGATGTAGATATTTCCAAGCCCATTTGCCTGTATAACTATCAACTTCTTTAATTTCACCTTTTTCATTTATTTTAGCATTAACTAAAGTAACATATCCTTCATCAAGCTCTGGTTTTTCATCCATCATGTTAAATATTCTACCTGCAGCCGCTAAAGCCATGATTATTGAGTTAAATTGATTCATTACTTGCGTTATTGGTTGGCTAAAGCTTTTAGTTAAGTTTAAGAAAGAAACTAAAGTTCCAACCATAGCTGTTGGATTACCTGATGAAAGTGCTATCAAACTTCCAACAACAGCAACTGAAACATATTGCAAATTTCCTAGGTTTGCGGCGATTGGCATAAGTGAGTTTGCAAATCTATTTGCATTATACATATCCGAATTAAGCTTTTCGTTTAACTTATTAAATTCTTCTATTGTTTTATCTTCATGAGTAAATACTTTTATTACTTTCTGACCATTTATCATTTCTTCTACATATCCATTTACTGCTGCAAGAGAATTTTGTTGACTTATGAAAAATTTCGAGCTTTTGCTAGCTATTGTTTTTGTTACCAAAATAGTAAATGCAGAAAAAGCAAATGTAAATAATGATAATATCGGGCTTAAAGCAATCATAGAAATTACTGTTGAAACTATTGTAACACTAGATGAAATAAGATTTGGTAATGATTGAGAAATCATTTGTCTTAAAGCATCTGTATCGTTAGTATAATAGCTCATTACTTCTCCATGAGTATGTGTGTCAAAATACTTTATAGGAAGTGATTGCATTTTATCAAACATTTCATTCCTAATATCACGAAGTACACTTTGAGCTATAATCGCCATAAGTCTGTTATAAACATAAGTGGTAACAATTCCTATTCCAAACAAAATTCCAATCTTTGCAACGAAACTTACAAGTCCTGTGAAATCCGGATTCTCTGTGCCAATAAGTGGAGTTATATACTCATCAATTAGAGTCTTTAAAGAAACTAATCCTAATACACTTGTTATAGAACTTATAACAATACAAATTACTACAAAAGTAAATTGAACTTTATATTGTTTTGTTATATACGAAAACAATCTTTTAAATGTTCCTTTTTCTATTTTAGGTTTTGGTCCGAACATAGCAGAATGCCTTCCTGCTGGGCCTTTCATCATTGGTTTAGACTCTGATTTATTTGCCATCACTATCACTTCCTTTCGTTTGTAATTCGTAAACTTCTCTATAAATTTCATTTGTTTTTAGTAATTCTTCGTGTGTTCCAAATCCACTAACTTTACCACCATCCATAACAATAATCTTGTCTGCATCTTGAACCGAATTTACTCTTTGAGCAATAATTATCTTAGTAGTATCAGGAATTTCCTCTTTAAAAGCTTTTCTTATAAGAGCATCTGTTTTAGTATCAACAGCACTTGTTGAGTCATCTAAAATTAATATTTTTGGCTTTTTCAAAAGAGCTCTTGCAATACAAAGTCTTTGCTTTTGACCACCAGATACGTTTGTACCGCCTTGTTCAATATGCGTGTTATATCCATCTGGAAACGCTTTTACGAAATCATCTGCTTGTGCAAGTTTGCATACTCTTTCAACTTCTTCATCACTTGCATTTTCATCTCCCCAACGAATATTTTCGCTAACAGTTCCACTAAATAACACATTCTTTTGTAACACACAAGAAACTTCATTTCTTAAAGTTTCGATATCATACTCTTTAACATTTTTTCCACCAACTTTAACTATGCCTTCCGTTGCATCATAAAGTCTTGGAATAAGGTTTACAAGTGAAGATTTACCACTACCTGTGCCACCTATAATGCCTATAACTTCGCCTGATTTAATCTTTAGGTTAATATCTTTTAAACACTCTTTATCTTTATCATTTACATAGCTGAAAGATACATTATTAAATTCTATACTTCCATCTTTTACTTTAGTAATTGGTTTTTCCGGATTTTTTATATCTGGCACTTCATCTAAAACTTCTACAATTCTCTCTGCTGATGCTTTAGCTGTTGTAAGCATAAGAGTAATCATTGCAACCATAAGCAAACTTGATAAAATTTGAATAGAATACGTCATAAGTGTCATAAGTTCACCAGTTGTAAACTCTGTCATTCCAGAGCTTACAATAATTTTGGCACCTAACCAACAAACAACAAGTGTAGTACCATACATAGCTGTTTGCATTATTGGTGACATGAAAGCAATCATCTTTTCAGCCTTTACGAAATTGCCATGAATTGTATTTGAAACTGTATTAAATTTATTTTTTTCTTCATCTTCAAGTACAAAAGACTTCACAACTCTTATTGCACTTACGTTTTCTTCTACAACATTATTTAACTTATCATATATTTTAAAAGTTTTTTGCATGATAGGATAAGTTTTTAAAATTATAAATGCTATTCCTGCACCTAGAAGCGGAATTACAACTAAATATATCATAGAAAGTTTGGCACTTATGTTTATTGCAGCGATTAACGAAATTGCAAACATAAGTGGTGCTCTAACTGTTATTCTAATTAGCATTTGAAATGCTTGTTGTACGTTTGTTACGTCAGTAGTCAAACGAGTTACTAAACTTGCTGTTGAAAATTTATCTATATTTGCAAAAGAAAAACTTTGAACTTTATTATATAGTTCTTTTCTCAAATTTTTTGCAAATCCAGCTGAAGCTTTTGCTGCAGTAAAACCATTTGTCGCACCAAAGAAAAGTGACAAAAGTGCTGCGCCAACAAGTTCTATGCCAAGTTTATATACTTCACTCATCTCGCCTGCATAGACACCTTTATCTATCAAATCTGCCATGATTAAAGGAATTAAAACTTCCATCACAACTTCCAAAGCAATTAGAACAGGTGTAAGAATTGTAGGTAATTTGTATTCGCCTATAAATTTACTTAATTTTTTTATCATTGTTTTATCCTCCATCTTAATTTTTACAATCGTCTATACTTTAATTCTTTAAATTTCTACTATCAATAACTTTTTGCAGTAATCTTGTCAATTCCTTTTTCTCATCTTTATCTAATACCGAAAACATTTCTTTTTCAACGTTATCAGTAATTCTCTTTCCCTCTTCAATTATCCTAATTCCTTCATCAGTAATTAAAACACTTTTATAGTTAGGACCCTTACTACTCTTTTCTCTTTTCATATATCCCTTTTTCTCAAGCCTAGAAATTAGTCCTGTGACAGTTGGGTTTTTAAGATTTAAATCCTTTTCTAAATCAACTTGATTAACTTCAATTCCATTTTTATTTTTTATATACGTATAAACTAAAACTTCCATCTGCGAACGTGTGACATTAACAGATATCATATTTTCATTAATTTGCTGTTCAAACATCTTATTCAAATGTTTGATCAGATTACCTAAAAGACAATTTATCACAACTTCCACCTTCTTTCATAGCTAGCTATATAGCGCACTATGATAGTATAGAAAAATTATGTACAACTGTCAAGCAATTGTACATAATTTACAAAATTTTCATATTCTACTTATCATATAAATCCTTAATTTTTCAGTAACACATTAGCTAAACAAGAGCCGATAGTTACCCTATCAGCTCTTTATCTATTATACAATATCTTCTACTTTATTATCGTTTTTTGTTCTATGCATCACAAACAATCCATGGAATACAATAACTATATCCTCCAATCCAACCACCATAAAGTTTATGATATTCAACCGTTTCATCACTAAAAAAGAAAAACTTTCTATCAAATATGCATATTGGCATAAAATTTCTAATTTTAGCAATAATTCCTTTATCGTCACTTAAAAGTTTTTCATTATTTTCATAATAAGATATATCAATACTTTGGAAAATCTTTTATAAAATAGTATAGCCCCCTTATATCATGAATCCATTTCCATACTTGATTAACAGGCATTCCGCAGCTGATAAGTTGCTTCATTACTGTACCCAAATATGCACTATGTTCATACCTAGAACCAATACGACTTCTTTTCTCCTTACAAAATTTTTTTGCTACTTTATTCCAAAACTGATATGACGCATAATATTTCTGCTTCGAGTTTTCAAAACCAATTATTTTACCATCTACATCTGACAAAACTGGTGGAGTTTTTGAACAATAAAAATCTTTAATATTAGAAGTAATCACATAATAAAAATCATCCAATAGTCTCCGTTCAAATTCATCTTGTGGTTTATGATTCATAAACGTATCTTTAAGTGATAATTAAGATGCCTCAACAAGGAAAAAATCATTCTTGATATCGACCATCTTTTTTGCTCCCTTTCTATTGCCAAAGAGTACTCCAGTTCCTTACACACGTTCATAATAGCCTATTTTGCCTAAAAAGTCAACTTTTATTTTCCAGCATATTCTTTTCCAAGCCTATATCCCTCTTCATAAAGCTCATCTACCTTGTCTGAATCTAATAACCCAATGTCACCAGTTTCTATAGATAAAACTTCATCGCATCCATTTATTTCATATTTAAAAAGTTCATTATTCAAATATCCAAGTGAGCAATCCACTACATTTATTAAATTTTTGCAACAATTCTTTTTTCCTTTTCCTTTAAATACAACTGTCATAACTTTATCCGCGCCACAATTTTTCATAACTTTCCAAGGAACGTTTTCTCTTATTCCACCATCAACTAATTTTATATCTTTATATGAACATGGAGAAAAAAC
>OLSB01003382.1_pt1 | contig 11651 bp, 14 predicted proteins | sample 1672071 | NCBI WGS metagenome assembly OLSB01 (sample SAMEA3136642, study PRJEB25190) | human gut metagenome | biome: human gut; feature: human-associated habitat; material: faeces | place: Austria | collected 2013
TACAAGAATCAGAATTACATTTGTGCACATGACTAGGATGCCTACAAAGCGATTGTAAACACTTTCTTCTTTAAAAAGAGGAATCAGCATAAGCAATGTCAGAAGAATCATTCCAATAAGATAACATATAAAAAAAGTTTTCATCTATCAGTTTGCCTCCTTGGGAATGTTTGTTACTTCTCTTTCCGGAAGAGCTTTAAATTCACTTTCTTCGCCGAAAAGATCTGCAACTTTTTGGGGCATTTTGCCTGTAAGCATATCATCGGCAGCAGATTTGCTGAGAGCATGGACTTCGAATATTCCATCCTTTGTACAGTCAAGTGTTATTGTTCCCGGAGTGAGAATTATGGAATTGGCAAGAACAACACTTGCCATAGGGTTTTCGAAAGGCATGGAAAAATATACGATTCGCGGTTCGCAGTTAATTTTACGTTTGAATATTTCACGCGTGACATCAAGACTGGCTTTGAATATTTCACCGAAAAGCCATAATGAATAAGCAAAGAATTTAAGATAATTTATGCCAAATACAAAGAATTCTTTTTCTGTTTCAGTATTTTTTATTATAAGAAACGGAAGGCATATGAAAGAGATGGCGAGGGAAGAAAATAACCCGATAAGCAGAAATTTTATCTCGAACTTTCCTGAAAGTAGTATCCATATTGCAAATAATCCTATGGCAAGTCCAAGAAAGTGAGACAGCTTCTTAGTCTGTCCCCTTGACATTTAAGTTCCTCCTTTTAGAAACATATTTTGTATACAACAATTATACAAAAAGCACCAATATGTGTCAAGAAATTGCTAATGTATGATAATGAAAAAACCCACAGAATCAACCTTCTGTGGGTTTGAACATGTATGAATATACGATTAATATTTACTCTGTATCACAATTTTATCCGCAGTTTTTCCCGTTTCACGCATTACGATGTCACATATTTTTGCTACGGTGCCCGTATCCAGTTCCTGCTGATCAACTGTTACATTGATGCTGCTTTCAGTGATGAGTACAAAAGAGTCCGGAAGGCCCTTGGAATCTATCAGGCTTTCGATGGCAAGTTCCTTTTCCATATACTCCATGATTCTTTTCTTTTCTTCGGAAGCACTGGTTTTCTCCCCTTCACTTTTACTGTTATTTATTGTTGAGTCCAGAGTGGCTATCAATTTGTTTCTTTCAAGTTCAAGCTGCGCTCTCCTGGTCTCAAAGTCACCGGTGTTTTTTCCTTCTGCTTCGGACACTGCAAGGCTGTCTACCAGAACTTCCCCGTCATGAACAGGCACTTCATTTTTCTTCTCTACAGCAGAGGTCACTATCAGACCTGTTCCCATAACTGCCACCAGCCCCATGACTGCAAGCCTTTTGCTTTTATACAAAATATCCTTATAGCTGAACTTCTTTTTCAAAGTCACTCCTCCTGTTCTTTTTCAAATACTATTACGCTTGAAACCGGAATGTTATACAGCGTCGATACGCCCTTGGTAATATCATTGGCTATAACCGGGTCTGATCCCCCTTCTGCGATTACAATGACACCCGATACACTGCTGTCCTCATTGTACTGAACCATAGCTTCAACCTCACCTGCTCCTTTTATCCCCGAAAGCATACTGCAAAGCTTTTCTTCACTTCCTCCGTCTCTGTCTATTATCTGTTTTCGTCCGTCACTGCTTTCGGTTAGTATACTTAAAGCAAGAACTGCTACGGAAGCTATTATAAGCACAGTTATAAGCTTTATCAAATTTACTTTGCCGGCCATTTTCTCAAACATAATCTCACTCCTATTTATATGAATGTGTTTTTTTTATATTACAACCCTTTGACTAAAACGATAACGGGTTCTGCTATTATGGCAAGAATAACAAGAGAAAAAATAAATCTTATATATTTATCCATTTTGGAGTCCGGAATTAAAATCTGAAAAAAAGTCAGAGAAATGATAACAAGGAATATATCTTTTACCCATATATATACCTGTTCCATCAGTTCCCTCCTATTTTTATCACAATGGTTATAAACATAATGAATAACAGCGAAGTGAAAAACATTACGGCAGATATGGAAACCATGCAGCTTCCCATATCACTTAATGCGCCTGAAATCTTTGAGTCGGCTACAGGCTCTGCAAGTGCCCCGGTAAATTTATATATCAGAGCAGTCGTAAGTATTTTAACAAGAGGCACGGTGAGAAGCAGCAGAAGAATTATAATTCCGAAGATCCCGAGAACACTTTTGATTGATGACATACAGCGCAGAAATAGCTCTACTGTATCAGAAGTGAATCCCCCTACGATAGGAATGAAATTGCTCATGGAGTACTTGGCTGTGTTAATCAATATTCCATCGGATGTATCGGTTAGAAGCCCCTGTATACTGATAACTCCTGTCATTATCACCAGGAGCATGCCTACAACAGCAACAGAGGCATTTCTTATAAGTTTTGCAAGTTTATTTACATAATCTTTTTCTGTTAAACAATTTATGAGACCCAGTATAGTTGAAACAAATAATGCCGGAAGAACAAAAGTCTTGATTATAAAGCCTATTCCTGTTACGGATCCTATGATCATAGGACTCAGCACTGTGCCTGAAGTTACCGAACCTGTTGCAATCAGCACGCCTATAATGACCGGCATCAATATCTCCATAGTATTCACCATTGTAGCTACCGAATCTATAGCCAATGCATATGTATCTTTAAAGCTGCTTATACAGAGGCCGGATATAATCATGCTGCAAATGAGTATGCTTATGTCTGATACAGAGCGGCTGCTGAAGGATGTGGACAGACCTTTGAGGATTCCGATTATTATGCATATTATGAGTATTTCGACGCATAATATCAGAGCCCCTTTTATTTCCAGCAAAAACAGGTCTCTGAATGTTTCTATTATTCCGGGGTTATCAAAGATGCTTTGACCCTGTGACATTGCTTCAAAGATGTTTTCAGCAGAGAATTCTGAAGCAAGCCCTTCTGTAAGGTCGGATGCTTCATTTAGCAGACTGTCCAGATTTTCATCGCCAGTTACATTATGAAATTGTTCTTTAAGTATCTGTTCGTAATCCATTAAATTAAATTGTCAAGCAGATCCAAGAGGGAAACGAATACAGGCAGCGCGGCAAAAAAAATAGCTACTTTTCCTGCCAGTTCAATTTTGCCTGCTATAGATTTTTCTCCCGCATCCTGACATATGGCTGAAGCAAATTCTGTTATGTAGGCTATCCCCAGCACTTTCAGAATTACAGGAAAATATTCTCTTCCGTAAGTAAGCCCTCCGTAAATTTCAGAAATAAAATCGAAGCCATATTTGAGGTTTTCCACAATGAAATAAAGCATAATAATGCTTGCGCACAATGTTACCTCAACCGTAAATTCAGGCTTATATATTTTTATCAATGCTATAATTATTATAGCTGTAATGCCTATCAGACATATTTTAACAAGAGCTGTCATCTCTAAAATTCCAGAAATACTTTAACGGTATCAAAAAATTCACTTATCATTTTTATGATTATTGCAAGGACAATTATCACTCCCGCCAGAGTTGTCATCATTGCTTCTTCTTCTCTTCCCGCTTTATTGAGAATCTGATTAAGAAGTGCTATCGCTATTCCTATTGCAGCTATTTTGAATAATACATCAATATCAAAGGACATCCCGTTCTCCTTTTTACATAAGTAATATTGCGCCCGCTGCGCCTATGAAAAAACCTAATTTTGAATACATAGGCCCCTTTTTTCTATATTCTTCTGCAGCCTGAAGCATCTGCATATGCAGTTTTTCTTCAAGGTAAGCAAAGCTGTCAAGATGATTCTCATAGTCAGTCTGACCGAGGAAACGGCCCGGGTATTTGAATATTTCCAGATCATCATGAGAAAGAGGCTCATCTCTGTACACCTGTTTCACGCTCTGAGGCCATATTTCTGCGATTCCAAGTCTTTTTCTGCTGATTTTCGAGGAAATATCCGATAAAAGATAAATCGCCTTGGAATCGTCTGTTTTTTCCACCCTTCGAAAGATATCAGGAAGCGGTTCTTTCATATAATTTATTCTGCTTTTCAGGTCCATTATCATTTTCATATAATCTTCCAGTAAATAAATCCGTCTTTTAAGGCGGTATGCTTTCATTATGCCTGCCAGCCCTGAGGCTGTTATAAGCCCTATGATGCCTATTATTTTAAGCACTTTCAATCTCCTTAATTGTACCGGGACCTTTCTCACAGGAAAGATATATTATATTACGGAATATACCTTTTTCTGCAAGATATCCTATGGAAGAATTCATAACATCATCTCTGTCTGATCCATGAATGGATGTGACTATTCCCACGCCTGCATTTATGCATTGTTCTATTGCTTCGGCATCACCCTTCATTCCTATTTCATCGGTTATAATTACATCAGGCGACATAGATCGAATAAGCATAAGCATGCCGGTTTTTTTCGTGCATCCATCAAGCACGTCTGTTCTGGGGCCCAGATCAAAGCTCGGTGACGAATCATACATACCTGCGATTTCAGAACGTTCATCACATATAGATACTTTTATCTGTCTCAAGCTGAAAATTCTCGCAATATCTCTTAAAAGTGTTGTCTTACCGCAGCCGGGAGGAGAGACTATCAATGTATTAACAGGTCTGGATCCTTCTATCAGAACAGGAATAAGAGGGTTTGCGCAGCCTTTAATTTCTTTGGCAAATCGTATATTGACAGAACTTATTTCTTTTATAAGCGTCGGCATCCCCTCTTTTACGACGGCTTTACCGCATACCCCTACTCTATGTCCTCCGTTTATGGTTACAAAGCCTTTTGCCAGTTCCTCTTCGTAAGCATAATAAGAAAATTTTACAAGACCTGTGAGTGTTTTCTGAAGGTCATCCTTTGTGACTATTCTCATAAGAAGTCTTTCCTGACCTGCGTGCTGTATCCTTACGCTTTGGTTGCACCTCATCCTTATTTCCTCCAAGTCTGCAAGAACTGAAGCAGGAAGCATCGAAATTTCTTCACTTACTCTCTGAGGAAGGTGGCTTAAAATTTCATTTAAAGTATCCATGACTTTGTCCTCTTTTCTTTTGATTATTACAGTCTATGAATAGGACAAGGTTTTATGACAAAGAAAAATAAAGATATAAAAAAAGAGCACCTGCAAGGATGCTTATCCGTTGAGATGCTCTCATTCGCTCTTTATACCGGTACTATCCAGCCGTGAGTGTCTTCTCTTTCGCCGGTCTGAATTCCGTAAAGCTCGTCATATAATCTCTGAGAAAGTTCACCTATCTCGTTGTTGTTTATAACCAATGTCTTTCCTTCCCAGAAAAGTTCTCCTACAGGAGAAATAACTGCAGCAGTGCCGGTGGCAAAGACTTCTTCCAGTTTGCCTTCCTCCCCTGCTTTAAAGACATCTTCGATGGTGAATCTGGTCTCATTTACTTTATATCCCCAGTCTTTCATAACTTCTATCATAGATGCTCTGGTAATTCCCGGAAGGATGGTTCCGATCAGCGAAGAAGTGTATATTTCGCCGTCGATTTTAAAGAATGCATTGGATGTGCCGATTTCTTCAACATATTTCTTTTCTTTGGCATCAAGCCAGAGAACCTGATCGAATCCCATATCGTGGGCCTTCTTTTCAGCAATCATTGCTGCGGCATAATTGCCTCCTATCTTGGCAAAACCGGTGCCTCCCATGGCAGATCTTATGTATTCATTTTCAACATATATTCTTGTAGGTGCCAATCCATGTTCATAGTATGGTCCTACAGGACTTAATATTATTATGAATTTAAATGTGTTTGAAACAGCAACACCCAGTTTGGGTTCAGTGCCTATCATAAAAGGTCTGATGTAAAGAGATGTGTCTTTTCCTTCAGGTATCCAGTCTTTATCTACATCCACAACAGCTTTCACTGCATCGACAAAAAGTTCTTCATCTATTTCAGGCATGCACATTCTTCTGTTGGTGTTATTTGTTCTCTTGGCGTTCATGTCAGGTCTGAAAAGCTGTACTCTTCCTTCTTTTGTTTTGTATGCCTTAAGACCTTCAAACATTTCCTGACCATAGTGAAAAACGATGCTGGCAGGATCCAGTTCAAGAGGTGCGTAAGGGACTATGCGTCCGTCATGCCAGCCATTCTCATTGTCATAGTCCATTACGAACATATGATCCGTAAACACTTTTCCGAAAGTAAGATTCTTCGGATCAGGTTTCTGTTTAGGTGAAGTTGTGAGGGTTATTTTAAATTGATTTTTCATGGTCATTTCCTCCAAGTGTGCTACTTTAAAACTGCGCCCGTATTTGCTGAGGATACCAGCCTGGAATATCTCTCCAGCCATCCGCTCTTTACTTTCTGTTCGGGTTTCACGTAAGAATCCCTGCGTTTTGCGAATTCTTCATCAGAAACGCGAGCGTTTATTGAATATTCAGGAATATTTATGTCTATTATGTCGCCTTCTTCAATAAGGCCGATGAGACCTCCGTCTGCGGCTTCAGGACTTACGTGTCCTATGGATGCACCTCGGCTTGCGCCGCTGAAACGTCCGTCCGTTATCAGGGCAACGGTCTTGTCGAGATTCATTCCGGCAAGGGCGCTGGTAGGATTGAGCATTTCTCTCATTCCGGGACCGCCTTTAGGACCTTCATATCTGATAACAACGACTTCTCCATCTTTTATGCTTCCTGCATAGATAGCTTCAATAGCTTCTTCCTCACTGTTAAATACTCTTGCCGGACCTGAGTGTACAAGCATCTCAGGAGCAACTGCGCTTCTCTTTACGACACACCCGTCCTGAGCTATATTTCCCCATAGGATTGCAATTCCGCCTGTTTCGCTATATGGATTGTCGATAGGTCTTATTGCATCCGTGTTTTTAATAGGCCTGTCTTTGATGTTTTCTGCTACGGTTTTTCCTGTAACCGTCGGAAGTGAAGTGTCTATCAGATTCTTTGAGGCAAGTTGTGCCATTACTGCCTGAACTCCTCCTCCGTTGTCAAGGTCATGCATATGGGTGCCTCCTGCAGGTGCAAGATGACACAGGTTAGGTGTTACGCTGCTTATCTCGTTAAATACATTTAAGTCAAGCTTTATATCTGCCTCGTGGGCAATAGCAAGAAGATGCAGAACGCTGTTTGATGAGCATCCAAGAGCCATATCACATGCTATAGCATTTCTGATGGACTTCTCAGTGATGATATCTCTGGCCTTTATGTCCTTTTTAACCAGATTCATTACCGCCATACCTGCATGCTTTGCCAGCATTATTCTTCTGCTTGATACTGCAGGAATGCTTCCGTTACCAGGCAGCGCAATGCCTATAGCCTCGCAGAGACAGTTCATGCTGTTGGCAGTATACATGCCTGAACAAGAGCCGCATCCCGGGCATACATTCTGTTCATATTCCAAGAGACCTTCATCATCGATCAGACCGGCCTTTCTTGCGCCTACAGCTTCAAACATCTTGGAAAGGCTTGTCTCGGTTCCGCTTACAAGACCTGACATCATAGGTCCTCCGGAGCATACCACTGCAGGGATATTCATCCTTACAGCAGCCATTACCATTCCGGGAACGATTTTATCACAGTTGGGAACAAGAACAGCTCCGTCAAAAGCATGTGCCATAACCATGGTTTCAACACTGTCAGCTATAAGTTCACGACTTGCCAGAGAATATTTCATTCCGATGTGTCCCATAGCTATTCCGTCACATACGCCTATGGCAGGTACCATTATAGGTGTTCCTCCCGCCATTCTTACGCCTGCTTTTACAGCTTCCGTTATCTTGTCAAGGTGCATGTGCCCCGGCACTATTTCACTATGAGCTGAAACAACGGCAATCAGCGGCTTCTCCAGTTCCTCTTCTGTGTATCCCATGGCATAGAAAAGGCTTCTCATAGGAGCCTTTTCTATGCCTTCTGTAACCTGTTTACTTCTCAATTTCATATCTGCTGTCCTCGCGAAATTATTTTTTTAACCAGCTCATCATCTTTCTCAGTTCAGCACCTGTCTTACAGAGCAGATGGCTTGCTTCTTTCTTTCTTGTTGCAAGGAATCTTGCTTTTCCGCCTGCATTAAATTCCTGAATGAATTCACTGGCAAAAGTACCATCCTGAATTTCCTCCAGAACTTTCTTCATTTCCTTTCTGGTATCTTCTGTGATGATTCTCTTTCCTGTTCTGTAATCACCATATTCGGCAGTATTGGAAATTGAATATCTCATCTTGTCAAATCCGCCTTCATTGATCAGGTCAACTATGAGTTTCATTTCATGAATGCATTCAAAATACGCCATTTCAGGTTCATATCCTGCCTCTACAAGAGTATCGAAACCGGCTTTCATCAGTTCTGTAACGCCTCCGCAAAGAACAGCCTGCTCACCGAAAAGGTCAGTTTCGGTTTCTTCTTTAAAAGTAGTTTCAAGGATTCCTGCACGACCTGCACCGATACCGCTGGCATATGCAAGAGCATAATCTTTTGCCTTTCCTGAGGCATCCTGATATACGGCAATCAAGCTAGGTACTCCTCTGCCTTCCAGATACTGACTTCTTACAGTATGTCCCGGTCCCTTAGGTGCTATCATAATCACATCAACATCAGCAGGAGGCTGAATCTGGTTGAAATGAATATTGAAGCCATGTGCGAAGGCCAGAACATTACCTGCCTTCATATGCTTTGCAATCTGATTTTTGTAAATGCTTGCAGCCAGTTCATCAGGCACCAGCATCATTACAATATCACCGGCTTCAGCAGCTTCTTCAATTCCTACAACTTTAAGTCCTGCGGCTTCTGCTTTTGCAGTGTGAGCTGAACCAGGTCTCAGACCCACGACAACATCAGCTCCGCTTTCCTGCAGATTCATCGCATGTGCATGGCCCTGGCTTCCGAAACCTATAATAGCTATTTTCTTTCCGTCAAGCATTCCAAAGTTACAATCTGAGTCATAATACTTATTTACCATTTTTTCTGTCTCCTTTATTTTTAAATATATTTATTTTTCGATACCGGTAACACCGGTTCTGCAAATATCAACTATGTCGTAATCCTCCAGGATTTTCAGAAAAGCATCTAATTTTTCAGGGCTGCCTGTAAGTTCAAGAACCATTGTTTCTTTTTCAAGGCTGATTATTTTAGCTCTGTAGATGTCTGTTATTTCCTTTATCTCTCTTCTTTTTTCCTTATCTGCCGCTACTTTTACCATGAGAAGTTCTCTAAAGAAGCTCTTCTTGCTGTCGAGGGTCTTTATACTCCTGACAACTTCCAGCTTTTCTGTCTGTGACACAATCTGATGTAAGGTCAGATTATCGCCTTCAAACACAACAGTTATTCTTGAAATATCAGGATTGTTGGTTGCCGAAACGGTGAGGGAGTCAATATTGAATCCTCTTCTTCCATATAGGCTTACTATTCTCGTCAATACATTAGCTTTATTATCTACATAAATGCTGACTACTTCTTTCTTCATGTTATCCCTCCCTTACTCAAAGAGCATGTCATCGATGGTTTTTCCGTTAGGAATCATAGGCAGAACTTTATCATCAATGGCAATTCTGCAATCTATCCACACCGGGCCTTCTGCTTTCATAGCCTTGCAGAATGCTTCTTCAAATTCTTCCTTTGAATCTGCCTTGAATCCGGTGCCTCCGAATGCTTCTATAAGCTTTACGAAGTCAGTTTTGCGCTCAGGAGTTGTCTGAGAATATCTATGATCATAAAAAGCTGTCTGCCACTGATAAACCATACCCAGGACTCTGTTATTGAAGATAACGGTTATGATGGGAAGATTCTGAGAAACGGCTGTACATGCTTCCTGAAGATTCATGTGCAATGAACCGTCTCCGGTTACATGTATTACCCTTTTGTCAGGGTTGCCCATCTGTGCACCTATTGCCGCGCCGTATCCGAATCCCATAGTTCCGAGACCGCCGCTGGAAATGAAGTTTCTCGGGTTAGTCTGTTTTACATATTGAGCAGCCCACATCTGGTGCTGTCCGACATCAGTAACGAATATGGTTTCTCTGTCGGTGTTGTCACACATAAATTCTATGATATCCTGCGGATTAGGACCTGTGCCGTTGTTTTTTACAGCCATCGGATGCTGGCGGTTCCAGTCCATGATTTCTGCAATCCATTCCCTATGCTGTGCGCTATCGACTTGTGGAAGTATCATCTCAAGGGCGTCTTTGCAATCACCTACGATACTTTCACTTACATATACATTTTTGTTTATTTCACTTTTGTCTATGTCTATCTGCAATATTTTTGCTTTTTTGCCGAAGCTTTCCGGGTTGAGGGCAACTCTGTCACTGAAACGGCTGCCTATAGTCAGTATCATGTCTGCTTCGGATATGGCTTTATTTGCTGCGTAGGAACCATGCATTCCTATCATTCCCAGATATCTTTCTTCTGCTGAAGGCATACATCCCAGCCCCATAAGAGAGCTTACAACAGGAATATCTGCCTTTTCCATAAGTTCTTTTACTTTTCCTGAAGCTCCTGAAGCAAGGACGCCTCCACCTATGAACATTACCGGACGCTGAGCTTTGTTTATGTATCTGGCAAACTTTTCAATTTTGGTTTCTTCGTTTTGAATGCTGATCTTTTTAAGCGGAAGCATTTCTGCCGGCTGATATTCCACCATAGCAGCAGTAACGTCTTTTGTGATATCCACCAGCACCGGACCTTTTCTTCCTTCATTAGCAACTCTGAAAGCATTTCTCAGGGCATCTGCCAGATCTTCCTTCTTGTTGACAAAATAATTGTGTTTTGTAATCGGGAAGGTTATACCTGTTATACAAACCTCCTGGAAAGCATCTCTTCCTATGAGACTGTTGCCTACATTGGCTGTTATAAATACCGTAGGTATGCTATCCATATAAGCCGTCGCTATACCTGTAACAAGATTGGTAGCTCCGGGTCCGCTGGTTGCAAAAGCAACACCCGTTTTTCCTGTTGCTCTTGCATATCCGTCCGCAGCATGTGCCGCACCCTGTTCATGAGCAGTTAAAACATGAGTGATCTTATCTCTGTATTTGTATAGTTCGTCATAAATAACCAGAGCCGTCCCTCCCGGATACCCGAACACAGTGTCTACACCATGTTCGAGCAAAATTTTCATAATCAGTTCTGCGCCCGTGATCTTCATTTTCTATAGTCCTCCGTTCCTTTTATGTAATCTATGAACTGTCTTGCGCTTCTTCCGGAAACTCCGCCATGACGGATTTCCCATTTATTTGCCAAAGCGTGAAGTCTGTCGTTGTCCATCTCTATTCCTTCTTTTGCTGCCAGGGAATCGATGATAGCGTGATATTCATCCACAGTAGGCTTTCCGTAGTAGATTTGCAAGCCGAATCTTCCGGCAAGACTGAGTTTTTCTTCAATAGAATCACTTCTGTGCATGTCCTCATTCTGCTCAATGTCATTGCGGTCTTTCCATGTTTCTTTTATCAGGTGACGCCTGTTGGATGTAGCATAAATAATGACATTTTCCGGTTTTGGTTTAAGACCGCCTTCTATTATAGCCTTCAAATATTTATATTCTGTTTCAAAATCCTCAAAGGACAAATCATCCATATATATAATAAATCTGTAGTTTCTGTCTCTGATGCTGTCGATGAGAGGATTCAGGCTCTCCATCTGATGACGGTATACCTGAATGAGT
>OLSB01003387.1_pt1 | contig 11640 bp, 10 predicted proteins | sample 1672071 | NCBI WGS metagenome assembly OLSB01 (sample SAMEA3136642, study PRJEB25190) | human gut metagenome | biome: human gut; feature: human-associated habitat; material: faeces | place: Austria | collected 2013
TGCGTTGGGATCCCGGGGAGAAAAAGGCCCTGCCTGTCCGTGGAACAGGAAGCTCTCCTCCAGAACCACATCGGGAAAGCTTTTCTGCTGCTGTGTTCGGAGCTGACGGAGAAGAGAGAGCATACTGTCCAGCAGGGGGACCGCTCGTACACTGGCCGCTGTCTTGGGGGAACTGACCACCGTGCCCTGCGCTGTGGTATGGGTGACATGGCGTTCCACGTGGAGAAGCGCGTGGGCGGTGTCCACGTCCTGCCACTGAAGGCCAAGGCATTCTCCCCGGCGAAGGCCGATGGTGAGCATCAGGTACAGCAGACAGCGAAAGTCTAAGGGACAGCTCCCCAGGGCGGAAAAGAAGGTGTGGGCTTCCTCTTCCGAAAGGGCGTCTACCTGGTGTTTGGGCAGTTTGGGTTTCTCTACGGTGTCCATGGGATCCTTTGGAATCAGTCCCTGCTTCTGGGCAAAGGCGAAGATTCGACGCAAGGTGCGGTCATGGTGCTGCACATACTGGGGACTGAACCCCCGTTCCGTGCGAAGGTATGCCAGGAATCTTTGAAGGTCCAGCCCTTGTATCTTCTGGAGGGAATGGCCTTGAAAGTAGTCGACGATGTTCCGCATGGTGTCCTCATAGAAGGCGACTGTCTTTGGTTTATGGGCCCCATCCTCCATGCAGAGAGGGAACCAGGTGTGTCGTACAAAGGAAGCAAAGTCCGTCCTGAGGCGGGACGTTTCGCGATCCTGCGCCTGCTGGGGATGGCGTAGGTCATATTCATAGGCAGCCCGTGTCTCCCTCTCCCAGGCCTCTGCTGCCCGTTTGGCGGCCTTTGCCGCCTTGGCGGGGGAAAGTCCTTGGGGCACCGGCCAGGTGGTGCAGCGGAAGATCTGCTTGTTGTCCGCATCCCTGCCGACACAGACGCGGAATTTGTAGGAGACAAGGGCTCCCTTCCTCTTTTGGGGGGTGATCGTTGCCATGGATAGCATCCTTTCTCTTGGGCTTCCTGGCGTTGGATTCTGCCCAGAAAATCGGCGATGTTGTTGACCTGTTTGTTGACCTCGGTGCAGAATCGCCGGATTTCCCTCCTGCCAACTTTGCAAAAAAATAACAAAAAAGCACCGAAAACGCGTGTTTTCAGTGCTTTCTTGCTAAAAAAGTTGGTGGACGATACAGGACTTGAACCTGTGACCTCCCGCACGTCAAGCGGATGCTCATACCAGCTGAGCTAATCGTCCGTCTCTTGCGGAGCGAATTTTATTTTATCGGATCCCTCCCCATTTGTCAAGCATTTTTTCAAAAAACTTTGGGTTTCTTCTCCCCCGCCCCGCCTTGGGGAAAATTGACAAGGCCCAGCCCGTTTCCTATAATGGAAGCAAAGACACCTGGCCGGCGGTTCCGGCCGGGAGGGGAGGCCTGCCATGATCGACCTAAACCACATCGCCCGCTACCGGGAGAACAACCGCATCGAGGCCAAGAAGGCCGCCGGGGGCTTCCCCCACAGCCTGTGGGAGACCTACTCCGCCTTTGCCAACACCATCGGCGGTCTCCTCCTCCTGGGGGTGGAGGAGGACCGGGACAAGACCCTCCACATCACCGGCGTGCCCGACGGGCCGGGATACGCCGCCCAATTCTGGGCCACGGTGCAGGACCCCGCCAAGGTCAGCGCCAACATTTTAGCCCCGGAGGATGTGGCCCTCCACACCGTCGAGGGAAAGCAGATCCTGGTGATCTCCGTGCCCCGGGCGGACCGGCACCAGCGGCCGGTGTACATCGGAGACAGCCCCTTCACCGGGGCCTACCGCCGGGACGGGGAGGGGGACTACCACTGCTCCCCCGAGGAGGTCCGGGCCATGCTCCGGGACCGGGAGGACGCCCCTGCCGACCTGGCCGTGCTGGAGGGCCGCCCCCCCGCCGACCTGTCCCAGACCGACCTGCGGCAGTTCCGGGCCCTCATGGCCATGCGCCAGCCAGACCACCCCTGGAACTACCTGCCCGACCCCCAGTTCCTCCCCGCCGCAGGCATCCTGGGGCGGGGGCAGGACGGGGGGGACCACCCCACCTTGGCGGGGCTCCTTCTCCTGGGCAAACGGAAGCCGCTGCGGGAGGTGTTCCCCCAGTTCCGCTTGACCTACCAGGAGGCCGACACAGGCTTTTCCCTGTCCACCCTCCGGCCGGGGCCCCCGGAGAACCTCTTCTCCTTCTATGGGATGGTCACCCGGCGGCTCACCGCCGTCTCCGCCCTGCTGGCCCAGGACCCCGCAGAGCGGGAACGGCTGGCCGGGGCCATGCGGGAGGCCGTCCTCAACGCCATCCTCCACGCCGACTACTTCAGCCGGGGCGGGCTGGCCATTCTCCGCACGGCGGGGAAGCTCACCGTGTCCAACGGCGGCCTGCTGCGGGTGGACCCGGACCAGGCCCGCCAGGGCGCCGCTGGTGACCCGCGAAACCGGGGGCTGGTGGCCCTCTTCGCCCTGCTGAAGCTGGCCACCGGCACCGGGCGGGGGCTGCGGGGGATCTATGCCCTCTGGGCCCAGCAGGGGTGGCAGGCCCCGGTGCTGGCCGAGGCCGCCCACGCAGAGCGCACCGACCTCTCCCTCCCCCTCCCCCACCGGGCCTTCTCCCGGGAAGAACTCACCCGGCAGCAGATTTTGGAATACCTCACCGACCACGTCTCCGCCGCCCCCCGCACCCTGGCCCAGGGGCTGGGGCTCTCCCTCCGGGAGGTCCAGGGGGCCCTGGCCCAGCTGACCCGGCAGAACCTGGTGGTCCCCCAAGGGCAGCGCTACCAGCTGCGGGCCTGACAGCAATGCAGCGCACCGGCCTGTTTTCCGGCCGGTGCGCTGGTGTGCTGTCAGGTCCCCTGCTCCTTCATAATGGGCTGCAAATGCATCAGCAGGTCCACCTTATTGTTGACTTCAAACTTTTTATAGATGTTGGCGATGTGGGTGCGGACGGTATAGATGCTGATGTGGAGCTCCTCCGCGATCTGCTCGTTCTTCATTCCCGAGGAGAGGTAGTAGACGATCCGCCGCTCCTGCTGGGTCAGGGTGTTGTAGGGGTGGTTCAGGTTCTTGGGCAGCTCCTTGGTCTGGCAGGTGATGAACATCAGGTGCCAGGTCTGGATCAGCCCTCCGGCGCTGGAGGAGAGGAAGGACGTGTGGTAGAAGGAGATGTCCCCCGACAGGGAGGTGAAGGTCTGGCTGGTGCCCCCCTGGGTAGTGAGGCGGTCGCTGATCTCGTTGATCATGGTCTGGACCTCCCGGAACTTGGGGTCCCCCTGGTAGTTGCTGCGGAGGAAGTGCCCCTGGTTGTGGCGGTACTGCTCCCAGAACACCTGGCTGATCTCCTGGGCGGCCTTGTTGGTCTGCAGGACGGTCATGTCCTGGTTCAGGATCACCGCCCCCATCTTCACATCCTGGAAGAACAGGTGGAAGCAGTCCTGGAACCGGGCCTCGCCGCTGTGGCGGAGGTAGTTCTGGTAGTTGGCCTCCACCAGCTCCGCCAGGTATTCCAGGGGGGGGCGCTCCTCCTCCTGAAAGCCCCCCTCCTCCCGTGTGCGGAAGAGGCCCATGGAGCCGATCACCCGCTCCCCCTGGTAAAAGAAGAGCACCGCCTGGTAATATAGGTCCTCGGCGGCCATGTGGATGCCGTAGGGGGTGCGCTCATACTCCTCCAGGGTCATCACATCCTCGGTGAAGATCACCCGCTTGCCCTTGAGGTGGGCCGGCAGGGAGGAGTAGCGGAAGATGTCATCCTTATAGATGTGGTCCTTGTAGTCGTACATGGGCCCGTAGCGGATGCCGTAGGTGATGTAATTGCTCAACGTGTTGCCCCGCCGGGCCGCCCCCCCCAGAAAGGCCGGGTATTGATAGGGGAAGAAAATGCTGCGCCGAAAGCCAAAGTGCTTGTCGAAGAGCGCCAGCACCTTCTTGGGAAAATTTTCACTGTCCTTGGCCAGGTCCAGGGCAAAGTGCATGGCCGCCTCGTGCCATGTTTCTGCCGTTTTGCTGATAATGGTACCTCCTTTCCCGGCGGAAGAGGCGGCTTCCGTGCCACAAAATGACAGATTTGCTGCACAATTCCCGCCGGATTTTTCCATGATGGCGCTATTATACACAGTTTATACCAAAAATTCAATCGTTTCTCCTGAAAAAGCATCAGAAAAAATTCCGCTCATTTTGCAACTTTTCCTTGACAAGGCCCTATGAGCGTGTATAATATAACTATCTGCGAAACGAAATAAGCCATTTTTGTATGGAGTTCGTATAAAATGGACAAATTCTAATCATTATGGGAGGATACTTAACATGCAACCCAGAGATGTAGTCATCGTCAGCGCCTGCCGGACCGCCATTGGCAAGTTCCAGGGCCAGTTCAAGGACGTTTCCGCCAGAGAGCTGGCCATCACCGCCGGCAAGGAAGCCATCCGCCGCGCTGGCATCGACATCAACACCATCGACGAAATCGTCATGGGCGAGTGCTACACCGCCATGCAGGGTTCCCTGCCTGCCCGCCAGGTCTCCATGCGCATCGGCCTGCCCATTGAGAGCAGCGCCGTCACCGTCAACCAGAACTGCGCCTCCGGCATGCGTGCCCTGGAGATCGCCTGCAACAACATCCAGCTGGGCAAGACCGACATCGGCCTGGTGGTGGGCGTGGAGAACATGACCCAGGCCCCCTTCCTCCTGCCCAAGGCCCGTATGGGTTACCGCATGGGCGGCATCCCCACCGAGGGCGGTGCTGAGCTGTACGACAGCATGATCCACGACGCCCTGTACGACGCTCTGGTCCCCGGCCACATGGGCGTCACCGCCGACAACGTGGCCAAGCTGTGCAACGTCTCCCGTCAGGAGTGCGACGAGCTGGCCGTCATCAGCCACAACCGCGCCTGCGCCGCCATCGACGCCGGCAAGTTCAAGGACGAGATCATCCCCGTCATCCTCCACAACAAGAAGAAGGGCGACATCGCCATCGACACCGATGAGCACCCCATCCGCAACTGCAGCTATGAGACCATCTCCAAGATGAAGGCCGTCTTCACCCCCGATGGTGTCACCACCGCTGCCAACGCCTCCGGCATCAACGACGCCGCCGCTGCGGTCATCGTCATGTCCGCCGACAAGGCCAAGGAACTGGGCCTGAAGCCCATGGCCAAGATGATCAACATGTGCTCTGCCGGCGTGGAGCCCAAGTACATGGGCATCGGCCCCGCTTATGCCATCCCCAAGTGCCTCAAGGGCGTAAGCATGGACTTCAACGACGTGGACTACTGGGAGATCAACGAGGCCTTCGCCGCCCAGTTCCTGGGGGTCGGCCGCAAGCTCCAGGAGGAGCACGGCTGGAAGGTCGACCTGGAAAAGACCAACGTCAACGGCTCCGGCATCTCCCTGGGCCACCCCATCGGCTGCACCGGCCTGCGGATCATCGTCACCATGCTCTATGAAATGGAGCGCCGCGGCCTCACCGTGGGCGGCGCCTCCCTGTGCGTGGGCGGCGGCCCCTCCATGGCCTCCCTGTGGACCAAGGACATCTAATCCCCCCTCCCATGGTTTCGGACCCAACCGGTGCCCTGCACCCTTTGGTAGAAATTCCAAAAATGCCTGCCGCGTCTGCGGCAGGCATTTTTTCGTCCAGCCCCGCCCCCGCCTTGCAATTTGGCCCGGGAGAGGCTACAATAAAGACCACATCCTACAACCACCATAGGAGGAACCCACCATGGACAGCATGTGGCTGGAAGTCATTTTAAATACCAAGGCAGAGGACCTGGACGACCTCTGCGCCAAACTCATCGCCAACGGCGTCCCCGGCCTGGCGGTGGAGGAAGAGGAGGAGTTCCGGGCCTTCCTGGAGGAGAACCGCCAGTACTGGGACTATGTGGACGAGGCCCTGCTGGACCAGATGAAGGGGGTCTCCCGGGTGAAGCTCTACGTCACCGACGACGCCGACGGCCAGGCCCAGCTGAAGACCTACCTGGCAGGCATTGACCTGCCCTACACCACCATCCCCCTCCGGGAGTACGACTGGGCCCACAGCTGGCAGAAGTACTACCGCCCCCTGGCCATCGGGAAACGGCTCTACATCGTGCCCGAATGGGAGCGGGACACCGCCGCCATCCCCGACGGGGCCACCCGGCTGCTGATGAACCCCGGCCTCACCTTCGGCACCGGGTCCCACGCCTCCACCCAGCTGTGCCTGGAGGGGGTGGAGGCCCACGTGCAGCCCGGGGACCGGGTGCTGGACCTGCGGCAGCGGCATTTTGGCCATCGCCGCCCTGCGCCTGGGGGCCGGCCACGCCACAGGGGTGGACATTGACCCCAAGGCCGTGGACGTGGCCTACGAAAACGCCGCCCTCAACGACATCGGCCGGGACCGGTGCCGCTTCCTGGCGGGCAACGTCCTGGCCGACCAGGGCCTGGTCCAGACCCTGGCCCAGGAGAGGGCCCAGCTGGTGCTGGCCAACATCGTGGCCGACGTGATCATCCCCCTGGCCCCCATGGTGTCCCAGCTGATGGACCCCCAGGGCACCTTCCTGTGCTCCGGTATCATCGACACCCGGGGGGCTGAGGTGGCCGCCGCCCTGGAGGCAGCGGGGCTGGCTGTCACCGGCCGCCGGGAAAAGAACGGCTGGATCGCCCTGGAAGCCCGGCTGGGGTAATGGCCATGCAAGCGAGCGTACATCCTCTGACCCTCCCGCCGGACCGGCGGGTGCTGGTGGTCAGCGATATCCACGGCAACCTCCCCTTCCTCCAGGGGCTGCTGAAAAAGGTGGGTTACTCCTCCGACGACATCCTCATCGTCCTGGGGGACATTTTGGAGAAATCCACCGGGGGGCTGGACACCCTCCACTACCTCATGGACCTGTCCCGCCGGAACACCGTCTACTTCCTCCAGGGCAACTGCGAGGACGTCACCCTCTCCTTCCTCCGCCACGCCTGGCCCGACGAGGCCGCCGCCCAGTACGGCCAGTTCTGGGGGGAGAAATGCGCCTGGGTCTACATGGCCCACCAGGCCGGGGTGGGCACCGAGGATCCCAAGGACTTCGACGCCGCCCGCCAGGCCATCGAGGCCACTTTCCCGGAGGAGGTGGCCTTCCTCCGGGCCATGCCCACCATCCTCCTCCACGACCGGTACCTCTTCGTCCACGGGGGCGTGCCCCGGGAGGACCGGCTGGAGGACCTCACCGCCCGGGCCTGCATGAAGAACGACGACTTCCTAAACCAGGGCCACGCCTTTCAGCGGTGGGTCATTGTAGGCCATTGGCCGGTGACCCTGTACCGGAAGGACATCCCCTCCGCCAAGCCCCTGGTTCTGCCGGACCGGCACATCGTCAGCATCGACGGGGGATGTAACCTAAAGGCCGACGGCCAGCTCAACGCCCTCATCCTCCCCAAGGAGCCTGGGGAAGACTTTGCCTGGCTGGCCTACGACGGCTTCCCGGTGATGGTGGCTCAGGAGGACCAGGCCCCCTCCCCCAACCCCATCAACATCCGCTGGGGCCACAGCGCCCTGGAGGTCCTCTCCCTGGGGGAGGAGTTCTCCCGCTGCCGCCACCTGGAGAGCGGGCGGGAGCTGGACATCCTCACCGACTACCTCCGCCAGGGCCCGGCAGGGCCCTACTGCCTGGACTCCACCGACTATCTGCTGCCCGTCCAGGCGGGGGACCGGCTGGCCATCGTCCGCCGCACTAGCCGGGGCGCCCTGGCCAAGAAGGACGGGGTGACCGGGTGGTACCTGGGGAAACTGGGGCCAGCATGAGCCCTACGGAAGGAGATGTCTCCCATCGGAAAGTATGAACCCATCCTCCGCATCGCCGAGCTGGGCAGCCTCACCCGGGCCGCTGAGAGCCTGGGCTATTCCCAGTCCAGTCTGAGCCACCTCACTGCCAACCTGGAAAAGGAACTGGGGGTAAAGCTTTTCCGCCGGGAACGGCAAGGGGTCACCCTCACCCCAGCGGGAACGGAATTGCTGGGCATCATGGAGGAGATCGAGGCCAAGGAGAACAAACTTCGGGTGGCAGCCGCCGCCCAGCAGAGCAGCACACTGCGCATCGGCACCTTGCCCAGCATCACTGCCACCTGGCTGCCCACGTTGCTGGAGCAGTTTTACGCCCAATTTCCCCGCACCGCCGTCCAACTGGTGGAGCGGGACGGGTATGATGAACTGCTCACCTGCCTGCAGCGGGAGGAGGTAGACTGCACCTTTTATGTCGGCAACCACAGCCCCGCCTGGTCCGCCGCCCCTCTGTGGCGGGACGAATACGTGGTGGTGGTCCCCCGAAACCATCCCCTGGCCCAACAGCCCTCGGTAGGGATGGAGGCGCTCTACCCCTATCCCTTTCTCCCCTCCACAGGCCGGGCAGAGACCAGCCCCCTGGCTCGTCTCTACCACCGCCTCTCCCCACCGGAGCGGCTCACCGCCCACCTCTCCACCGACGCCGGGGTGCTGCAGCTGGTGTCCTCAGGGTTTGGGTTCACCATCTTCTCCCGGCTGATCTTAGCGGGTCTGCCCGCCTCCCAGCGGGTGACGGTGATCCCCTTTGCCCCGGCGGTATATCGAACCATCCTTTTCCTCTCCCCCGCCGCCGCCCCCTTCAACGGGGTTACCCAGACCTTCCTGCGCCTCACCAAGGCCTACCTGAAACAGTGGGAAGCCGGCCGGGGGGTTCCGCCGGACCCCAAACCCACGAAACAATGAGGGACGGCCCGCCCAGGGACGCAGCCTCCCAGAGCGCTTGCAGCCGCAGGGGGCATCAACGCTGCCCTTTCCCGCAGCATGCGCGGCGAAAAAGCACTGTTCCGGACGGGTTTTGCCTGTCCTGCCTCCAGAAGTCCAGGGGAACCCCTCCTGCTGCCGCGTTCAAAAAGCCGCCATCCCCTGTGAAAAGAGAAAACCGAAAGCCCAGACGGGGAATCCCCGTCTGGGCTTTCAGTTTATGAGCAACAAGGAAAAGTTTCCCCTCTGAGAACTAACCCCTGCCGGGGCGGCTTAAACACCGGCGGTTTCCCATTTGGATTCCCCTTTCCTAATTTCCAGTATACGGCAGCCAGAGGAAATGTCAAATGAAGGCTTTCGATGGGAGATGCGGATTTTCGATATCTTCCGGATGGAAGTCCCCCCGGGCGGGGAAAAGGCTTGACATTTCCCCTTCCCGCTGTTATAATTTCAGAGCCGCTTTGAATGGGTTGCAAGTAAGCCGGGAGGTTTCCCCCTCCCCCTTCGCCCCCGACAGCGAGCCCGTAATCAAGGAAAGAGGTGCAATCGCAATGCATGCAATCATCGAGACCGGCGGGAAGCAGTACAAGGTCGCCGAGGGCGACGTTCTGTTCATCGAGAAGCTGCCCCAGGAGGCCGGTGACGCCATCAAGTTCGACAAGGTTCTGGCCATCCTGGACGAGCAGCCCAAGTTCGGCGCTCCCCTGGTGGAGGGCGCTTCCGTGGACGCTTCCGTGGTAAAGAACGGCAAGGGCAAGAAGGTCGTCATCTTCAAGTACAAGCCCAAGAAGGGCTACCGCCTGCGCCAGGGCCACCGTCAGCCCTACACCAAGGTCGAGATCAAGAAGATCAACGCCTAATGATCCAGGCATCCTTTTCAACCGACGGCAGCCGCATCACCGCCTTTACCGTGGCGGGCCACAGCGGCCTGGCCCCGTCGGGGGAAGACATCCTCTGCGCCGCAGTCACCAGCGCCGTGCGCCTCACCGAGTGCGCCGTCAACGACGTGCTGGGGTTGCAGGCGGGGGTGAAGGTCAACGACCAGGATGCTTCCATCACCCTAAAACTCCCCCGCAACCTGGAAGGTGAGGCCGACCAGGTGAGCCAGACCCTGCTGGCCGCCCTCATGGTCTACCTGGTCCAGCTGCAGGAGGAGTATCCCGAACACATCAATGTTATGGAGGTGTAACCAATGCTTCAGATCGGACTTCAGTTCTTCGCACATAAGAAGGGCGTCGGCTCCACCCGGAACGGCCGTGACTCCATGGCACAGCGCCTGGGCGTGAAACGGGGCGACGGACAGTTCGTGCTGGCCGGCAACATTCTGGTCCGTCAGCGCGGCACCCACATCCATCCCGGCACCAACGTGGGCATCGGCAAGGATGACACCCTGTTTGCCCTGAAGGATGGCCGCGTCAAGTTTGAGCGGCTGGGCAAGGACCGCAAGCAGGTTTCCATCGTGGAGGCCGTTGCGGAGTAATTCCCTGCGCAACCAAGCCCCGGACGCCGTCCGGGGCTTTTTCCGTACCAACACACCGCGCAAAAGCCTCGCAGCCGTTTCCCGCCCCCAGGCGGGAAACGAACATCCCATCTCTTTTTCCACGGACATGCGCCGGGGAAAAATTCCCGTTTTTGGAGGTACCCCATGGCAAACACATTCATTGACACCGCCCGGATCCTGGTGCGCTCCGGCGCCGGCGGGAACGGGGCGGTGGCCTTTCACCGGGAGAAATACGTGGCCGCCGGCGGCCCCGACGGCGGGGACGGCGGCCGGGGAGGCGACGTGATCCTCCAGGTGGACGACCGGATGTCCACCCTCATGGACTTCCGGTACAAGCGGAAGTACGTGGCCGAAAACGGCGGCAACGGCGCCGGCAAGCAGTGCTCCGGCAAGAACGGCGCCCCCCTGATCCTCAAGGTCCCCCGGGGCACCGTGGTGCGGGATGCGGAGACCGGGGAGATCATCCAGGACATGTCTGGGGACGAGCCCTTCGTCCTCTGCCGGGGGGGCAACGGCGGCTGGGGGAACAAGCACTTTGCCACCCCCACCCGGCAGACCCCCCAGTTCGCCAAAGCCGGCCTGCCGGGGAAGGAGCGGTCGGTGATCCTGGAGCTGAAGCTGCTGGCCGACGTGGGCCTGGTGGGCTTCCCCAACGTGGGGAAATCCACCCTCCTGTCCGTGGCCACTAAGGCCCGGCCCAAAATCGCCAACTACCACTTCACCACCCTGTTCCCCAACCTGGGGGTGGTGTTCGTGGACGAGGGGGTGTCCTTCGTCATGGCGGACATCCCCGGCATCATCGAGGGGGCCGCGGAGGGGGCCGGTTTGGGCCACGACTTCCTGCGGCACATCGACCGGTGCCGGCTGCTGATCCACATCGTGGACGTGTCCGGCTCTGAGGGGCGGGACCCGGTGGAGGATTTTGAGACCATCAACGCCGAGCTCAAAGAGTACAGCCCGGAGCTGGCCAGCCGGAAGATGCTGGTGGCCGCCAACAAGACGGACATCCTGGCCGACCGCACCTTGCTGGAACAGCTCAAGGCCCACGTGGAGGGCCTGGGCCTGCCCTTTTTCGAGCTCTCCGCCGCCACCCACCAGGGGGTGCGGGAGCTGATGAAGGCCGCCGCCGGGGAGCTGGCCCACCTGCCCCCGGTGATCACCTATGAGCCGGAATACGTAGAGCGTCCCCCCCAGGTGGACACCACCGAACCCCTCACCATCCGCCACGAGGACGACGTGTGGATCGTGGAGGGCCCCTGGCTCCAGAAGATCATGGCCAACGTGAACTTCTCCAACTACGAGTCCCGCAACTGGTTTGACCGGATGCTCCGCAACGCCGGCCTCTTTGACCGGCTGGAGGAGATGGCCGAGTCCGGCAGCGACATTTCCGGACTTTCCACCGGTCTGCGCGATCTGGATAAATTTATCAACGGTC
>OLSB01003392.1_pt1 | contig 11630 bp, 7 predicted proteins | sample 1672071 | NCBI WGS metagenome assembly OLSB01 (sample SAMEA3136642, study PRJEB25190) | human gut metagenome | biome: human gut; feature: human-associated habitat; material: faeces | place: Austria | collected 2013
CTCATGGCCGGCGCAGGCCTGTTTCTGGGCCTTCGGCTCACCCTGTTCGCATTCTTTTTGGGCTGCCTGTTGGGCAGCATCATTCACCTCACCCGCATGAAGCTGTGCGGCGCCGGCCGAGACCTGGCCCTGGGGCCCTATCTGTCCGCCGGCATCCTGATCGCCCTATTCTGGGGCGACGCTCTTCTGAACTGGTACTTTGGGCTGTTTTGAGCGCCCGCCCTTCCCTTGAACACGCCGCCCCCAGCCGGGGCGTCACCATAGAGACAGATTATTTGAGAGATGAGGGGGACCGCCACATGGCTGCTAAAACCGTTCTGAACATCGAAGTGGGTGACCGCCTGATTAAGGTATGCCACTCCGCCAAGAAGGGGAAGCGCCGTCAGATCCTGAACAGCTTCCTGTTCCCCACGCCCGATCAGACCGTCTCCGACGGCCAGATTGTGGACCCCAAAACCCTGGCCGACGCTCTGCGGGAGCAGCTTGCCCTCCACCACGCCTCTTCCGCCCGCAATGCCACCTTCACGCTGTCCACCTCCAAGGTCGCCAGCCGCGAGGTGCTGCTCCCCCCCATAAAGGAGCAGCGGCTCAAGGAGGCGGTGGAGACCAACGCCAAGGACTATTTCCCCGTGGACATGAGCAACTACCAGGTGGCCTTCAACCTGCTGGAGCGTGTTACATCGCCGGAGCCCGCCTGCCGCGTGCTGGTAATGGCCGCGCCTAAGCCCCTGCTGGTGGGCTACTCCCGGTTGGCTGAGCAGGCCTCTCTGGTCCTGGACGCCATCGACTATTCCGGCAACAGTCAGTATCAGGTGCTGCGCTCCATGCCCGGAGACAAGCTCACCATGTATGTGGATGTGAATGTGGGCAGCACTACGGTCTCCTTTATGCGCGGGCCGACGCTCCTGCTTCAGCGCATGTTTAACTTTGGCGGTGACGAGCTTATCACCGCCGCCCGCGCGGCAATCGGAGGCGACGGGAGTTATCTGGAAGCCCTGGAGCTGGCCTGCGACGAGACGCGGCTGGCTGGCGTTCTCTCCGACGAGGACCGGGACGACGCCATCTCCCGTCTGGTCACCGGAATCGCCCGCAGCGCCGACTTCTTCTCCTCCAGCCATTCCAGCGACACGGTGGAACAGGTGGTCCTTATGGGCGCCTGCTGCCGTCTGTCCGGTCTGCGGGGCTTGGTGGCTCACACCCTGGACCGGGACACTGTCTTGCTCAGCGAGGTATCCGACGTGGACTTCGTCTCCAACTCCGCCGAGGGGGTCTCCACCTATATCTCCTGCATCGGCAGTCTGGTCCGGCCGCTGGACTTTATCCCCGATGAAATGCGTAAGCGTGGGCACGCCGCCAGAGCCGGTAAGCGGGAAAAGGCCGATTCCATCACCTTCGGCCTGGTAGTGTGCATCCTGTGTGTCGCAGCGGGTCTGGCCGTCAGCGCGGTGTCCATCTTCCGCTATATGGAGGCTGCCGATCGTGAGGCCGCGCTCCAGGCCCGCATAGAGGAGCTGGCTTACGTGGCCGAGACCCACGATACATATCTTACCTATCAGACCATGGCGGGCAACCTGGCTTTTGTCGGCAGCTATGCCGAGACCCCAAATGCGGAACTCACCGCTTTCTTTGAGGAAATGGAGCGCAAGATGCCCTCCTCTCTCCTGCTGCTGTCCGCCGTATGCACCTCCGAGGGCATCACCATGAACCTCACGACCCCCGGCATGGAGGAGGCCGCCGTGGTCATCGACCAGCTGCGTGGATTTGAGAGCATCGCCTCCCTGACCGTAAGCACCATCACGGAATCCACCTATGAGACGGGCTACATCACCGCTTCCTTTTCCGTCAGTTGCGCCTATACGGCTCAGGAAGCTCCGGCCGCCGCGCTCACACAGTAAGGGAGGGAACGGAATATGAGAATCTCCAAACGTGACTTGAAGTTCCTGCTGGCGCTCGTTGGACTGCTCGCCTTCCTGGCACTGTACTTTCTGGTGGCCCAGCGCTATCAAAGCAAGACCGACTCCGTCCGGGCCTCTGTTTCCGTCCTGGAGCCCCAGGTGGCCGAACTGGAAGGGTACCACCAAAATCTGACGACGTATGAGCAGGGTATTTTAAATTACCAGCAGTCCATCTCCGACGGCCTGAAGGCGTATCCCGCCCGAATAGAGAACGAGGACTTTCTCGTCTACCTGCTGGACATGGAGTCCCGTACGGGCCTGACCATGCGGAGCGTCTCCTTTGACGAGCCCACCGTCCTGCTCCAGTTTCCCTGCGAGGTGGTGCATGACGGACAGACCGTCACCGCCGATGTGACCGCCTATCGCATCGGCACGGTGATGACCGGCGAATTGAATTATCCCCAGCTCAAAAATGCCATAGAGCACCTCTACGACAGTCGCCAGCGCACCGCGCTGGATTCCCTCTCCGTGAGCTACAACGCCGAGACCGGCGGCCTCACCGCCACCTTCTCTGTCGCCAAGTATCTGCTCGACTGGGACGGAGCCCCCTATTCCCCCGCCGCCATACCCCGTACCAGTCTGAGTACATCTGACCTCTTTGGCACCACCTGAGGCAGTGAGCCCTCACTTTTGAAGGGAAAGGAGGCGGCGGCCCTGAAACGCATCCGATCCGATCACCGTGGGTTTTCCCTGGTGGAACTGCTGGTCGCAATTGTCATTCTGGGTATCGTAGTGGCCCCGCTGCTCCATACCTTTGTCACCTCCGCCTCTACCGCCGCCCGGGCCCGCAGGCTTGGGGACGCCACTCTGGCCGCCCAGAATCTATCCGAGCGGGTGGAGGCCGCCAGTCTGAGGGGACTCATTTCCAATCCCGCAAGCGCTCTGGCCGTCCCCCCCGCAGATGCCGCCCTGTACCTTCGAGAGGCCGACGGAAGCTACTCCCGCAGCACCGATACGCCGGTCTATCGCGATTCATGTTACTGGGTCGGGGTGAAGCATATCGTCTCGGGCGCCTCTTCGTTCAACGCCATGATCACACTGGAAGCCGGGTCCGGCGCGCCCAACGACGCGCTGATCACGCAATATTCTTCCATGGACGCAGTCTTTTCTCAGGCCTATCCCGGGGAAGCGGACGACCCGGACACCATGGCTCGGAGAGAATTCGAGGCCGACGCCACGGCAATCAGCGGCGGCTCCTATACTGCCTCTTCCCCATCCCGCGCAATTGTCATGAGTCTGTCGGCGGTCTCCACTCAGGTCGAAAACGGAGAGACCGTCCGCAATTTGGCCTGCAAACTGACCTACAATTATACCTTCCCCTATTCCTACGAGCGGGCAGTCACCGACCCTGTCACCGGACTGGTCACCGGCTCTGTGACCGTAAATACAGTCTTTTCCAAAGCGGTGGAGTATGACCTGCTCCCCAGCGGTTTTGAAATGACCGGCACAAGCGCGCCCTCGGTCTATCTGCTCTATAATCCGTGGTACGAGAATACGGTGGACTCCATTACCATCCAAAACACCAGCGATATTCCCTTCCCGCTCTTCCTGGTCAAGCAGGTCACCGACTGCCCGTCCGAACTGATCCGCAAGGAGCCTCACTACCGCGCGACGATTCAGCTGGTGCAGAGTTCCGCCTGCCCGTCCACCGGCGGCGCTACCCTCTATTCCAATGCAGAGCAGTACCTCTCCGGACTGTCCGGCTCCATTCCCGGTGTGTCCTACAAGGTCTTTTCCGGCCCCTACGTCTATGACTCCGGCGTGGCCTTCCCCAACGACGGCTCTCTGGTGCTTCAAGAGGCGGAAAACCGCCTGTACCAGGTCACCGTCGCTCTCTACGACTCGGACGACACCAGCTTTACCGGTTCTCCGCTTTATTCCTTTACCTCCGCCAAGCTGCAATAACCCCCTTTTCAGGGGGCAGAAAGGAGAACCGGATATGATTCAAACCTGGAAAAAGGGCCTGGCCTCCCTGCGGGGCAATCGGGGTTCCGGCGTAGTGCTGGTTCTGGTGTGCATGCTGTTCGTCTCTATTCTGGGCACTACTTTGCTCTATATGTCCTATACGGGCTTTCGCATGAAGGTGGCCGAGCGGCAGGGAAAGCAGACTTTTTACGACGCCTCCGCCGCCATGAACGAGATCGAGGCCGGGGTCCAAAAGATGGTCACCGATTCCATCGCCGCCGCGTATAACACCGTGCTTGTCCACTACAGCGATCCCAGCTATCTTGTTGAAAACAGAGCCGACGGCAGCCTGATCACTCTGACCATGACCCAGAAGTTTCAAGGCGTGTTCCGGGGTCTGGTCTATGCCTGGACCTATGACGGCACTCACGCTCTCATCGGCTCCGAGGGCTCCGCTGTCTCGCCGGACGGTTTGGCCTCCTTTCTCTCTTCCCCCGCCGGTCTGCAAGTGACCGCCGGGGCTGCGTGTTTCGAGCGGGACAGCTTCAATTCCTCCGACGCTGGGCGCATGGTACTGAAAGATATACAGGTCACGTTGGACAGGCAGCCCTCCGACACCCGCTATACCAGCCAGGTCAAAACCGATTTCGTCATCGACATGCCTGATTTCTACTACCTCACCTCAGAATACAGCATTACGGGCATTCCGCAATTCGCGGTCATCGCCCGCACCGCATTGACCCAGGCCATAGACTCCAGTACGCTGGCCATTGATGGCAGCGCTTACGCCGGCTCGGTCCTGCTCAGCGGCGCAGGCAGCACCTTCACCATTACCAACGGAGTCATGATCTGCTCCAAGGGGGTGGATGTGACCGACGCGGGCAGAAACGGCAGTCCGCGCCTCACCGTAGACGACACGGTTTCACTCTGGGCCGACAGCGTAATCGTCAACACTGGCGGCTCGGTCTTTCTGCGCGGCACTGCCTATGTATCCGACGACTTAGCCCTGGAGGGTCGCGGCGCCAGCGCCAGCCTGTCCGGTGCCTACTTCGGCTTTGGAGACAGCACCCACCGGGCCGACGAGAGCAGCGCCATTCTGATCAACGGCAGGGATACCTCCCTGAACCTGTCCGGCTTAAACCGCTTGACGCTGGCCGGCCACGCCTTTGTCAGCGACTCGTTCCTTCCTGACAGCGTGATTGGCACGGACGTGATGATGGGCGAGTCCCTGGCTGTGAAAAGTAATCAGCACGCCTACCTCATTCCCGCAGAAAATCTGGAGGGGACCTCACTCAACCCCTTGGTCACTGATTCCGCAGCGTCCAGTGTCACGCTGGATGCCAGCAAGCCCATTTGGGGCGACAAGTTTCCCGTTGACTACGGCATCTCCCTCAAGCACGTTGTCATTCACCGGGGGAGCAGCTTTATTCACTACTATTTTATGCATTTCAGCAGCACTGCCCAGGCCAACCGATATTATATGGATTATTTTACGCTCCATCAAGAGGAGCTCCTGTCTGACCTGATGCTATACACCACCCTCACCGACTCACCCATGGTTACCCAAACTGCGGGCTATACCATCGGGCGGCGAGGTACGGACTACTCGCTTCTCGCGCCCACCTCCAACACCGATTATCTCTCATCCACCTCCGCCCAGCTTAAAAGCATGTTTTCCAACCTGTGCCAGACCCTCTCCCCTACCACGTCAGCCAGCGTCAGAGACCCTTATGAGTATATCGTGAATGAAAGCGCTGTGAGCGGTCTGGGGAGCGGCGCGGCCACCTTCCGGGATTCCTCCGGGAGCATGGTTGCCGTCATCGCGAACGGGGATTATTCCATCAACAGTTCCTCGCCCTCCACGCTCAAGCTCGTCCTGGCCTCAGGCAGCGTAAGCGTCAGCCAGGATTTCACCGGACTGATCATCTCGGGCGGTACCATCCGCATCAACAACGCCATTGTCAGCACCGTCAAGGCGGATGAAGAAAATGTGGCCAAGGCCTTTTCCGCCCGGGATGCCGAGGGCAGAGAGTTCCGGTCATTCCTCAATATCGATGTGGGCTCCACTGTAGAAGGCACGTCAGGCGGCTCCAACGTCTGGAACCTGGATCACCTGGTCTCTTGCCGTAACTGGAGCAAGGACTGATCTACAATCATCCGTACGATCTATGGAAAGGAGGCGTTCCCCCTTGACACATGACAATCATGACAATAAAGGGTTTTCCCTGGTAGAGCTTATCGTTGTCATCGCCATCTTGGGCATTCTGGCCGGGGCCGCCTCTTTTTCAGTCTCCACGGTATCCGCCAATCGCGCCCGAAAGGCCGCCCAGGCCGTCAACGACATGCTCTCCCAGTGCAAGGTGCTTACCCTCAGCGGAGCAGAAGCTCCCACCATGACCGTCACGCTGGAGGGCGGTAAATATTACGCCACACTCTATCTCGGCAGTGTCCAGCGTGAGAGGGAAATGCTGGGGGGGACAAATTTGTCCATTGCCTATACCCAGGAGGGCGTGACAGCCAACGTCTCCAGCAGCGTCCACCCCACCCTTTCTTTCCATCCGTCCACCGGGGCGCTCAGTCAAACCTGCACCGCCATTACCGTGGGCAACTATACGGTGTCCATCACCCCATCCACCGGCTACCACATTGTGACCAGATGAGGAGGACAGCCGTCATGAGGCAACGAAAAAATCAGGGCTTCACTCTGGTCGAGCTCATCGTCGCCAGCGCCATTATGGGCATTGTGGCGCTGGCCTCCGCCGGGTTCCTGGGCGCAGGAGCGCGAACCTACCGCTCTGTGAACTATTCCTTGCGGCTGCAGTATGAGTCGCAGCTCACCATGGCCCAGCTTCAGGAATACCTCATCGACTGCAACGGTGGGATCGTCTGGGACGGCACCGATCTCTATGTTCTGAACGTCAGCGCGGACGCGCCCAGCGACGCAAGCGTCGGTACGCTGCATTGCTTCCGGTACAGCCATACGGACCAAACTCTTTATTATGGCGAAAACCGTCCCCGCAGTGCGGTGGGACCTTCGGCTGACGACCTGCTGTCGGAGCACATCAGCGCCATGAGTATCCATTTAGACGCCGTCAATTCCAGCGTGACGGTAGAACTCACCTTTACCCGCCAGAACAAAAACTATACCTCCGCTCAGACCCTGTCCCTGCGCAACCGGCCTGCGGTGAGCAGTTCGTTATCCGACCTGCTGGATCTGGTCTATCCCGTTCCCTGACAAGAAAGGAGGGGTGCTCTCTATGAAACGCTTATTAAGCCATAAGCCCTTCCTCCGGCGCATTGTGGCCTATGGGCTTGTTGCCGCCATGGCGGTGGCCTTGTTGGTGGGCCTTGGCTTGTCTGGGACCTCCTACGCTGTGGACTCTCTGTCCCACATCGAAGCCATCAAAGCCAGCGGCTCCACCTTCGTCATCTTGGAGATTGTGCCCGAGGCAGGCTCCGGGAGTATGGGCTACTACATCGACGGCCAGGAGCCGGCTTCCGCCTGGCGGGACCGCCTGGCCGCCATCGGCCCCAGCGTGGACGCCAGCGGAGCCGTGACCACCCCCGGCCCCACCGCCCGTTCGGCCTATATGGCTGGACTGTTCCAAACGCTCCAGAACTCCGGCTTGATGGGGGACAGCGACAGCGCTCCGCTGACCCAAACCGGCGCCTATACAGAATACTTTCCCTGGACCGCCGAGCTTCCGGAGGGCGCCTCTCTGCTCCGACTGAACACGCAGGAGAGCACAGATGTTCAGGGAATCTTTTCATCCGCTCCAGGCTCCGGCAGCTTTGATATGGTCAGTATGCCCACCATAGCAGAAAACGGCGGCTATGTGCAGAGCATCCGTTCTTTTACCTATACAACGGCCGAGCCGGCGGAGACGACCGGCTATTATTACAGTCCAACCTTCGTCCCGCTGGACTTGGCTCAGGCCGAGCATCATTTGGGCCAGGCCATCTATACCGCCGCCGTCGTGGACGAGAGCGACCCGGCCGTCCCCTACTACGTCTATGCAGGCACCCTTGGCCAGGCCGATTTTGCCCTGGACTCCTCCCTCGCCTACTACTATGTCGATTCCACCGGCGCGCCTGCCGCACAATGGAGTACGGCCACTGCCTATCTGGCGGTCTCCGCAGGCTTTACTCAGGCGGCAGACGGCTTGCCAAGCTACTTTTCCATGGACATCACGGGATATACATATGTGGGAAGCGGAGAGGGCGACTACCTACTCACCCTCGCCCCCTCCGGGGAACTCTGGAGTGTATTTTATAACCAGGTATACATTACCGGCGGCTGGTTCCTGAAGCATGTGTTTGACTACGAGAGCGTGGACAGCAGCGCACTGACCCTCCGCCTGGTCAGCGTTACCCCGGCACAGTTGGCCGCGCTGGGGACCGACTATGTCAATGCCGCCGACCTCATCGTTTTATCCGCTGGGTTCGATCCCGCCTCCCCCTCCTCGCAGCGGATCGGCGCCTACTCCGGCAGTGACCTGACCCCCACGCTGGCCGCGCTGATTCACACGGCGGCAGAGGCAGGCCGTCCCGTGCTAGCAGACGCCCGTCTGAATGATGTAAACGGTGCTGCGGAGTTGAAGTCTCTAGTCGAAGAACTCACCGGCTCGGAAAAACGCGCCTTCGTATCCGGCAGTGTCTACTCCTTTTTCCCGGATTCCAACCGCAACGCCTTATCCACCAGCGCATTCCTCCTTCCCTACTCCAACACCGCCCCCTACTCTGCTGTGTTATCCGAGATCCAGTACGAAAACTTCCTCCGGGAGCAGACCGGCGAGGCAAGGCTGGGCACCGACATCACCATGGCCGCCTGCCTGCGCTACATCATCAACTACAGTGGACGGCGCACGGAAAATCAAAAGACCGATATCCAGGTGCTGGACCTGGAGCCGCTGACTCAGCTCGACAGCGGAAGCGGCTGTCTGAGCAAATCCACCGTTTTGAGCTGGCTGCCGGCCGGCAGCGGCATCGAGGCGGACGACATTACCATCAAGCCGATGTCCACCGCCGAGTTTATTGGCAAGATTGAAGATATTAACGAGCAATACGACTTGGTCTATATCGGAGCCAGTCTGGATAACTTTCATACCACCACCCAAATGGCAAACGGTGTGGAGGTCACCGTCCCGAACTACAACAGTCAAAGCATGGTGGGCCTGTACTACTCCAATATGGGCGATACCTATCAGGGCAATAACGCATTGGGGCGTTCCTCCAACCTGACATACCGCTTTTCCGGCAACGACATCACTGCCGCCAAAAAGACAGAACTGGCCAATTTTGCCAGCTCCGGCCTGCCCATCATTGTAGCGGATGAATTGGTGAAGGCTGGCAGCGGGGGCTATGCCGGCGGAACCTTTTCCGCCGCCCTGAGCAAGTCCACCGCCAGTGGTCGTCTGGTCTTCACCGCTGCACCCTCTGTTTCCCCCGCGCTCCCCTCTGGCGTCAGCGTCTCCTATCGCTATCAGTGGTATCAGTGGTATGACGGGGGCTGGTGGTCCGACCCCGGCTGGCAGGAAATATATGGGGCGGAGGATGCCCGCTACATCCCTTCCGATACCGGACGCTACCGCTGCGCTGTCACCATTCTCCTGGGCACCGTCTCCAACGCCACTGCCTATACCGAGACAGCCGCTGTTTCTTATGGCGGCTACCAAGTCACGACCAGCGATACGGAACGCACGGGCAGAGCGGCGTTTGCCCGCGTCACCAGAAGCGGTTCCGGCAGCGGCCGCACCTATACCGTCACCATCCCTACCGGCTATACCGCTGCCGGCTATCAGTGGTACAGGTGGGATGGAGCGCGCTGGTCTGCAATCAGCGGCGCAACTTCCTCGACCCTGACCAACAGCAGCTATAATTATTATATGTGCGCAGTCACTGTGAACGGGACTGTCTACTACAGCCAGCAATGCAGAAATAATAATGGTTCCGCCAGCAGCTTTGAAAATGAACCCGTGCAGGGTCGTCCGGGACGGCAGTCCACCACGCTGATTGATTTCTCCGTCAAGGTGACCGTTACCTCCGGTACGGGCGGCGTTACCTTGTCTGCCTCCACGGACCCTGTCTGGCCGTCCTCCAGCGCCAATTGCGACTGGCGTTATGAGTCTTATGGCAGGTGGTACTCTTACAGCGAGCAACCGATCATATCCGATCTGACCGGCGGACGCTATTATTGCGTCGTGTCCGGCGATAGCAACGCAGAGAGCCTTGTCTACACCATCGGCCGCGGTTTGGACGCCGTCATTACAGCCGGCAGCGGAGAAACCGCGCCCATCACCGCCAGCACCGCCGTCTCAGAGGCGATCAATCCAGCCCGTGTAGACTGCAACTCCAAGCTCTACCAAGTCCTGAACGGGCTCCTGACTTCCAAGGTCAACGTCATGCCTGCCGCTGAAGCGGCGGCGCAGCCGGATACGGTCCTGAAGTACCTGAATCTGTCCAAGCCTGCCATTCTTCTGAACAGCTCTCCCGCTTCCTATACCTCTGAGAACGATCTGAGCGCCAGTCTGATCGAAAGCAACACGCTCCGCTTCCAGTTCACCATCAGCAACGCCACCGACGCCACGCCCGCCTCTACCCGATACACCATTCACCTCTATGTGGATCAGAACGCGGACGGGCGCTACTCCTCAACGGAGGAACTTACCGACCTGACGATTTCCTGCAACGGCTCCCGGACCTCTGTTAACGACCTTCAGATCTCCATGGACGGCGGCACAGCCTACGCTTACTCCGTCAGCCGTCCCCTTCCCTCCACCTTAACCGGTATCATTCCCTGGAAGCTGGAGATCGTGGACAACAGTAATGCCAATGTTCACGCTTCAAAGATTGGATACACCTATGTCAAACCTGCCGGCGTCGCCAAAATCAAGGTGCTTCAGGTATCCCAAAACGGAGGGTTCCAGTTGGCAGCCTCCGGCATATACAAGGCCCTGTTCCAAAACCTGGCTGCCCAGGGCCTCTATGACATTGAAATGACCACCGTCCCCATCTCTCAGCTCAACAGCGGAGGACTTCAAGGACTTACCTATGCCTGCTCCCACGCCTATCTCCCCTCCCTCAACAACTCCGGCAATGTCTCTGTAGAAGAGGCGGCCCTGCTCGGGATCGCAAGCACAGAGAGCGACCGTGGCGTCATCGACACCACGGGAGAGGTTCTCCAGTTCTTCGACCAGTTCGATATGCTAATCTTGGGCTTTGCAGATATGTATGGCAATCTGGACCAGGACATCGCACAAGCGGTTACCGGCTATATTAACGGCGGCAAGGCTGTTCTCTTTACCCACGACACCACTTCTTTTTACTCGGGCAGTTGGGGGCAAACGTTTAATTCCGTCATCCGTGATGCGGTGGGTCTGGATCGCTACGGCGTGTCCCCCTATGCCAGCAGTCTCGTCGCACACGACGACCCTCTCATCCCCAAAAGCACCCCCCAGACCCGGAGCTCCGACACCGGGATTTACGCCTACACCACCCTTACCATGCGGCGGTATCAGGCGTTCCAACAGCTGCTCCCCCATTCCAGCCTGGAGCAGGGGAACAACGGCGGTAACGGCACAGCCTCCTTCTCTGTCTCCCAGGTGAATACGGGGCAGATCACCACGTTCCCATACTACCTCAATAGCAAAACCAACGCCTCCGGCACGGCCGGCATCAAGGTCGCCCAAACCCACGAGCAGTACTTTCAGCTCAACATGGGGCTGTTGACAAAGTGCCTATCGCGTCCGCTTTTATTATGGTAAAATAAAG
>OLSB01003393.1_pt1 | contig 11629 bp, 13 predicted proteins | sample 1672071 | NCBI WGS metagenome assembly OLSB01 (sample SAMEA3136642, study PRJEB25190) | human gut metagenome | biome: human gut; feature: human-associated habitat; material: faeces | place: Austria | collected 2013
CCGGAGAAAAAGGTAAAAGCTATAAAGAGAACATGGAATACCATCGTGGCACCAGTTGGAAAGCCAAGCTACGTGTTGCAGTTGATAAAGCAATCTGGACTTCCATCAACTATGAGGAATTTCTACAAAAAATGCAGTTAGCCGGATACGAAATCCGCCAAGGAAAGCACCTATCCTTCCGTGCGCCTGAACAGAAAAACTTCACTTATATGAAATCTCTCGGAAGCTATTATTCAGAAGAAAATGTTCGCATTCGCCTGGCTAAAAATCGTAACAAAGTGAAAACTCCGAAGCATCTGTCCAGAGAAGCTCGCCTGTATATCAATATTTCCACTTATGTTACGACCGGCAATCGAGAAGGATTTGAACGATGGGCAAAACTCAATAACCTGAAAGAAGCAGCCCGCACCTTCAACTATCTTTCCGAAAATAACCTGCTGAATTATGAAGATTTCCAACAGCATGTTTCTGATGTTGATGCTTCTGTTAAAGCGGCTGATCAGAGAATAGCACAACTCAACAGTGAGCTGAGCACACAGAAAATCATTCAAAAACATTGTGACTCTTATCGGCTCTGTCGTAAAGTTATCGAAGATGCAAAATCAGCTCCAAATCCCACAGCATACCGGAGTAGACATCAGGCTGAATATCAGCTCCACGATTCGTTAAAAAAAGAGCTTCAGGATTTCGGCATTACCAAAATCCCAAGCTCTGAAAAAATCCAGAAACGAATTGACAATCTTGTATCTGAGAAAGCATCTACCATACGAGAGAAGCAGGAATTGCGGGAAAAGCAAAAGACACTGGAGATCATTAGACAGAATTTCACTGCACTGCTTAATGCTACGAAGATGCAAATTTCTTTATCGGAAAAAGAAAACATTCTGTAAAATTGAAGATTCCGGCTTGGGTTTCCGTGTCCGGAATGTTGGTTTCCACTACACGGAATCAAGGTTTCTTGAAGCAAGAATATTCAATAAAATGAAGATTTGTTTTATCATCTTGAGGTACACCTTTTATTTTCATTTTTCTTGTTCTAGTCTTTTGAGCTTCATTCTCACCAATCGAAACTTTTGGGAATTTGCCAAAAATGAGTTCAAAAAAGCAGCAAATCTTTTTCCAATTTACTGCTTCATGTGCGACTACGAGACTTCAGGATAATATTTGAAACGTGCCTGTTTTGCTGGTTCAATAGAACCAGCAGCTGTAGAAGTAATCAGTAAAAGAGCCCCGCTTACTTCAAGCATCCTGACTGCCTTTGGTTTGTTTCTTTGTATATTTATTTCCGCCAGATTAAACGATGTAAGCTTCTTGTCCGCTATAAGCAGGCAGAATATCATATTGTGTTTGAAAATAACTCTATATCATATCAACAATACCGCGTTCATCAACAACGATCACTAATTTTGGATTCAAAATCATGCACCTTCGTTCTTTATATGATATATAGTAATGTTTATACTTAAAACTGCACCTCCAGTGGGTCAATTTTACTTGACAATCAACAGTAAATCTCAAAAATTCTTCAACTTTCTATGATACTCTTTGCTAGTTCTTTCAATAACCCAATCTAATAAGCAGTAAAAAACAAGCAGTTTGGAAACTTTTTCGCAAAAAACGGAAGAAAACGAATCCATCATGCTAAATCAACTTGATGGTTTCGCTTCTCCCGGCTTCAGTGCTGTAGAAATCTCTCACTGCTCCCCCCTAATTCATATAGGGTAGTTTACGCGACTCTTTTTGCCTCTTCACTTCTCTTTAATTTTTTGATATAGACAAATGATTTCGTATAACTCTTCCATGTCTACCTATATTGTCTGCTTGCACTTCGAACATTCAATTGCCACGTTGTCACACAGACAAGCATTACAACTTTCTATATCACAATGATATTATACAGGCAATGTCATTTTCTCACTCTCCCATTTTATATCCTATTATTTGTTGATAAAATAATTTTTGTTTCAAACTCCTTATCGGTATAGCTATAATTCATATTACCACAATATTTATTAACTAAATCTGTCAGAATACTTATACCGAGTCCTGTATGTTCTCGTTTTGTAGAAATCAATTTATTATCACTAATTTCTAGAGTTTGTGCCATAGTATTTATCATTTTAATCACAACATAATCTTTGAATTTATGGATTCTCAAAAAAATTCTTCTATCATGTTTACACTTTTTACTTGCATCTATTGCATTATCTAATAAATTGGCAAATAATACTGTCACATCTGTTTTTTCCATAAAATCAAATCTAATATCTTGCATATTGATATCTAATTCAATATTATCATGATTGCATATTTGTATTTTATCCCATAAAATAGAACAAACAATTCGATCCGAACAATGAAATTGTCTTTGTATATCTTCAATCTCTTCTAATAACTTATTTGCATATTCCTCTCGCATCGTTTTTTCTGTTTCTCCCATGCTTGAGATTACTTGTAAATGTCTCTTCATATCATGCAACAATTTTTGTGAATCTTGAAAACGTTCTTGTAGACTTTCATAATACCTCGCAAATAACTCTCTTTGCTGTTCTAGAAGTTCTGTTTTCTTTTCTAACTCAAAATTGTATGATACTTTTTCAAACAAATGCATAACTCCTGCGTCAACTACCACAAATCCGATACCAATTACTAGAATAATACCATTATGCTCAACATCTGTTCCTTTTTGAAGCAAATATAACAATAATGAGAATTCAAACACAAGTAAAAACACCATATATATATTCAAAGCAATAGATACATTACTAATTTTACATTTTTTTAGAATCTGACTAAACACATGCCATGTACAAAGAATTGCCAACGCATTTGCAATTCCTGATACTAAGAAAAACCTTGGATCACTTAATGCAATGTAGGTATTATCTTGTGTTAACGTTGAAAAGATTGTTGTAACTACTAAATCCATAATAGCAACATAAATTACTATAATAACTGAATTTACAAGAACATCTTTTTTTTCCGTAGTATATAGAAATGCTGATCCTGCACATAGTGCCATTAATGAATAACTTATATTTAACATTGGATTTGCCGCCAGTGCTTCTACCACATTAAACAAAATATGTATTATTACTGACAAATAATATATCCACTTTTTCTCAACATATTTGCGCTCATATAATTCATCTAGTATTTTCAAATAAACATATCCTGTTATTATACATGAAACTATCAATCCTAATATATATATCATCCACTTCTCCTCTTCTATATTCTGTCAAACGTTTCTTGAAGAAAATCATTAAAAATATTTTTAAATTCCACTGCTCTTTTTTGTGCCAATGGAATTTTATCACCATTCTCAATAAAAATATCAAATCCCTTGATTGATTTTATATAAAGCATGTTAACTATAAAACTTTTATGAGGGGACTCAAAATTATATTGTTCAAATTTTTCTAATAACTCTTTTAATTTATATGTAGCAATATAATTTCCTGCTGTTCCATGAATAACTACTTTTCTTGCTAAATACTCAAAATAAAATATTTCATCCAGTTCAAGTGTAACAATACCATTTTCTGTTTTAAAGGCATATTTTTGTTTTTCCGTTTTGTTATCCAAATAATAGATTATATCATCCAATACCGCTGCTACTGTCGCTGTCTCTATCGGTTTATCTATATAATCAAAGGCATGTACTTTATATGCCGATGCTTTATAATTTTCATAATTAGTCACATATACAATTTTACTATTCACATCCCATTTTCTCAGTTTTAAGGCAGTCTCTATTCCGTTTAAACCTGGCATTTCTATATCAAGAAAAATAATATCAAACCGTACATGGGATGCCAGTAATCTATTTCCATTTTTAAATTCTACAATCCACACTGAGCGTTCCTTAGTTAAGAAATGCTTTTCTACTATGGAATGCATATTTTTACGAAATTCTTTATCATCATCACATATTGCTACTTTAATCAAACTTTTTATCCTCCGTATTCTTAAAACAGGTTTGTTAAAAAACAGAAAAAGAATCCTTAACAATCAGATTCTTTTCCTACGTTTACATGTACTTTTTAACTTCCCTGTTATGAGCATTATAGCTTGAATAATCCAAGCTGTAATAACACTATACATAATCAACGGACATACTACCTCAAAAACACATATACCACCCGAAATCAAAAGATATTTTCGGGTTACATATTGGTATTTTATCATTTCCTTTTCCGTCAATGGCTTATTTTCTGCTTCTTGCGGTGATAACCCCCATATAATTCCACCACAAATCAGCATACATCCCAAATTCAAAAAGATGTTAATTTGAGATAAAATTTTTACTAAAGCAACTGCGCATATCGTAGCTATAATGGTACACCAATAACACCCTATGGATGAATCTGCATGATAACCTCCAGAATATTCCCGTATTTGTGCATATATTACTAGAAACAGGACTATACCGCAAAATTCTCCCAAAATAAAACCTAAGAATAAAATAAATACAATATGGCACGCTTTCTTCGCCATCATGTTTAACCCATATAAACATATCTCTACTTCATCCAAAGATACTGCCCTTTCTGGTAAAAAATAGCTTACCACTTGTTCTTTGATTTTTTTAATCATTCGTTTTATTGAGTTTCTTTACACTTTCCGGAAGTTTTGGCTGCCCGTGCAAAAATACACATGTAGAATTCGCATTTTTCTCTGCCACTTTGTATGCAGCACATACAAGAATTTTCTTTGTCAGATCCTTAACATTTTTTTTCATTCATAGTACCTCCAAATTGGTTATTAATAGATTGAAAAAAGTATATTTCTTTTCTCTAGATAATTCAACAATTTTGGATGAACTACGATATTTATGTATAACTTACCATATTTTTACAAATTAGTGCAAGCTGCAGTAATAAGAAACTCTTTTTTTTCATTATTTTCAATACGAATAAGATTCCCTACAGAAATTTCATTTACTGACTGCTCTACACTTGGTGAAATATTTCCATATCCTCCAATCCGAATTATATACCACGCCCGAAATGAATGTACTCTTATATAAATACCATAATTTTTTTGATCCACGCATATTTTTTCAAGTATATTTTTTATCCATGTAAATACTTCTTCCAATTCATAGTCTTTCCCATTCATGTTCCATTTGTCATATATAATATCTGAAACCTGATTACAGTATTTTTTTTCTATATCTTTTATAAAATATTCCCATTTTTGATCAATTTTTTCCATCGCTGTACTCCTTTTGAAATATTTTATAACTTTGAGTTCACGTTTTCAACACTAATAGTTTATTTTGTTTTTTGAAATTATTAACTATAATTTTAAAAATGGAGGCGCTCTTATGGAAACATTCGATTTAAAAGGAATGGGTGAACGTATCAGAACCCGTAGAGAAGAATTAAATATCAGCCGTGAGCAACTTGCCGAACAACTTGATGTTAGCTCCAAATTTATTTCTGACATCGAGTATGGAATACGTGGTGTATCTATCAAAAGATTAGTTTTACTTTCTTCAAGCTTATTAATCTCTGTAGATTATATACTTTTTGGCAGTCTCGAATCCAGTGAATATGTTTTTACTGATTTAATTAGGACATGTCCTGATAGTAAGAAAATGCAACTACTGAATATCATCAAGCAGATTATTGATTCTTATCTTTCTTAAAAATAACATAAGGACTTTTGATTTACTTTCCAAAAGTCCCTACGCCAAATTTATATAAATGCTTCTTATATTCCTGTAAGCAACAAATCTATATCTGATAGCAATATAAATTATAGTAATTTCCTTTTTGTTCTAAAAGCATTTCATGTGTCCCTTCCTCGACAATTTTCCCATGATTAAGGACAAAAATCTTATCTGCATTGCGTATGGTTGTTAATCTATGCGCAATCATTATCACAGTACTATTTTTAAATAAAGTTAATGCTTGTTGAACAATTTCATTTTCTGTTTCATTATCAAGCATGGAAGTTGCCTCATCAAAAACAATAATTTCCGAATTTTTATATATGGCCCGTGCAATAGCCATTCTCTGTTTTTCTCCACCTGACAAGCAAACACCATTCTCTCCAATATTAGTTTCCCATCCTAATTCCAAACCTTGTACATATTTCCACATACTTGCTCGCATCAGCGCTTCTTTCACTCGCTTTAGATCCGGAAAAGGATCATCTAAAATGATATTGTTTAAAATGCTATCATCAAGCAAAAAAATATTTTGACTTACAACACTTATTCTTTTTCTCACATTTTCTACAGAAATATTTTTAATATCTTTCCCATCTATAAAAATATTTCCTGAATAGCCTTGCCATAACCCATATAGTAAATTAACTATCGTGGATTTTCCAGCACCGCTTTCTCCTACAAATGCGTGAATTTTTCCTTTGTTTATTTTAAAAGAAATTCTATCTAAAATTTCAATATCTTCTTTATACCCAAAGGATACTCTATCAAATACAATATCTCCAATTTTTTTCGGTAAAATTTCAACACTATTATTTATATAATTTTCTTCGTTTAAAAATTTTTCAATTCGTTTCAGAGAAACATTAACTACGGACAAATCGGCACTTATATTAGCCAAATTAGACAACGGACTCAGGAGTCTTTGTGTATATATTTCAAAAGCAAGTAAAACTCCGACCGTCATCTCTCCATTTATAACTTGTATGCTCCCTAAGCCTATAATCATTACAACCAATACACCTGATATAAAGCTAATCGTTGCGCTAAACACAGAAATAGTAACAGAAGTTTTAATCTTTATTTTTGCAAAATTTTCTTCTTTCATTTGAATCTTTTTTTCTTGAAAAGAGCCCATATTTCCAATGATAAAAGATAACAAATTTGTTACCATTTCTTGTATTGGTCGCTGTAGCTGAATAGCACTGTTACGACTCTCTTCCGTAGTTTTTTCAATTCGTGTATTTATTTTTTTTTGAACAAATATTAGCAGAACTAAGATTATAAAAACAACTATTGACAATTTCCAGTATGTATAAATCAGAAAAACGGATATTCCTATAATCATAATAATGTCATATCCAACATTTATAATTTCTCTTGAAAGCATACCTGAAACATTTTCAATATCTTGCATAAGTATCGTCAGTATATCACTACTTTTTGAATGTGTGTAAAAATTCCCATTTTTCTTCAAGCAACTTTCCACACACTTTTTTCTAATATTCAAAGTGATCTTTCTTTCTATTTTTGTGGTAATTCCTTGCGACAAAATTATAGAAACACCTGTGCTCAAATAGAGAACTACGGATACAATACTATATTTGATTATTGCAGCAATGTCTCCCTTACTGATAGATTGATCAATTATTTTTGATACAAGCAATGGCGAAATAAGAGCCTCTGCACTCTTTATTCCCAGACAAATAATCTGAAAAAAATACCACTTCATATTACCTTTCGTATATTTTAACATTCTTTTATACATACCATTTCCCCTGTTCAATACATATTCTCTGGATCGCTAGCACTAAATTATTGATACCCACTATATCTTTGGGTGATATATTTTTCAAATTAATAGTTATATTAAATAGCTCACTAAGTGATTCAAATAGTTTCTTCACAGTTATTTCTGTAATTACGCCAACATTAAATAATGACTCTTCTGGTAAAAAATCTTGCCCCAACGTTATATGTCTTTTCACTAATGAGTATATCTTCGTACGCATCATTTCTAGGTCTACCTCTTTCAAAACTACTGGCACAAAAAACTCTCCTATTTGTGATTCAAAATTGATTTTCCCCCATTCCTGCTTTTCACTATTTTGCATCATATATTCATTTAATTCTTCTATATTCCCAACTAATCCTCTACTAAAATAATTTGCTATTACTCCGCTTGCCAATGCTGCCGCTTTACTGTTTCCAGAAAACATAAAATATCGATTCAATCGAAAATCAGTAAAAACAGGCGTCATGTCTGCTATTAACTGTATTTTATCTCGTTTATTAAACCAATACGTCATAGGAGATGAGAAAACTTTCCCTCGTACACCTATAACTGTATCATAACTTGCCGGAATACTTGAATATTTTCTATTTGTTACAGATGAAACAATTATTTTCCCTTGCCGATGCAATTTCATACAGATTTTCTTAAGATTATTTGTATATAAATTCGTAACAGAAAGACTTAAATTGATAATATTACAATCTATTTCCTGACAAAACGAAAGAGCTTTTTCTAATTCTATGCTTGTTGCTTCGATATTTTCATCTAGCAATGGTATTGAAATTATATCCACTTTCGGCGCTATACTTTTTATTATCATCGCACAAGCAGTACCATGACCACATTTATCTTCTTCGCCCTTTTTTAGCACATCCATAGTCACATTATTTACAATTTTTGAATCTATTCCTGAATCTATCACTACTACAATCGGTTTCATACAATGCATCACCTCCTAAAGAAATTAGGATGGGTTTCCTTTTGAAACCCATCCCTTTATAATAAAACAAACCCTGTTACTTCTATTTTACCAGAGAATATTACCTTTCGCAGTATAGATTGTGTCGTAATATACACAACCTGGTGTGTTTCTATTTGTTTTTCCAACTAATTTGTTGTGTTCTGTGCAATCGTCATTGCATCCCTGCCCTTTTACCTTAACAGTCATGGATTTTGTAATTTTTTTAATTGTCATACTTTTACCTCCTACGCAAACGGATTCCATCTTGCAGTATACTGATATGTATACCAGCATCCTGCCTGCGATCCGTCCGCTTCTCTTTTTCCTGCCCAAACTTTTACTTTACAGTCATTACCACATGCCTGACCATGTACATTTGTTGCTAATACTTTTTTACTAATTTTGTTAATTTTAAGCATAGTTTTACTCCTTTTCGTTAGGGTTTGTTTTACTATCAATTTATCAAATATGTTTATCCACATACTCATCTAATTCTACAACTATATTCTCTATCTGACATTGAGCAGCTATTGGAGTATATGGATTTCCTTCAATCACATCATTTACTAATTTACATCGTGTATTTCGACAATAATTATATCTCTCACACCCTTCACAAATTGTAATTTTTTTTTGATCAAATGCATGGATCTTATCAAGTTTTTCCCTGTCAATTCCCTTTTTAACATTACCAATACAATATCTTTCATTGCCGTTACATAAAATACAAGGATAAATTTCTCCAGATGTATCAATCGTAAATGTAGTTATTCCTCCATCGCAATCAGTATTCTGAGTCTTACACTTTACAGTATCAATAAGACCAACATCTATTTTCGATTGCATCCTATTTTCACTTATGTAATCTACAATCTTCTTTAATTCCTCTTTGAATCCTTGAAACATTTCTTCTGTCCATTCTTTTGTAAAGACATCTGGTATTGGCATAATTCTTGTAAATCCCAATTCAATTAAGTGCCGAACCCCCTCATACACATGCATATAATTATATGGATTTATTGTCATTCGTGCTTCAAGTTCAATATCCCTTTTCTTTATTTTTTTATAATTTTTAGTGACTAAATCAAAACTTCCTATTCCATCTCTAAACACCCGATTTGCATCATGACCTTTTTGGTTTCCATCAATGCTTATGGAAAGATTATTATAATTTTTTTCAATGAAGTCTATTTTTGTTTCATCTAACAAAGTACCATTGGTAGTCATTTTAAAACATATATTATCAAATCTTTTTTTTGCTTTTTCAATGAAATATTGTATTTCTTGAAAAGCCAATAATGGTTCTCCCCCATGAGTCGTTACTGTAATGCTTTCGCCTTTTGACACCCATTCCATAAACTCCAATACTTGATCTATTACATCTTTCGATATATATTTTTTTTGTTTCTCCCCTTCATAACAATATCTACAATTTAGATTACAGTCATTCGTGAAGAAAATATTAAAATTCACATTTATACCTCCCATATATCAGCCAATTCTTTTTTTACATGTTGGCAACGTTGCTGAAGTAAACCTTTATCCTTAAGCTCTTTTACTTCATGTAAACAACTCCAGCAAAAGTAAGATATATCACAATTTTTACATTCAGCAATTGTATCAGGTTCAAATTCTTGTAAGCAATTTGAAATGAATTTCTTTGGATTTTTTTGAAGAAGCTCTTCTAAATCGTTCACTTCTCTAATGTTGCCTAAGCAATACTGTGGTTCCACAAATAAATTACATGGAAATATTTCGCCATTACTTTCAATCGTTAATGTTGTTGCTCCCGCATCACATGAACATGCATAAAAATTTTTTTCTAAAGATTTTTCCATTTCCTTCTTTTTATACTTACTTACTTTTTGCTTATTCAACTGTTGCTTCGTAAGTAAATCTTTATTCCTCTCTGCCTGCCCTGATAAACTTAAAGCTCGTAACATTGGCTTACATTCATACTTTTTACAAAGTTCCAAAAAATCATCAACATACAAATCGTTGTCTGCAGTTACAACCATAGATATGGAAATATCTTTAAATCCTTTCGTATGCAAAAGTTTTATAGCATCCAGTACTTTCTGAAATACATTTGTCCCCCTTATTAATGAAACTGTTTCTTCATTAGCTCCATCCAAACTAATACTTATATTATTTACACATGACACAATTACATCAACATTCTTTTCGTTAAGCAAAGTTGCGTTTGTCATTAGTCCAATTGTTCCATAAAAGTTCTCACGTAAGTATGTAATAATTTCTAAAAAATCCTTCCGAACCAAAGGCTCACCGCCTGTAACCGTAATGTTTTCTGGTTTAGCCGCAATAACTTTCCGAAATGCCTGTTTTATTTCCTCGGTTGTAAAAAATTCATTTTTTGCACATGAATCTGCATTAACCATACAATGTTTGCACTTTAAATTACATCTATTGGAAATAGCAAAACTCACATCATGTACTTTTCTAGTTGGAGCTTTCCCAATTAGTTTCATCTCATCTAAAGCATCCAAAACATTTTTAAAATAATCCCGGTCCTCATCATCAGCTAACATTTCCATAATTCCCTGAATGCTGTACTTTCCATTACACTGAGTTAATATATCGTAGCATTCCTTTGAAACTTTCATCCATTGCCGATTTGTTCTGTTTATAATAATCACTTGATCACTATGGAATAAATATTTTGCATTATCGGAAACAATCATTACATCATTATTCTTTTCCATTTGTAAACCTCCCAACTCAAAATTCTTTTTATGTTTTATTTTTACATATACAATAAACTTTTTTTCAATTACTTCAATACCTTTTGAACACACTACGATTTTTTTGTATGAGATACGAATCTTCGTTTATTTCTTTCCATTTTGGTGCAAATCCAAATTGTTCTTCACTTAAAATATCTCTTATAAAACTTGATTTCTCAAAAAGTGCAAATTATAATCTAGTAACAACCATGTAATCAATAGAACTAGAATTTTCAATTAATTATTTTTGAAAGGATGTGAATCTATGCGAATTTTAGTAGTCGAGGATGATCGACTTTTGAATAATACTTTATGCTATAACTTGAATACTGCGGGCTATGCGGTGGATTCTGCGCTGACAAAATCAGCGGCCGGTAGTTTCTTGACAGAGCAGGACTATGACCTAATTGTGCTGGATGTAAATTTGCCGGATGGGAACGGTTTTGACT
>OLSB01003396.1_pt1 | contig 11616 bp, 10 predicted proteins | sample 1672071 | NCBI WGS metagenome assembly OLSB01 (sample SAMEA3136642, study PRJEB25190) | human gut metagenome | biome: human gut; feature: human-associated habitat; material: faeces | place: Austria | collected 2013
TGCCTTTGAAAACATTGATTTTACTGACTTTTTCATGTTTTCTTATTAGGAGGCGAGGGAGGGCGGTTCTTTTTTTGATGCTTTTTTTGATGCTTTTTTTGATGCTTCGTGTCAGATGGCGGGGACTTCCATACCTAGGCGGCGGTACATGGTCTTTTTCACGGCCTTGAGGATGTTCTCGTAGCCGGTGCAGCGGCACAGGTGGCCGGAGAGCAGCTTGCGGAGCTCCTCGTCGGAGTACAGCTTGCCGCTGTCCAGGATCTCCACGGCGGTCATCAGGAAGCCGGGGGTGCAGAAGCCGCACTGGATGGCGGATTCCTCCATGAACGCCTTTTGGATGTCGCTGGGCTCGCCGTCGGGACTGAGCAGGCCCTCCAGCGTGCGGATGTGCTTGCCGTTGGCCCACACGGCCAGGTAGATGCAGGAGTTGAACGTCTCACCGTCGATAAGGACGGTACACGCGCCGCACTCGCCCACCTCGCAGCCCTTCTTCACGGAGGTCAGGTGGTAGTCGTTGCGGAGCATATCCGTCAGGCTGGCCCGGACGTCTACCATCTTCTCCACGTCCTTGCCGTTGATGTTGCAGCGGATCAGCTTATACTGTTGACTCATGCCAGCTCACCTCCAGCCAGTTCAATGGATTTCACGAGACAGCGCTTGGCGATCTCCACGGCGATGTGCTGCCGGAACGCCTTGCTGGCGCGCCAGCTGTCGCGGGGGTTGATGTCGTCCAGGATGGCGTGGGCGAAGGCCTCCACCGTGGCCTCCGTCAGGGGCTGGCCCTTGGCGGCGGCCTCGGCGTGCTCACAGCGCAGGGGCACAGGGCCGGCTACGCCATAGGCGATGCGGGCGCGGTCGATGGCCTTTTTGTCCTCGCTGAGGCGGACGTTGACGCTGCACCCCAGGGTGGCGATGTCCATGGCGTTACGCATGGCGTACTTGATATAGTGGCCGTAGCAGCGGTCATAGCTGGCCTTGGGAATGAGGATGGCGGTCTGGATCTCGCCGTCCTCCACGCGGATGTCCACCGTACCGGCCTTGATGTAGAACTCGTGGATGGGCAGGCGGCGGACGCCGTTCTTGCCCGTCAGCTCCACGATGGCATCCCAGGCGTGGAGGGTGGAGGAGGAGTCGGCGGAGGTGACACCGTTGCAGGTGTTGCCGCCGATCGTGCCGATGTTGCGTATCTGCGGGCCGCCCACCATGTCCACGGCCTCGCCGAGGACGTTGATATATTTCTGAATGATGGGGTCACGGGTAATGTGGGAGAAGCTGGTCAGGCTGCCGATGCGGATGTTCTCGTCCGCGTCGATGGTCACGCCGCGCAGCTCGTCCAGACCGTAGATGGAGATCAGCTCCTTGCCGGCGCGCTTGCCCTCGCGCATCTGCACCAGCACGTCGCTGCCGCCGGCGATGATCTGCGCCTCGGGATGCTCCAGCCGCAGGTCCACGGCGTTTTCCACGCTGGTGGCCTCGTAAAGCGCTTTCATATCATACATGGCTTACTTGCCCTCCTTTTCGTTCCAGCTGTCGTGAATGAGGCCCGCCTTGGAGAACTCGGCGAACATCACGTGGGGCGTGATGGGCGTGCAGTCGATGGCCACGCCGGTGGCGTTGAGAATGGCGTTGCGGATGGCCGGTGCGCCGGAGCAGGCCGGAGGCTCACCCAGCGCCTTCGTGCCGAAGGGGGAGGTGGGCTCAGGGTTCTCAACGAACTGCGCCTCCAGATGGGGATGATCCATGAAGGTGGACAGCTTGTAGTCCAGCAGGTTGTTGTTCAGCGGCTTGCCGGTCTTTTCATCGAACAGCAGCTGCTCGCTCATGCCGTAGCCGATGGCCATGGACATACCGCCGTGGACCTGGGCCTCCGCCAGGGCGGGGTTGATGAGATTGCCGCAGTCGTGGACGTTGATGATCTTGTTCAGCGTGACCTTGCACAGGGGGATGTCCACCGTGACATCGGCGAAGGTGCAGCCGAAGGAATAGGCGTTGTTGCGGATGGTGTAGGTGGACTCGGCGGTGATGTGCTCACTGTCGGCGGCGTTGTACTGGGCGGTCATGGCCAGCTCCTTCAGGCTCATGAGCACCGTGCCGTCCTGCTTGCGGATGATGTTGCCGTCCACGATGTCCATGTTGTCCACGGCCTGACGGGTCAGCTTGGTGGCGTAGGCCAGGATCTTCTGCCGCAGCAGCGTGGCGGTCTGCCGGATGGAGAAGCCGGCCACGTAGGTCTGACGGCTGGCGTAAGCGCCCAGGCCGGTGGGGGTGACATCGGTATCCTGACAGGAGACCACGCGCACGTCCTTGTAGCTCTTCAGGCCCACGGCCTCGGCGGTCATCTGAGAATAGGCGGTGTCCGCGCCCTGACCGATCTCCGTCTCACCGCACTGCATGGTCACTGTGCCGTCCAGGTTCAGCAGCATACGGTTGCTGGAGGTTTCCAAAGAGATGGGATAGACGGCGGTGTTATACCAGAAGGCCGCCACGCCGATGCCCCGGCGGACGTCGCCGGTGTCGTTGGCGTATTCCTTGACCTTGCGGTCGTAGTCGATGTACTGCTTACCCTTTTCCAAACACTCGCGGAAGGAGTCGTAGTAGTTGGTGTTGCCGGAGAAGCCATCGTGGAAGCCCTTGGGCATGATGTACTTCATGCGGTACTCAAGAGGATCCATGTGTACCGCACGGGCGCACTCGTCGATGTTGGCATCATCGGCAAAGGAGGCCTGGGGCATACCGTAGCCCCGCATCGCGCCGGCGGCGGGCTTGTTGGTGAACACGGTGTAGGCGTCCAGCTCCATGTTGTCGCAGGGGTAGATCTGGGGGAACGAGCCCATGGCCTTGGCCACGATGGAGTGGCCGTGGGAGGCGTAAGAGCCCTGGTTGGAGAAACACTCCACCTTGCGGGCGGCCATAGAGCCATCCGGGCGCAGCCAGCTGATAATGTGGAAGCGGATGGCGTGGCGCACGCGGTTGGACACGAACGTCTCCTCGCGGGAGCAGTCGATGCGGACGCAGCGCCCACCAACCTGAGTGGTGCACCAGGCGCACAGCGGCTCATACAGCGCGTCCTGCTTGTTGCCGAAGCCGCCGCCGATGTAGGGCTTGATGATCTGAATATCCGCCCAGGGACGGCCCAGGGCCTGTCCCACCACGCGGCGGATGATATGGGGGATCTGGGTGGAGGACACCACCACGATGCGGCCATTCTCCTCATAGGCGAAGCAGCCGTGGTTTTCGATGTGGCAGTGCTGCACGGTGGGCGTGTCGTACCAGCCCTCGACCTTGATGAGGCCCGGCTCTTGAATGGCGGCCTGATAGTTGCCCTTCCTCATGTCGGTGTGCTTGAGGATGTTGTTGGGGTAATTCTCGTGGAGCTGGGGCGCGCCGTCCTCCATGGCCTTCTGCACGTCCAGCACGAAGGGCAGCTCGTCATACTCTACCTTCAGCGCCCGAACGCCCTGCATGGCGGACACCTCGTCCTCGGCGATGACCACCGCCACATCGTCGCCGTAGTACCGCACGTGGCGGTTCAGCAGGTGACGGTCGGCCACGTCCTGATGGCCGGGGTCCATGGACCAGGGATGGCCTGCCGTGGGGAAGCAGTGCTCCGGCACATCGAAGCAGGTCAGCACCTTGACCACACCGGGGATGGCCTCCGCCGCCGACTTGTCAATGGACTTGACGAAGCCGTGGGCGATGGTCGAATGCTTGATGCGGGCGTACAGCGCCCCTGCGGGCATACGGTCCTCGTAGTATTTTGTCCGCCCGGTGGCCTTGTCAAAGGCGTCCACGCGGATCTCGCTCTTTCCCACCTTGCTCATATAGGATGCCTCCTGTTGGTAATGTTTGGAATCTGCGACAGTAATACCTATTATTAGCCGCTATTATAGCACGTTCCGGCGGGAATGTATAGCCATAACGTGATTTTATTTTATGGATAACGGCCATTTGACGATTGACGGGGCATACTGAAGCTGATACACTGAAACGGAAAGGAAGGTGGCGGCATTGGAGGAGCTGCGTATCGGGTGCGTCGTTATGGCGGCGGGCTGCGGCAGCCGCTTCGGACGGAATAAGCTGGAGGCGGAGGTGGGCGGCAAAACGCTGCTGTGCCGGGCATTGGAGGCCGTGCCGTCCCGGTCGTTCTGCCGGGTGACGGTGGTGACGCAGTATGACGAGGCCGCCGCGCTGGCGGAATCGTTCGGCTTTGACGTGGTGCGGAACGACCGCCCGGAGGAGGGACTGAGCCGCACGGTGCATTTGGGCACGGAGGCCCTGGCGGACTGCGACGCCATTTTGTACCAGGTGGCGGATCAGCCGCTTTTGCGGCGGGAAAGCATCGCACGGGAGGTGTCGTTTTTCCGCCAGCACCCGGAGCATATCGTGGCCTTGGGCCACGGCGGCGTGCGGGGCAACCCCTGCATCTTTCCCAAGCGGTTTTTCCGGGAGCTGATGGCCCTGACCGGCGACACCGGCGGCAGCGCCGTCATACGGCAATATCCCGGCGAGGTGCTGCTGTACGAAGTGCCCGCGGCGGAGCTCCACGATGTGGACACAGTGGAGGCACTGGCGGCGGCGGAAAAGAAAACACTGCTATAACAAGACCCGTGGAACGCCCAAAGGGCGTTCCACGGGTCTTACCGTATTGCGCTGTCGGCAGGGAGGTCATGCGTCCTCCTGTGCCGGCGGCGCGGCTCTTTCGGACAGGAATTTCTGTATGTAGGACTGGTAGGTGTCCACTTCATCGCCCCTGCCGAAGCTCTGCCACAGCGACAGCGCGTCCTGGTAGGGATAGACGGGGCGCAGCTGCCGGGCGTAATTGCACCAGCCGTCTAGATACGTCCAGTCGTCCGTCAGGCTGACGGCATCGAAGATCAGGTACGCCCGCCCGTTGGCGGCGTGACGCGGCCAGGACCACACGGCGGTGACGGTTTCCCGGGTGGACGCGCCGAAGAAGCCCTGCGTGGTGGTGGAGGTCTGCTCCAGCCGGGAGAACGGCGCTGCCAGCGGCTGGCCGCCCCTGTCGCACAGCACCCGCCCGCCGCAATAGCCGCCCCGCGTCCAATCCTGGGGCGTGGAATACCAAATGGGCCACGCCTCGATGCCCTGGGTGAAGTCGGTCATCGCGTCGCCGTTGACAGTGACATACTGGATAAACATTACCCGCTGGGGCGCTTCGTCCAGCACCACCGCCACGTGGGTCGCGGTACACACCGGCACGTCGTAGATGCGGTAGGTGTAGAGGTACGAGCCGTCGCTCTGCTTCTTCGCGCTGTCATATTTCCAGTTGCTGGGGAGCGCATCGTCGTACCACTTGTCGGTGGTCACTTCCCGGTAGGTGTTCTTGCCCCACTTTGTGTCCTCCTGTACGTAGACCTCCGCCGCGCCGTCCAGCGCCGCCACCTCGTCGGCGGTCAAGTCATTGAGGACGGCTTCCGGGAAGCCCAGCTCCAGCAGCTCCTGTCGGATCGTCTCATCCTGGGGCGCGTCCTTGCGGGCCTGCCAGTCCGTGGGATAGCGCTGGTCCAGGAACGCGGCCAGCAGGACGGATGCCAGCAGCAGCCCCAGGCTGCCCCACAGCACTGCCCAGCCCGGCAGGCGCACCGGCGCTGCCGTGATGACGTAGCCGGTGTCCGCCAGGGAGCGGGACAGCTTTGCCATGTTCCGCAGCAGGACGATATAGATGACCAGCAGCGGCACGACCAGCAGCCAGCCCTCCAGCCCGATATAGGCCAGAGGCAGCAGCAGGCCGTACAGCACCGCCATCGCCCCGGCGGCGGGCGCGGCGGGCTTCTCCGCCCCTGCGCTGCGGGACACGCCCACCATACCCCGCCACAGGCAGATATACAGCGCCAGCGTTACCAGCGAGGTGCAGTAGGCCAGGGTTTTGTCCAGCTCCACCGGCAGGGACAGCAGCACGTAGGCCGTCCCTCGGAGGAGCAGCGCCGCCAGCGACAGCCTGTAGCACCAGCCCAGGGGCGCGTTCTCCCGCCGCAGGGTGCGGAAACCCAGCACCAGCAGCACCGCGCCCAACGCGGGCAGGATGTAGTCCAGATACAGGAGGTTCAGTGTGATGGTGGTCAGGCCCATGCCCCATAGGATCTGGCTCATGGCCGTCTGCCACGGGTTCACCGCGCTGTCAGACGGCGGCGGCAGCGCGGCGGCGTCCTCGCGGAGCAGCTCGTCAAAGCGCAGGTCGTCAGTCATCCAGCTCACCCCCTAACTTTTGGCGCAACCCCTGCCGCAGGCGGTACAGCCGCCCCTCCACCGCCCGCTCCGTCAGGCCCAGCTCGGCGGCCATTTGGGCGGTGGACTGGCAGTAGTAGTATTTTCGATAGAAAAGATCGCGCTCCTGCACCGGCAGCGCCGCGATGACGGCACGCAGCCGGGAGCGCCGCTCCCGGCGCAGCAGCTCCTCCTCAGCGCTGTGGCCGTGGGCGTCGCTGTCCTCCAGCGGTGTGTCGGATCGGCGCTGCCCGCGGGCGCGGTTCAGCGCGGCGTTGCGGCTCAGAGCTGTCAGCCAGCTGTTCAGACTGCCCTTTTCGCTGTCAAAGCCCGCCGCGTTCTGCCATATCCGCAGGGAGATGTCGGCGAAGCACTCCTCCCGATCCCGTTCATCCGTCAGGATGGGCCGCAGGATGTAGCGGATCAGCGGCCCGAAACGCCGCAGCAGCGCTTGCAGCGCCGCTTCATCGCCGCCGGCGATGCGTTCCATCGTCTGTCTGTCGTCCACGCGATCCCTCCTCTCCTGCGGGTTTCTACTGTATCATACACCGTTCCGTGGGAAATCCCACGGAAAATCTTGCCGTGTAAAGAAGCGCCCCGTTCGGGGCGCTTCCGAGCATGTCGATAAACCCTCTCTACGTGGTTAGCTGTTCCTTTACGCAGGGGGAGCTCGAGGGGGCAAAGCCCGCCTCGAATCAGATCAAATGTCGCGCAAAGCCTTGCCTTGCAAGGCGTGCGTGGAGCACCCCAAGGGTACTTGCTTTGCGGCGCGAAGCGACTATTTTCGTGCCGCAAGGCGGCACAAAAATAACGCCATTATTTCAGACTGTCGAAAGAGCCGAAGGCTTTTTCGACAGCCTGGGAGCGCCCCGTTCGGGGCGCTTCTTGGTCACTTCTTCGGGGCGTAGGGTGTGTTCTTCAGGGGCAGGTCAAATTCCCGCTCCCCGGTGAGCTGGTAGTAGGCCTCCGCGATGGCGGGGGCGGTGGGGATGGACGTGATCTCGCCGATGCCGATAGCGCCGCCGGCCACGTTCAATCCGGGTTTTTCCACCACGATGGCCTGAATCTCCGGGGGGATCTGATTGGCGCGGAACAGGCCCAGCATACCGTATTTGGCGGTGGGCTTGCAGTTCTCGTCGATGGGGTACTTCTCCGTCAGAGCGTAGCCCATGGACATGACCACGCCGCCCTCGATCTGCCCCTCGATGCTCAGGGGGTTCACGGCCTTGCCCACATCGTGAGCGGCCACCATCTTCTTCACCCGGCCCGTCTCTCTATCCAAAATGCACATTTGGGTGGCGTAGCCGTAGGCCACGTGGCTCACCGGGTTGGGCACGTCCGCGCCCAGGGGGTCGGTCTTGGCCAAATACTCGCCGTAGAACTCCCGGCCCTTCAGATCAGCCAGCGTATTGCCCTTGTCCAGCTCCGCCTTCAGCTTTTCACAGGCCCGGCGGGTGGCCTCGCCCGTCACCAGTGTCTGACGGCTGCCGGAGGTGTCGCCGGAGTCCGGCGCGATCCAGGTGTTGCTGCGCTCGTACACGATGTCGTCCCGGTGCAGCCCGGTGTTGGTCACCACCACCTGCACCAGCACCGTGCCCAATCCCTGGCCGATGCAGCTTGCGCCGGAGTAGATGTGTACCTTTCCGTCGTCCTCCACGATGAGCTTGCAGCGTCCCCAGTCGGGCAGACCCACGCCCACGCCGGCGTTCTTCATGGCGCAGGCAAGACCCACCGGGTCGCCGTTTTGCACCGCCTCGTCATAGGCGGGCTTGATGGCCTCCAGCGTCTCCACCAGGCCGGTGGAATCGTCCACGATCTGCCCGTTGGGCAGCACGCCGCCGGGACGGATGGCGTTGCGGTAGCGGATCTCCCAGGGGGAGATGCCCACCAGCTCCGCCATTTGGTTTAGCAGCGTCTCCGTGCAGAAGCAGGTCTGGGTCACGCCGAAGCCCCGGAACGCGCCGGCGGGCGGGTTGTTGGTGTAGTAGGCGCGGCCCTCGATCTCAAAATTCTCGTAGGCATACGGCCCGGCGGCGTGGGTGCAGGCCCGCTCCAGCACCGGGCCGCCCAGGGAGGCGAACGCGCCGGTGTCGGACACCACGCTGGCCTTCACGCCCTGGATGATGCCGTTTTCATCGCAGCCCATGGTGAAGTCCATGTCGAAGGCGTGGCGCTTGGGGTGGACCAGAATGGACTCCTGGCGGCTGAGCTTGAACTTGACGGACTTTCGAGTCAGGTAGCACAGCAGCGCCGCGTGGTGCTGCACGGACACATCCTCCTTGCCGCCGAAGCCGCCGCCCACCAGCATATTCTGCACCTGGCAGTGGTCATAGTCCACGCCCAGCATGGCGGCACACTCGTGCATGGTGGTGTGGGCGCTCTGATCCGTGGTCAGCAGCTTCACGCCGCCGTTGTCCAGGGGCAGCGCCACGCAGCACTCCGGCTCAAGGAAGGCGTGCTCCGTCCAGGGGGTGGAGAAGTGCTCCGTCAGCACATATTTGGAATTTTTGATGGCGGTCTCCGCGTCGCCGCGGGACACGTGCTTGTACGCCTGCACGTTGCTCTCGTCGCCCTCGAACACCAACGGCGCACCGGGCGCGGCGGCCTCCGCCGGGTTATGGATGGCGGGCAGCACCTCGTACTCCACCTTCACCAGCTTCTTGGCGGCCTCCACCGTCTCCTGATCCACGGCGCAGATCAGCGCCACGCTGTCGCCCAAATAGTGGGTGATCTCGCCCACGCCGATAAGGGTGGGCTGGTCTTTCTTGATGTGGCCCACGTTGACCTTGCCGGGGATGTCCTTCTGCGTGGCCACGCAGACCACGCCGGGCAGCGCCTCGGCCTCGCTGGTGTCGATGGACAGCACCCGGGCACGGGCGTACTGGCTGCGTACCGCGCCGCCGTAGCACATGCCGTCCACGTACACGTCGTCGGGGTACTGGCCGTAGCCCTGCACCTTCTCCTCCACATCCAGCCGGTGGACGCGGCTGCCCATCTGCCAGTCGTCAGCGGATGCCTGGGGCAGCTTGCCCTCCCGGAAGATCTTCGCCGCCAGCAGGATGCCGTCGATGATCTTCACGTAGCCGGTGCAGCGGCAGATGTTGTTGCGGATGGCAAAGGCGGCCTCCTCACGGGTGGGGTCTGGGTTCACGTCCAGCAATCCCTTGGCGGAGATCACCATGCCGGGGATGCAGAAGCCGCACTGCACCGCGCCCGCCTCGCCGAAGGCGAAGGTGTAGACCTGCTTTTCCCAGTCGGTCAGACCCTCCACGGTGAGGATGGTCTTGCCCTCCAGCTTGTCCGTCTGAGGGATGCAGGCCTTGGTGGGCTTGCCGTCGATGAGCACATGGCACGTGCCGCAGGCGCCCTCGCTGCACCCGTCCTTCACGGAGGTCAGATGCAGCTCGTCCCGCAGGAAGCGGATGAGCTTTTGGTTCTTTTCTACGGTAACGGCAGCGCCGTTCACGGTAAATGTGGCCATAGTCGTTCTCTCCTTCGTGCGCTTTGCACAATATTTCACGGTAATAATACCATACCGCCGACACAAAAACAAGACGGGAATGCAAGGGCGGCCAGCGCAGGCGTGATAGTAGTTGGAGAATAGCGGGGAAGGGGCATGGTTGAAGTGATGAGGGAAATATGCTAAGATTTTTTAAAAGCACCGCGACGAAACGGCGGAAAACCGTACTGTATAGGTGAAGGCGGCCTTCATAAAAAACGGCAAGGGAGTGATTTCTTTGGAAGATACGGCGCTCATCGGCCTGTACTGGCAGCGCGACGAGACGGCTATCGAGGCCACTGCCACGAAATACGGCGGGCTGTGCGGCAGCATCGCCCGCAACATTCTGAAAGCCCCGGAGGACTGTGAGGAATGTCTGAACGACACCTATTTCGCCGTTTGGAACGCCATTCCCGAGCAAAGACCCAGCCGGTTTTCCGTGTTCGTCAGTCGTATTACTCGGAATTTGGCGCTGAAAAAGTGGGAATATCTGTCCGCCGCCAAGCGAAATCCCGCTGCGGTCGCCTCACTGGAGGAGCTGGGAGACTGTGTTTCCGGGACGGACGGCGTGGAGGACGAGATGGAGAACCGGCGCATCGAACGGATCATTGACGCGTTTCTTTGGGAGCAGAGCCGGGAGAAGCGGGATGTTTTCATCCGGCGGTACTGGTATTTTGACTCTATCGGGGCGATCTGCGAAGCCACCGGCTTCAGCGAGAGCAAGGTGAAATCCATGCTGCTGGCCATGCGGCGAAAGCTCCGGGACTATCTGGAAAGTGAAGGGGTGGAGATATGAATAAGGAGCAGCTTTCCCAGCGGATCGGCAATATGGATGACCGGCTGGTGGCGCAGGCGGAGCACATGCCCAACTACGGGCGGCAGCGGCGGAGCGGCCTGCGGCGGAAAATAGCGGGCATCGCCGCCGTTATCGTGCTGATGGCGTGCAGCGGCGCGGTGGGCGCGCTGGCGTTCAGCCGGGAGACGGTCACGGAAGTCCCCGCGCAGCAGGAGACGGTGGAGCTGGCAGGCATCGGCGTGACGGTGCTGCTGCCCGATAGCTGGGTGGGGAAGTATGAGGTGGTGCAGGATTCCTTCCTTCCCTACAACTCCGCCATGTGGGAGTTTTGCGCGAAGTCTGTCTATGAGGACGGGACTTTCTACCGCGGAAGCCTGTTCACCGTGTTCCAGTACGCAGACTACTCCATGTCGGCGGAGGAATTTGCCCAAAGCGGGCTGGCAGGCATCGGCCAGTATCTGTTTGCCACAGAGGACGCCACCTATGCCGTGATGTATGCGGGGGATGTGCAGTATGACCCGGACAACGCGGCGCAGCAGGAAACGTGGTACGCTCTGTCGCAGACAGTGCAGGAGGTGCGGTTTGTCATCGCGCCTATGGCGGTGTGATGTGTCACTGGGTAGAAATACAGAGAAAGCGAAAGGCGGGAGCATCTTGACCGATGCTCCCGCCTTTCGCTATTGGCCCGACAAACTGGAATTTATTAGGCAAACAGAATAAGTGCAACACCTGTGATAAGCAGAACTATACCAACAACAAACTCTACCATTCCCACTTTCTTTGCGTATTCTTCTTTCTTCCGACCGGCTTTGAAGTCCGCCTCAAAACCGTTGATAAGATTGTATTTCTTTTTAAAGTAAATGAAGTATCCAAACAGAAGGAAGGCCAATCCCAGAACTACAGCCAATACCTTTAGGAATATCATATAAACACCTCCACAAAAACTTCCGATTTATCTTGTAAGGATATAATATCAAAAAAGAGTAGAAAAGCAAGGTCGGGGATAAAAAAAGAAGCGCTTTCATCTCTGAAAGCACTTCCTTTGGTCCGAGTGTCGAGATTCGAACTCGAGGCCTCTTGAACCCCATTCAAGCGC
>OLSB01003400.1_pt1 | contig 11607 bp, 8 predicted proteins | sample 1672071 | NCBI WGS metagenome assembly OLSB01 (sample SAMEA3136642, study PRJEB25190) | human gut metagenome | biome: human gut; feature: human-associated habitat; material: faeces | place: Austria | collected 2013
ACTGGGTCAAGGCTGCTGCGGGCGAGCAGGTTCTGTGGGAGCCGGGCTGTACCTATACCCTGCCGGAGCTGCGTGTGGTGAACAACGGCAATCTGGCCCTGAAGTACAAGCTGGTCATCAGCGGTATTCAGGGCGATGCCGAGCTGAACAACGTCATCGACTGGACTATGACGTTGGACGGTGCGGCCTACGCCTTGGGCGAGGAGCACCATCTGGCCGCCAAGAACGGTGAGACCGTGGATGCCGACGTGCTGACCATCTCCGGCAAGATGCAGGAGAGCGCCGGCAACGACTACATGAATAAGTCCATTGACGGCATCGCCATCACTGTGGTGGCTGCGCAGGATACCGTGGAGTATGACAGCATCAACAATACCTATGATGCCAACGCCGAGTATCCGGCGATGCCCTATGTGACCTCTCACGAGGCCCTGAACACCAATCTGACGCTGGCGGATATCCCCACCAACGAGGCTACCGGCAAGCATGATCCGGTGGAAGTCGCGCTGGGCAACACGGAAGCCGGCGATATCGCTTACAGCGAGCATAGTTCCGGCTACACCGGCAAGGGTGTGATGCTGGGCAGCACCAAGCTGAACAGCTATGCTGCGGCCCCGGCAAAGGCTGGCGAATACACCTTCGTGTTCAAAAACGGCACCATCAACAGCGCCGCCACGGGCTATTCCTCCATCGACAATTTGAAGGATACTTCCGTCTATATGCTGGTTCCCGGCAACAGCGATGTGGTGTTCGAGAACATGACCTTCAACGGCGTGGTGAGCTTCGATATCCAGATGTACACCTCTCCGTGGAGCTATCTGCACTCCATCACCTTCAAGAACTGCACCTTCAACGGTATCGTCGTGGGCTCCTGCCCGGCGGAGAAGGCAACCTTTGACGGCTGCACCTTCAACAACTACACCAATACGACCTATGCCAATAACTCCAACCCCATCTGGTGGCGTGCGGGCACCGGCTACTGGGGCACCGGCGCAGATGAGAGTGTCCACTCCCTGAAGGAGTTTACCTTCGTGAACAACACAGTCACCAGCACCCGTCCGGTAAAGATCGAACGCATCGGCTGGAACTGCACGGCCGGGATCACGATTCTGGACAACACCTTTGACATCAGCAAGCAGGCCGGAGATTCCGCGACCAAGAATATGGCCATCAACATCGGTCAGAGGGATAATACCAGCAAGTTTATCCTGACGGATGACGGCAACACCATCTCTGCCGGCACGGCGTCTCTGTATACGGCGGCACTGGGCAGCGGATCCAACCAGTATGTGGCGGTTTCCGGCAGCAAGGTGCTGGACCGGAACGGAAATGATAAGGTCATCACGGCCATGGTCTGGAAGACCACCACCGGCGAAACCTTTGAGATGAAGACCATCGACTGATCTGGTGGGGAGCAAAGAATAGCAAAGGGGGAGAGCCGCCGTAAGGCGGTTCTCCCCCTTTGACGCAGTTCCTGCCGCTCTTTGCGTAGACAGTTGTATCCGAAAATGGATACGGAAGCGGGAGACGGAAGTGTCGATGAAGCGGCACGTCATTTGGCAGGAAAGATGACCGACGGCCATGGAAAATGATACCGGCGGAAGTCAGAACTTTTTTCATGTGCGGATATTTCTGCGAATTTTTGTTGCTTCTGCCGAAATTTTTCTTCGGAAATCTGCTATTTACCACAAAATCCGGGGCGAAGGTACAAATTCTGCAAAATGACAAAAAAGTTGATGTTTGTGTTGAAATGCGGGCGGAACTGTGGTAGAATCATAGAAACATCGGTGTTCACAGAAAGGCAATAAATGTGCGCCTGCTGTGTGTACCCTGATCTCAGCGGCTGCCGAAAGCGGCCCTCGGAAGGAGCAGGCATGGCTGACAAGAAGAAAAAACAGGCTGGCCGCCGTGCCTATCTCAACGATTTTCATCGGGACCTTACCGGGGCCTACATCTATGACGGCAGCCATTTCCACTTTGCCGGGGACGGCTGGAAGCAGGCGCTCCTGCGGCTGTGGGCGCTGGGGATCGTGCTGGTGGTGCTGGTGCTGGCGGGAGGCTTCTCCGGCGAGACCATGGCCCACTGTGTGTTCCAGATCCTGCCCTATCTCATGGAGGTGGGAGCCGTGGGCAGCGTCGTCTGGGCGCTGGTGCGGCTGACGTCTGGCGGCGAGACGCTGCGGGCCTACGTCTATAAGGCCACCGTTCAGGCGCTGCCGGGACGGGCCGTGCTGGTGATGTGCGCCGCCGGGGCCGGAATGCTGGGAACGGTGTTGTGCATGATCGTCCACGGGACGGCGGGACGGCTGGCGGGGCTGCTGCTGTGCCTTCTGCTGAAGGCGGCGCTTCTGGCCGTGGCATGGCTGCTGCGGCGCTATGTGCAGACCCTGCCATGGGAGGGGCCGCCGGAGGAGACGGCGGACTGATGTTTTCTGTGTGTGAACGTCGGATAGCGATATCCGTTTTGTTCAAATATATTTAAGGAGGATCCCAATGAAAAAAGTAACTCGTATCCTTGCTCTTGCGCTTTCCGTTGTGATGTGCCTGAGCTTGGTCGTCGGATGCGGCAAGAAAGATGGCGGCAATTCCGGCGCAAAAGACACGCTGGTCGTGGGTTATTCCCCGTTCAGCAGCAAGTTCTCCCCCTTCTTCTCAGAGACTGCTTACGATCAGGATGTTTACACCATGACCGCACTCGGCCTGCTCACTAGCGACCGTACTGGCGCTATCGTTGAGAAGGGCATCAAGGGCGAGACCCGCAGCTACAATGGCACCGACTATACTTACTATGGTCCTGCCGACATGACCGTCAGCGAGAACCCCGACGGCACCGTGTACTATGATTTCACCCTGCGTGACGATCTGAAGTTCTCCGATGGCGAGCCCATCACCATCGACGACGTCATCTTCTCCATGTACGTTCTGTGCGACCCCACCTATGACGGTAGTAGCACCCTGTACGCTCAGCCCATTCAGGGCATGGCCGAGTACCGTTCCGGTATGTCCACCATGTCCAAGTATCTGGGCGAGCTGGGCGAGGGCAGCACCGATTTCTCCGTGGTTGACGAGGCCACTCAGAAGGCTTTCTGGGATGCCGTCAACGACGGTGGTGTGAAGTTCGCTCAGGAGATCGTGGACTACATGGTCGCGAACGCCGGCGTTGCCGAGGGCGATGTCAAGGCCGCTGCTGCCGGCTGGGGCTTCGAGGGCCTGGCTGACGATGCTACCGCTAAGGATCTCTTCCTGGCCATTGCTGCCAAGTATGACTGGAACTTCTCCGCCATGGAGGCTGAGACTGCCGGTTCCGCTCTGTCCGATCTGCTGCCTGAGGATGTGTACGCCACCTCCACCAAGGCTGTCACCTTCGGTGAGTCCGCTGCCAACATCACCGGTATCCAGAAGACCGGCGATTACAGCATGCGTGTTGTGTTCACCGAGGTCTCCGCTACCGCCGTGTATCAGCTGGGCGTTGTGATCGCTCCTATGCACTACTATGGTGAGAAGGACAAGTACGATTACGCCAACAACAAGTTCGGCTTCGACAAGGGCGATCTGTCCCACGTCCGCTCCGTCACCACCCAGCCCATGGGCGCCGGCCCCTACAAGTTCGTTAAGTTCGAGAACGGTACTGTGAACTTCGAGGCCAACGATTCTTACTATCTGGGCGCTCCCAAGATCAAGTACGTCAACTTCCTGGAGTCTCAGGAGACCGATAAGCTCAACGGCGTCGTCACCGGCACCATTGATATCACCGATCCTTCCTTCAGCGCCGACACCGTGGACGCTATCCAGCAGCAGAACAGCAACGGCGAGCTGGACGGCGACAAGATCACCGTCAACACCGTGGATAACCTGGGCTACGGCTACATGGGTATCTCCGCTGTGGCCGTGAACGTGGGCGGCGATCCCGGCTCCGATGCCTCCAAGGACCTGCGTAAGGGTCTGGCCACTGTGTTTGCCGCTTACCGTGAGCTGAGCGTCGAGTCCTACTACGGCGAGCGTGCCACCGTGATCAACTACCCCATCTCCAACACCTCCTGGGCTGCTCCTCAGCCCACTGACGCCGGCTATCAGGTGGCCTTCTCCGTGGATGTCGATGGCAATCCCATCTACACCTCCGGCATGAGCGCCGATGATAAGTATGCCGCCGCCAAGGCCGCTGCTCTGGGCTTCTTCCAGGCCGCCGGTTACACCGTCGAGAACGGCAAGATCACTGCTGCTCCCGAGGGCGCCAAGATGCAGTATGAGGTTCAGATCCCCGCCGACGGTACCGGCAACCACCCCGCCTTCATGATGGTCACCGAGGCTAAGAAGGCCCTGGCTGAGATCGGTATGGATATCGTGGTCACCGACCTGTCCGATGCTACCGCTCTGTGGGATGGCATCCGGGCCCGTCAGGTAGATATGTGGTGTGCCGCCTGGAGCGCCACTCCGGATCCTGATATGTATCAGGTCTACTACGCCGACGTTGCCGACTTCAACGGCGACATGGGCAATGGCTTCAACCCCCAGGGTGGTCCCGATCAGGGTAACTCCAGCTATATGTACTGCGTCGCTGACGAGGAGCTGGATAACATGATCATGGAGGCTCGTAAGTCTCTGGATCAGTCCTATCGTAAGACCCTGTACAAGGCTTGCCTGGACACCATCGTTGACTGGGCTACCGAGGTGCCTGTCTATCAGCGTCAGAACGCCATCATCTTCAGCACCGAGCGTGTGAAGATGGAGACCGTGCTGCCTGATATCACCACCTTCTACGGCTGGCTGAACGGCATCGAGAACATGGAGCTGAACTAAGCTCCGTGCTTATAACGGTATCCGGTCAGTCCTGCTGACTGACTGAGCAGACCCGGCGAACCGGTGGCCACTGCGGTCACCGGTTCGCCCCGGCTGCATATCGGGAAGTGACTTTCAAAAATTGCAGGTCGCTGCCTGATGTGCAGTGGGCTTTGCGGCATGGCGTCTGAGCGGCGCCGGCCCGTTGTATCATCAGAACGGAGGTTGAATTTGTGCGAAAATATGTTTTGAAAAGAATACTGATTTCCATTGTGATCCTGTTCTTTGTTTCGTTCATCATCTATGGCTTGATGCGCTGTCTCCCGACGTCCTACATCGAGAGAATGGCACAGCAGAAGGCCATGGCGCCCGGCTCCAAGAGCTATGAGGAGTGGCTGGCCCAGCTGGAAGAGATGTATCATATGAACGGCGGGATCATTCCCGGCTTTTTTGCGTGGCTGGGCGAGATGTTCACTGGCAACTTCGGTGACAGCTGGCTATACACGGTGCCGGTGCTCCAGAAGTTTAACGACACGGTGTGGCTGTCCTTCATCATGGGCGGTATCGCCTTCATTCTGGAGATCATCATTGCCATCCCCCTGGGCGTGCTGGCTGCCACCAAGCAGTACAGCAAGACGGACTATGCCATCTCTGTTTTTGCGTTGGCCGGTATCTCCCTGCCTACGTTCTTCTTTGCGTCCCTGCTGAAGCTGGTCTTTTCCGTGAAGCTGGGCTGGTTCGACCTGTACGGTCTCATCGGCCGTAACTACCAGCAGCTGTCTGCGGCCGGTCAGTTTTGGGACAAGGCGCATCATCTGGTGCTGCCCATCGTGACGCTGGTGGTCATCAGCGTCGGTTCCCTGATGCGCTACACCCGCACCAATATGCTGGAGGTGCTGAACGCCGACTACATCCGTACCGCACGGGCCAAGGGCCTGTCCGAGCGGAAGGTCATCTATCACCACGCCTTCCGCAACACGCTGATCCCGCTGGTCACCATCATCGGCGGCAGCCTGCCGGGCCTGTTCTCCGGTGCTCTGATCACCGAGACCCTGTTCGGCATCCCCGGCATCGGCTTGACCTCGTATAATGCCATGGTGGGCGGCGATATCCCGTTCTCCATGTTCTATCTGACGTTTTTGGCGATTCTGACCCTGCTGGGCAACCTGATCTCCGACGTCCTGTATGCGGTGGTCGATCCCCGTGTACGTATCGCTTAAGAAAGGAGGAAATAAACGATGGCAGATCATAACGAGAATCTGAAGGATACTTTGAATGAAGAGATCGAGCACGCCGACCAGAAGCCGGCGGAGGAGCACTATTCTCTGAACGACGACCGCCGTGTGAAGGTGCTGTCCCCCGGTATGCTGGTGGCCAAGCGCTTCTTCCGGAACCGTCTGGCGGTGACCGGTATGGCGATCCTCGTGTTCATGTTTGTTTTCTCCTTTATCGGCGGACTGATCTCCCCCTATGAGCAGGATAAGTTCTTCTACGCCGATAAGACCATCCGCCGGGAGTTTGCGGCGGTCATCAAGAATACGGAGTTCCGCTATTCTTCGGCGGACGATTCCGTGTTCGGCCTGCCTGCTCAGGCGCAGGCTATGCTGGCCATCCAACAGCAGAAGGACGGCTTTACCTACCGTGACAACCGCTTTACCCTGACCAAGGAGGCGGAGGACTTTTACAGCGTCTCCGTAAATGGTCAGGTGGTGGGTCTTGCCTACAAGAGTGTGGTGAGTCCCTCCGCTTCGGACGCCACCCTGTCCTTCGAGTTCACCTATCAGGCCCTGAAGGCCTATCTCACCGACGGTGCGGATACCTTCACGGCGGACGGCAAGACCTACACCGTGGATGAAAGCGGCAGCGTCATGGACGGCACTACCGAGGTGGCCTATGTCAGCCCCTACGTGGTGCAGGCTCTGATGCCAGACGTGTTCCTGTCCCGTGACTTCAAGGATAAGCTCATCGACACCATCAACGCCGGCGGCGAAAAGTTCACCTACACCGACGAGTCCCTCATCGTGGATGAGGAGCCCGCCACCGATGAGGAGGGTGGTACCAGCAGCGCCATCACCCCCGACGACAGTCAGATGCCTGATGACACGCCCCAGAGCGCTACGGCGGAGTATGATATCTCCTTCGACGCTGCCACCAACAGCTGGTCCGTTCTGCAGGAGCAGACCAGCCGCCAGTACGATAAGTATTCCGCTCCCAACAAGGAGCACCTGATGGGTACCGACGGCTACGGCATGGATATGCTGACCCGCCTGATGTACGGCGGCCGTGTGTCCCTGATGATCGGCTTCATCGTCATCGTCATTGAGACCGTCATCGGCGTTATCTTCGGCGGCATTGCCGGTTACTTCGGCGGCTGGGTGGATAACCTCATCATGCGTGTGGTGGATATTTTCTACTGCATCCCCTCCATGCCCATCATCATCATTCTGGGCGCCGCCATGGACGCTCAGCGTGTGGATGGCTGGCTGCGAATGATATACCTGATGCTGATCCTGGGCTTTTTGGGCTGGGCCGGTATCGCCCGTCTGGTCCGTGGCCAGATCCTGTCCCTGCGTGAGCAGGAGTTCATGACGGCCACCGAGGCCTGTGGCATCAGCGTCTCCCGCCGGATCTTCAAGCACCTGATCCCCAACGTCATTCCTCAGCTGATCGTCAACTGCACCATGGGCTTGGGCTCCGTGATCATCACCGAGGCCACACTGTCCTTCCTTGGCTTGGGCGTGAAGTTCCCCTTCGCTTCCTGGGGCAACATTATCAGCGACGTGAACAACACCCACGTGCTGACCAACTACTGGTGGGTGTGGATCCCCGCCGGTCTGCTGCTGCTGCTGACGGTTCTGGCCTTCAATCTGGCCGGCGACGGTCTGCGGGATGCGTTCGACCCGAAGATGAAGCGCTGAGAAAGGAGGAGCCTGTATGTCTAAGAAGAATGAGACCGGCTATCTGTCCGCTAAGGAATCCCGGCGCATCTCCCGTGAGAACCGCCGCATCACAGATCAGCTGGAAAAGCGCCATAAGCGCAAGAATGTGCCGGAGCCCGAGTATCTGACTCAGATGAAGGATCCCAACAACGCACTGGAAATCGAGAATCTGCATACCTACTTCTTCTCGGATGTGGGTACCGTCCGTGCTGTGGACGGCGTCTCCTTCGACGTCCCCATCGGCAAGACCGTGGGCGTGGTGGGCGAGTCCGGCTGCGGTAAGTCCGTTACCAGCCTCTCCATCATGCAGCTGCTGCAGCGGCCGCAGGGCCAGATCGTGGACGGCGAAATTCGCCTGAACCTCGGCAACGGCAAGTGCTACGACATCACCAAGACCCCCACGGAGCGGATGCAGAATCTGCGGGGCAACTATATGTCCATGATCTTTCAGGAGCCCATGACCAGCCTGAACCCGGTGTTCCGCATCGGCGCTCAGCTGGACGAGGTCATTGCCCTCCACGACGGCGAGGGCAAGAGCAAGGAGGAGATCAAGGAGCGCTCCATCCACCTGCTGGAGATGGCCGGTATCGCCAACTGCGAGGGCGTGTACAATATGTTCCCCCACGAGCTGTCCGGCGGTATGCGCCAGCGTGTCATGATCGCCATGGCCCTGTCCTGCAACCCCAAGCTGATCATCGCTGACGAGCCCACTACGGCTCTGGACGTGACCATTCAGGCACAGATCCTGGATCTGCTGCGGAATCTGAAAAACAAGATCAATTCCTCCATCATGCTCATCACCCACGATCTGGGCGTTATCGCTGAGATGGCGGATTACGTGGTGGTCATGTATGCCGGTCGTGTGGTGGAGAAGGGTACGGTGGAGGAGATCTTCGCCAATCCCGCCCACCCCTACACCATCGGCCTGATGGCCTCCAAGCCCGTGGTGGGCAAGAAGGTGGATAAGCTGTACTCCATTCCCGGCAAGGTGCCTAACCCCATCAATATGCCGGACTACTGCTACTTCAAGGACCGCTGCGAGATGCAGGTGGAGAAGTGCAGCGGCGAGTATCCCCATATGATCCAGCTCTCCCCCACGCATATGGTCAGCTGCTATCGTTACTTTGACGGAAAGGTGGGTGAATAACCATGGCAAACGAGAAGAAAACCGTTGAAACGCCGGTGGAGTATGATCCCCAGTACATTCTGCAGGTCAAGGACCTGAAGAAGTACTTCCCCATCAAGGGCGGTATGATCAGCAAGACTGTGGGCCATGTGAAGGCCGTGGACGGTGTCACCTTTAACCTCAAGCGTGGTACTACCATGGGTCTGGTGGGCGAGTCCGGCTGCGGCAAGACCACCACCGGCCGTACCATCCTGCGTCTGGCCGGTGAAAAGACCGGCGGTCAGGTACTGTTCAACGGCAAGGACGTGTACGCCCTCTCCGACAAGGAAATGCGGGATATGCGCACGAAGATGCAGATCATCTTCCAGGATCCCTTCTCCTCTCTGCAGCCCCGTATGCCCGTGGGCGAGATCATCGGTGAGGCGGTGCGTGAGCACGGTCTGGTGAGCAAGGAGGAATTCGATGATTACATCGATCAGGTCATGGACAACTGCGGCCTGCAGCCCTTCCACAAGGATCGCTATCCCCACGAGTTTTCCGGCGGCCAGCGGCAGCGTATCTGTATCGCCCGTGCGCTGGCTCTGAACCCGGAGTTCATCGTCTGCGACGAGCCTGTGTCGGCTCTGGACGTGTCCATTCAGGCACAGATCATCAATCTGCTGAAAAATTTGCAGAAGAAGTACAACCTGACGTATCTCTTCATCTCCCACGATTTGTCCGTGGTGGAATACATCTCCGACACGGTGGGTGTCATGTATCTGGGCAATCTGGTGGAGTACGGCGCTACGGAGGACATCTTCCGCAATCCGCTGCACCCCTACACCAAGGCCCTGTTCTCTGCCATCCCGGTGCCGGATCCCACGGTGAAGATGGATCGTATCGTGCTGGAGGGCTCCATTCCCTCCCCGGCGAATCCGCCGGCTGGCTGCAAGTTCCATACCCGCTGCGCCAACTGCATGGAGAAGTGCAAGACCGAGGTGCCTCAGCAGCGTGAGATCGAGCCGGGCCACTATGTGGTCTGCCATCTGTACGACGAGGCATGAGCGACCAGCACAAGGAGTGGGAGGACGACGGCCGGACGATAGCGGATATGTCCGGTCTGGACCGGTCGCCCCTGTTCGGTCATAAAGAGGGAGCCTCCCGGAAGAAGCGGCAGGAGCCGTCCGACGGCGACTATGTGCCGCCCTTGTCCCGAGGTGACCGATGGGCGTTCCTGCTGGGTACCATGAAGGCGTCCCTGCTGATCGCACTGGCGTTTCTGGGTGGTCTTGGCCTGTGTATCTGGCTGTTGACGCTGCTTCTGCACTGAACCACACCGTCCGAAAGGGTGTGCTGCTTCCGGCAGCGCACCCTTTTTCATGCCATACGCTGCGGCTGCTCTCCGGAAGAGCAGCCACCCATGATGAGAAAGGAAGAATAAGATGATCTCTGCAATGCTGCAATACATCCAGCGCAGCCCCGACTGCTTCCACGCCGTGGAGGAGCTGCGCCAGCGTCTGCTGCGGGAGGGCTACACGGAGCTGCGGCCCGGCCGGTGGCAGCTGACGGCAGGGGGGAAGTACTTTACCACCAAGAACGGCTCCTCCATGATGGCCTTCCGCCTCCCGCAGGAGGCCCCTGCCGGCTTCCTGCTGACCGCCAGCCATTCCGACTCCCCCTGCTTCCGTCTGCGGGATCATGCGGAGCTGACGGGGGAGTATATCCGCCTGTCCGCCGAGCGCTACGGCGGCATGATCAATGACAGCTGGCTGGATCGGCCCCTCAGCGTGGCGGGCCGGGTACTGGTCCGCCGGGAGGGCGGACTGGAGGCCCGTCTGGTGGATCTGAAGCGGGATGTGGCCCTGATCCCCCGTGTGGCCATCCACCTGAACCGGGAGACCAACAGCGGGGTCAAGTACGACCCGGCCCGTGATCTGGTGGCCCTGTACGCCGCCGGAACCGGCAGCGGCAGCTTCTATCGGGAGGTGGCCAGAACGGCGGACTGCGCCCCGGAGGACGTGGTAGCCGGGGATCTGGTGCTGTACAACAACCAGCCGGGGACCGTCTGGGGGGCGGAGGGCGAGTTCGTGTCGGCCCCCCGGCTGGACGATCTGGCCTGTGTGTTTGCCTGCACCGAGGGCTTTCTGACGGCGCAGGAGCGGGACATGGTGCCGGTGCTGTGCGTGTTTGACAACGAGGAGATCGGCTCCGAGACCAAGCAGGGGGCGGCCTCCGTATTCCTGCCGGAGACGCTGGCGGCCATCTCGGAGGCGCTGGGCCTCTCCGCCGCCGACCACCGGGCGCTGCTGGCGGACAGCATGATGCTCTCCTGTGACAACGGCCATGCCCGCCATCCCAACCACCCGGAGCTGGCGGACACCAACGAGGCCCCGGTGCTCAACGGCGGCGTGGTAGTGAAGCACTCCCCCCGCTACGCCACGGACGGCGTGTCCAGCGCCGTGTTTACGGAGCTCTGCCGCCGGGCAGAGGTGCCGGTGCAGCACTACGCCAACCGTCCCGATCAGATGGGCGGGGCCACGCTGGGGAACATCGCCGACACCAAGCTGCCCATCCCCACGGTGGACATCGGCATGGCCCAGCTGGCCATGCACTCCTGCTTCGAGACCATGGGCAGCCGGGACGTGGAGGCCTTTGTCCGGGCCGTGCGGGCCTGCTATGAAAGCAGCCTGCGCTTCACGCCGGAGGGTGTGGCGCTGCGGTAACGGGGCAGGGAAGCCCACACATCCCGTGAGAAAACCATAAAACCCACAGGGCGGCGTAGAAAAA
>OLSB01003402.1_pt1 | contig 11587 bp, 12 predicted proteins | sample 1672071 | NCBI WGS metagenome assembly OLSB01 (sample SAMEA3136642, study PRJEB25190) | human gut metagenome | biome: human gut; feature: human-associated habitat; material: faeces | place: Austria | collected 2013
GCATACAGCTATGAATTTTTCTATTGCGTTCCCCTGACTTCGGAATAGTGGCAGGGCTGGCTATCCTTGTTTTGCTTTGTGCTTCTCTACCGTACATGAGCATTGCTACCGGGATTGTCCGAGCCGTAGCCCTCCAGCAGATTGACAACGCCCCACACGCCGAGGCCAGCGCCGAGAGCAACAACGAGGGTCTGCAGAGTAGTGACAGCGGAAGTGAAAAATGCCATATAAGCCTCCATTTCTCCGGGATTTACCCGGCTATGAAAAAAGCCGCCCGGTGTGGGCGGCAAGTGACTGCTTCGGGACACTTTGTCTCGAAGTGATTTATACAAAAGCGTCGGGATCGTCGATGTCGTCATAGCTCAGGATGTCCTCGTCCTCGGCTGTGAGCGTATCGTCGGAAACCGCCGCCTCGTACACCTCGCAAACCTCATTCAGCCCGGGCCGCCTGCGGCGGTTGATGAGCTTGTCGAGGTCAAAGGCGTTTTTGGTTTTATCGGCCTCAGCCGTGTATCGGTAATTGGGGTGCTGCTTCAAATCGTACTTGCGGGAGAAAAACGGCGGCAGGCCCCGGAGCTGCAAAATGCACTTGTCCCCGGGCATGGTCGCCAGTTCGCTGGGGGTCATCAGCTCCCGACCCAGCCGCTGGGTGTTCTGGTTGTAGCTTTCCGACTGCCCACGGGAGCGCCCCTCGGTCTGCATAGAGATGGTGGCCTTGCCCAGCCAGTTCTCGGATATTTCCTTGATGGTGCTGGCCTCTCTGCCTCCCAAAAACACAACGCTGTCCATGTTTCCCAAAATCGTTTCAGCGTGTTTGTCGTAAATGGCCTTGCATTGGGCCAACTGCTGATACAGGAGAACCAAAGACACCTCGCGGGAGCGGATGACGGCCACCAGCTTTTCCAGCCCCGGCACCTGTCCCGTGTTAGCCGCCTCGTCCCAAAGCACCCGCACATGATGGGGCAGGCGGCCCCCGTGAACATTGTCCGCCCGCTCACAGAGCAGATTGAACATTTGCGAAAAGGCCAGAGCCACCAAAAAATTGTAGGTGCTGTCCGTGTCAGAGATGACAAAGAAAGTAGCTGTTTTCCTATCGCCCATGCGGTCAAGCTCCAGCTCGTCATAGGACATAATTTCCCGGAGCTGGGGAATGTCAAAGGGAGCCAAACGAGCGCCGCAGGAAATAAGGATCGATTTTGCCGTCTTGCCGCTGCTTAACTTGTACTTTTTGTACTGCTTCACGGCGAAGCAATCGGGCTTGCGCTTTTCCAGCCCCGCAAACATATAGTCCACGGCGTTCATAAAGTCTTCGTCATCCTCCTTGACCTCCATCCCGGAAATCATGTCCACCAGCGTGTTCATGTTTCGATCCTCGGCGGGGCCCTCAAAGATGATATAGGCGATAAGCGCACAATACAAAAGTGTCTCGGCCTTCGTCCAAAACGGATCGCCCTCCTTGCCCTCTCCCTTGGTGTTGGAGATCAGCGCATTGACAAACTTTAGGATGTCGGCCTCGTTCTTGATGTACGCCAGCGGGTTATAGTGCATGGACTTGGAAAAATCAATGCTATTAAAAACCTTGATTTTATATCCCCGCTTTTTTTGCAGGAAATAGCCCACTTGCCCGAGGACGCCGCCTTTTGGATCGACCACCACATACGAGGAATGGGCTTGAAGAAGCTGGGGCGTGAGCCAGAACCGGGTTTTGCCCGAGCCGGACGATCCGATGATACAGGCGTTGAGGTTGCGGGCATTGGCCGGGATCTTCGGGCGGGTGTTCATGGTGAGAAGCTCCGTCCCGGTGAGAATGACATTGTTCTCAAACTTTGGATCGACAAAAGGCTGGATGTCTTTAGGCCCGCCCCAACGGGAGCTGCCGTATTCCTCATCCCGGCGATATTTCTTGGCGTTCTTGCTCTTGAAGTAGATCAGCAGGCGAAAAGCCACCGCACCCACAAAGCCAATGAGCCAGTCAAAGGGATCAAGCCCCGGCGAAAAATCCGCAAAAGCCACGCCGATGGTCTGCATGAGCCCCAGCAGTTTTTCCCCGAAGTTCGCACCAGCGGCCAGACGGTAGGCCGTACCCATTTTCAAGCAGGCCCAGCCGATGAACAGATACGGGATATTGGGGAGTACATATTTTCTGATCTTATCTGTCCGCATGGGCCGCCTCCTTTACGCGCTCCTTCTGGCGGGGCTTGTCCTTGGCAAGCTGATCCGCCGCCCGTTTGAGCTGTTCCCGGATGGGGACGCGCCGGGACTTGGATTTATCCAGCACCTTTCGGGAGTATTCAGAAAAACAGGCCGTCATCGCGTCGGCCTGTCCTGTCTTGAAGAAAAGCAAATATTTGTCCGGCCCGGTTTTATAAAAGGCATAGTCCACATTCCACTTCCGGGCTACCCGGTCAAATACCTTGGGCGCGTCCACCTCGATACTGCTGGTGGCCGCGCCGTGGGCCATGAGCTTTTTCACGCTCTGTTTGCCGTGGGGCGTTTGGGCCTCCCGGCGGGCCTTGGCAACCTTACGGCCAACGGCCCGGAGCGCATAGGCAAGGCTCCGGGCCGTCAGCTTACTGGCTTTCATGGAAATTGCGATTGTACGCCGGGAAATATCTTCGTCAACCAGCTATACCACCTCCTTGCTTTGGGACAAAGTGTCTCGAAGTGCTAACGATCTTCATGTCCCGGAATGATAGGGTGCCTGCCCGTGTCTCGGGCAGAGCCGTCAATAATTTCTTTGTAGGCTGCCATCTGCTCCCGGATGGAAAGCTGGGGGTATGCAAATACCCGGTGCTCTGCGGGAATGTCCTCGATCCCGTGGTACAGCTCTACAAAGTTATTGCTTACTCGGGTCAGATAGCCGCCGGGGGCGAAGTGCCCGCCCTCGTTCAGCCGCATATCCCGCCCGTATGCCTCGAAGTCAAAATAGTTGATTATATCTTCGGGCACCTCCAGCCGCTCCATGTCTTCCACATAAATGCGCCCCAGCGTTTCATCGTCCGATACGCCGGGGTGCAGATCGTAGCAGTCCAGATTGTGAACGAGGTTGATGATGTCGGCCACGCTGGAAGTGTGGTCGCCCTTGTTGAGAACGGCCTCCAGCGTTTCCAGCTCACCTTGATCCAGATCGGAGAGCAGATGGGCCAGATGGTTGAGCTCGTCCAGATTTTCATATTCGTTCAGATAGTCATACAGGCCGAGAACATCACCGTCAAAGTAAGTAATGAAAATTTCTTGATACCGCACACCGTCCACGCCGATCCGCTTTAAGAGTGCCTGCACCTCCTCGGTGGTGGTGGGGAACTTTAAGATTTCCCCAGCATCCACGCCATAGTCGGCGTACTTCCCGGCATTAGTAACATAGGCTTCAAACAGGGTCATGCAGCACCTCCTTGATCCCCGCCATAATGTACTCGGCACAGGGCAGGGCGATGGCGTTCCCCAACGCCTTGTAGCGGCTGGCCGCCCGTATTTCCTCGCCGTCCGCGCCGTATTTTGTCCAGCCCTCGGGCAAGCCCATCAGACGCTCGCACTCCAGCTCCGTGAGAAACCGAACAAAGCCCCCGGCGGGATCGTCCTCATACCAAAAGGCAAAGGGAGCCACGCCGCCCGCTAAAAGAGTGGGAAAAGGGTCAGTTGGTAATCCGAAGCTGTTTCGGAACGCTTCTGGCGTCCTATCTTTGGCCGATGCCCGCATACGGAAGCATTGAAAGGGTCTGGTGACGGGTACGCGCCCCCCTGTTTCAAGAAAAGTGCCTCGATCTCCTTCGGGGGAGGACAGCCCGCAATCTCCGCCAGCTTCAGAAAGTGGGCGCATTGGGCGGGGCTTAAATAGTATTTCGTGGGAACGTCGGCCTCCAAAATCCGCCACGAGGAAGATACGCTGCCGTCGTGCCAGTCGGGGGCTTGCCCAATATTGGGCATCCATGAGCCGCCATGCGAGGTCAGGCGTTCCCCCTCGCACCATTCCGGCTCCCGCCCATCTTCCAGAAGCAGGCATTGGAACATCGGCGGCGTTGAACGCGGATAGCACGGCTCTAAAGTCCATCCGGTCATTTGAAGAAAACGCTCCCATGACGTTTTCCCAAACAGCGATAACTGGAAATAGATTGTCAGTTGCATCCCTCATTTCTTTGATAATGCGGATCGCTTGAAAAAACAGGCTGGACTTTGCGCCAGCCAAGCCGTCCCGGTTGCCGATTTGGGACAGGTTTTGACACGGCGATCCAAAGGCCAGCACATGGACGGGCGGGATGGCCCCGCCGTCCATGCGAGTGATGTCGCCCAAATGGGCCATATCCGGGAAGTGCCGTTTTGTGATGGAGATAGGGGCCTTTTCGATCTCGCTGGCCCATACCGGGGTGATCCCGCAGCGGGCTGCCGCCAGCGGGAACACCCCGATCCCATCAAACAGGCTCCCCAGCTTAATCGTCATTTCGTCTGCGGCCCTGTCCCTTGACGGTCAAAATGCCCTCAAGGGTGGTCGCTGTGATCCCCAGCCGCTGGGCAACGGCGATGTCGTTTTTCATGGCCTCGGTGACGGTATGGCCGCACACCACCAGCACATGAGAGCGTCGGAGCAGGTCACGGCTCATGTCGATGCCGCTTTTATGTTCCTCGGGAACAGCGTCATTGAGGAACAGGGGCAGATACAGGGTGGGACAGATGGGCGAAAAGCCCGCCTCATACACAGCGCGGCAATACTGCGCCGCCCGTTCTGCGTTTTCGCTGTCGCCGCCGTACCATGCGGCGGTAACATACGCAAGGGGTCGTTTCATATTGAATACCTCCGATATTTTAATAATGTAGGTTCAGCCCAATCCCCCGCCCTTTCCCAATCATGGGAAAGGGGGCGGCTCTGGAGGATATACCCCCGTTGCGCCGCTGGGAGTAGCACAGCCGGGGCCGCCCGTCAAGAGCAAGCCGCCGCAAGCGGCGGGGCCAATGCCCCCTTGACGGACAGCTCCCGACTGCGCCGGGATATGAGCGGCGACGGGGGATAAACCACCAGAGCCCTCTGTGAAAGGGCGTGAAAAAACCTCGGGACAAAGTGTCTCGAGGTTACTTCTCCAAATCTGCCTTTTTCTCGGGCTTCGTCAGCTCGGGCGGCTGTTTCTCTTTCCATTCGTCCAGCAGGGACATGATCTGCTCCTTCATCTTGATAGGAGTGACCTCCTTGCCAAAATACTTTTCCAGTTCGGCCATAGAAATAATCACGCCGCGATCCTCCTTTTTCTTTTCACTCAGAATACCGTCGATCACATCGCCGTTGAGCTTGCCCGCCTGATCCAGTTCCCGGAGCCGTTTGGCCTGGGCGTGGGAGGGCGAGGACTGCTCACCGTCAATAGATACGGCAATCAACCTCTGGTTTTTCGGTTTGATGTACGAGAGCTCCACAGCGGGCATGAAGCCCAGCCCCTTTTCGTCCACCTTACTCAGCAGCTCCGGGACAAGGGAATTAAGGCGAAGATACCGCATGACCTTTTTGTAGTTCATATCGTGCGCTTCGCCAACGATCTCAACAGAGCGTTTTCCCACATCACCGGGAGCAACACCATCCAGCCGCCCGCCTTGGTGCTTGATGGCCTCTACTTCCAAATCAAGAAGTTTCGCCAGCTCGCTGGGGAGAGGGTCGCCGCGCTGCTTGTTGCTGTTTTTCATTTCCCGGACAGCCTCAACATCGGTCATATCCCGGACGATACAGGGCAGCTCCTCCACACCGGCCAGCTCACTACCACGACAGCGGCGGTGGCCCGCAATGATCTCATAGCCCGTCCCGTCCTTTTCTGGGCGGACGGTGGCGGGGGTCATAACGCCGTGTTCCTTGATCGTCCCCACCAGATCCATCATGGCGGCATCGTCCACCACCTTGAAAGGGTGTTCCCGGAAAGTATGGAACGGATGGAGCTCGCTCAACTTGATATAGACGGTTTTGCCCTCCTCAATGGGACGGGGCGGGGGTGCTGGCTCTTTGGGCTCTGCCGGGATCTCAGCAGCCGGGGCGGTATTGCCGCTAACGGCTACCGACTCCGGGGTGGGAGACTCCTCCTTGGCGGGAACGGCTTTTTTACCTCGGGACACTTTGTCTCGAGGTTTGGGCGGCTGGGCCTCGTCGGGGGCCGCCTTATCCGCCTTGGGTAGGCGGCCTCTGCGGGGCTTTGCCGCCGTCTGCTCTTTTCCAGCCTCGGGCGCTGCCTGCTCCGCTTTTTCAGCTTTCGGGGGACGGCCACGGCGGGATTTTTTCTGTTCAGCCGCAACCTCCTCCTGCGGCTTTTCCTCTGTGGTCTTTTCTGCCGCTTTTGCATCCGGGATGGGATCGACAGGCTCCACAGCGGGAGCATCAACCTCCGGGGCGGCGGGCTCGGCCTTTTCCACGGTATCACGGGCAGCCGCCCGGCGTTCTGCCATCAGCTCTTCGATCTTGTCAAAAGACACGACAACATCACCGGGTTCGGTCATCGTTGCCCCAGCCTGTTCCTGCTGGGGGACTCCAGCGGTCAAATCCGGGGGCGGGGCATCTGTGCTGGGAATATCCGTGACAGGTGCCTCGGGAGTAATCGCCTCGCCTTCGGTGGTGGGAATATTTTTGTTTTCCTCCACTTGCTAACCTCCAATCTTTCTGTAATTTTGCACAAAAATGAGCTTGAAAATTTTGCACTTATTTTTTAGAAAATTTCTGCCTCCTTCCGAGCTTTCCACGCAAAAAAGCCGCCCTTGGTCTTGACCGGGCGGCCTTTTGCGTAATGTGATAGCTCTGTTTTATTTTTTTAGATGTTATAGGCTCCGAAAAGCCTTGTATTTGTAGTTTTCCTATTTTATAGGGCACATACGAAAACTCCAACCAAAGTTTTCTGTATTTCTCATGTTCTAACCCTTTGCTGATTTCGTTGGCAAACGGAATCACATGAGGATTCGCTATGATGCTTTCTGCATTCAAAGAAGCAAGAACATCAGCGGCCGGAACATATCGCCATTCTCGTTCGTCATGGAAATTTTTGCAGATTTCAATCGTAGCAGAACTTGAATCACTACGAGTGAACTTTCTTTGCATGATTCCTCGCAACGGTTTGATATATGCCAAGCGATTGATTACATCCTGCGAATACTCTTCCGGGATGTCATCGTCTCTGAAGATTCGTTCAAATAGAGCGGAAAAGTCCTTGGCGTATTGTGAATCTTTGTTAAGATAATGAACTGGTTGCAGGTTTTTTCGCTCGCCCCAACTCTTAGAAAAAGCAATTGCATATTCCCCATAATAGGCAAAATGAGTGTTATTCTTTTCAAGGTCTGCCTGCTCATCTTTACTTAATGACTCATAGACTTCTCCAACACCGTTTACGGAAAAAGTGTCTGCAAGTTTATGAAAAGGAATATCGCAAAAGCACTTTTGCAAAATAGCAGCTTCGTTAAATGCGCGAGTGCCACTATGGATGTTTAAGTAATCAATGGTCTCAACGCAATACCGTGGAATAATGGCCCTGCGGCGAAGAACAGAGTCTAAGTATTCTGGTTTTGTCATGAAATGAAAGAGCGTGTTGGCACTCTGAGCGTAATCATCATATGGTAAATAGGAAAACTGACTGTTAGCGAGCATCACATCGTCTCCATCCTGTTTAGAAAATCAGAAAAGCCGCATGGGAATACACCCACACGGCTGCCTTGGTGGCGCAAAGGCTCACCGTAGAATCATTATAGAGGATAATGCTGGAAAATTCAAGTTTCCGTCGTATTTGGGGTGAAAAAACTTGAGCTATGCCAATTAGGGATGGGTTAGGGATTTTACGGTTCTCACAGTTTTTCTGCACCGCAGTTATTACCGCCATTTCACCTTTCTGACCACAGTTGAAATGTGGTCAAGTGAAACTCAAAAAATGAACTTTTAACGCAGAAAAACCGCCTAAAAGGCGGTTTTTCTGAGAAAGGTGGTCCGAGTGACAGGATTCGAACCTGCGGCATCCTGCACCCAAACTTATCGAGGACACTTTTTCTACTCGTTTATAGCGGTTTTCAGCCGTTTCCTATTTGTTTTACTTACTCTTTGACGCTCTTATCTCCACTGTTTCCGGGTGTTCCAGCGCCGTCTGTGGTAATCTATGTGGTCAAAAACGCTTCCCGCCCGGTTTCCGGTGAACTTTCACCGGTGCCGGACGGGAAGCGTTTTGCGTTTCAGATCATCTGCATTGTAACTCTGAGGAGAGTGTTATGCAAGTGGTTTCTGCGTGAGCAGCAGCTCAAAGGTTGAGCCGCAATAGACAAAGAATAACCTCACGCATTTGTTCTCTAAAGGTGAAACTCGCTTTCCCTCAATAACTATCACATTCCCTTAATTTGATTGGTATTTTAAGGGAAAGTCATCCCTTCCGCCACAGGCTCACTTTTCCAGAAGATCCTCCATCGTGCAGCCGAGGACTTTCGCGAGGCTGAGAACAGTTGCCGCGCTTGCCTTGTTGATGTCCTTGTTGCGCTGCTCGTACATTTGGATCGACCGAAGGCTGACATTGCTTCGTCTGGCAAGCTCCGCCTGCGTACAGCCATAGAGCGTGCGGATGCGCTTGAGGTTGGTATCAGCGAAGTACTCGCGTACTTTGGCATCGGCAATATCGGCGAACTTGCTGATGTCCGCTTCGTGAAGAGGCGCATACATCCGCTCTAAATCTTCAAACGAGAGGACCTTAAAAATATCGCTGAACTTCCTGCCGGAGAACCACTGGTAGTAGGCGACGGCCCAGCCGATCCAATACTCTCTGGAGCGATTGAAATTGGCTTTCGGTTTGACCGTCGGCGCTTTGCCCGTAGTCTCAACCAGGACATCAACAGCCGCTTCGATTCCGCTTTTCCCCATAATATAGGCCGCTTCGCCGTTCTCGATTCGGTTGCTGACGGAGCTGACGGAAAACAGTTTCATGAAGCTGCCTCCGGCGATTCCGCATGCGTTGATGGCATAGTCGAAGGCATCGCCCAGCAAGGCCTGCGCATTATTTAGATACATTTCTTGGTATGCGTGGGTCATCGTTCCGGATGCCTCCTCTCATAATGTCAAGCATGTACAGGCCGTCAGTCGCCTCTTCGAGCATTTTCGAATAAAGCTGGTCGGCCTCGTCGTTTCGCGCCTTGCGGAGAACATAATATTTTTCCCTTTCTGCGATGGAAAATCCCTCGTAATGCAGCAGGGAGAAGGCGTATTTAGACTTGACGACGATCTGTTCGCCCAACTTGCCCAGGCGCATAGCACTTGCAAGTTGCTGCACGGAAATTCCATTATTCAAGAAAGACGCCGCAAAGTCGAAATAGGAGTCGTCGGCTCGGTAGCCGATGATCAAGTCATAGGCGTTGACATTGACGCCGAAATTTTCGATCAAATATCGTTTGGCCCGCTGCGCGGCCGGATTATTGATAGAGAACAGACTGTGCTCTACCAAAACGGCAATCCAGTTCAGAATCGTATAGTCCGGACTGTTCAGATTCAGAATTTTTAGGTATTCCGTATCAAGGCTGTAACGATTGGCAAAGCCGTTGCGCAGAGAGAATACGGCCCATTCCTTGGCAAGCGCTTCGCTTTCCGTGCAGTAAAAGCCCAGCCCGAAGTCGTTGTTCTGCTTACCCAACCCAAAGGCGGGAGCCTCTACGATCTGCTCAGAGCCGTGATATAGGGTGATTTTCTGATCCATTTCCGCATCCTCCTAAGTATCTCTGCGCGAATTATATCACTAAAGTGATATAAAATCAAGTTGTATTTGTGGGGAGATTAATATACAAGTGTTTTTTGCGTGGGTAGCGGCGCAAAAGTTGAGCAGCTGTAAGCAAAGAATAACCACTTCCTGCACGAGTGGCTTGCACAACAAGCGCTGTGGCAGCACGCACTATGACGCAAGGTCAGCGTCAGGATTGAATTTAATAGCAATCCTTATCGTTTTTATTTTTTGCAAAAATCGTGATATTCCACCATTTTCTTGCTTTTTGCGCCTAAATATGCTATCATAATATACAACACTGGCAAGTGTTGGAATGGGCTCTACCATGCGGCGGGGCATTGAGTGCAATGTCGAAACTAGACTACTTCAAAGCTCTAATTATCGAGGTGAGCCAATGCAAATCATCGACAATATCAATCACATCGTCAAAAACGACCTGCAAGATAGTATTCAGCCAGGAAGCAAATTGTCTATCGCTTCTGCTTGTTTTTCGATTTATGCATACCAAGAGCTGAAGAAGCAACTTGAAAAGCAGATTGCCGCACTGGAAAGCAAAATGCGGCGAGAGAAGCAGCTTAACAGGCGGATGGAAATGAACGCGGAGTTTAAGAAATTACAGAGAGAATTGGGGGGAATGAAGTGATTCAGGAATATCTATTCACTTCTGATAAATATAAAGCTGATTTGGAGAGCATGGTTGTTCCAGAAAAGGTTATCAAGGAGGTCGCAGCAATCGAGAACAGCAAGTGTTGGACGTTTTCAATAAGTGTTGGCGGCGAAAGCATGGATGCGGCAAGGATTCTTGACCCACTTAATAGACAGGTGTGTGAAAAATACAAGCCTACGGTTCTTACAAACGAATGCTCAGCATATTTCAATAAAGCATTGTATCCGACGGTAAATGAATTTGAACGGAAACTACGGAAACTCCTTTATCTTGCAAGTTCACTTCGGGGCGATGAGAAATCGCAAAATGTTATTGTTAGATTGGAAGAACAGGACCTGGGTACTATTTTTGAAATGCTTTTTTCAGATGCCATATTTGTAAAAAAAGCGAAAGAAACTGTCACAAAAACATTATCTTGGCAGTTTACACGAGCAGAGTTGCTGGATGCCCTCAATAAATTAGATGAAAATAAATTATGGACAGTTCTTCTTGGAGACGATTGTGCAAAGACGCTTTGTGAATCATTTTCTGAACTACGCAACTATAGAAACGATGTGATGCACGCTCATGATATAGGCTATGAGCGTTTCAATGCAGCACAAAAACTGTTTAAGAAAGTGAACAACGAGCTGGATTTGGCTATTGTAAAACTGATTGGTGCGAAGGAAGCGAACACCGATGTTACACCTGCGGATTTCAATAGCACCTTAAGTTCTGCTTTGGCAGCTGTGCATTCTCAGGTAGATACAAGCAGCTTGCTTGCTGCATCTGAGGCATTGAAGGGGATTGTATCAAACCAGCCTATTATTAACCCGGAAGTGTCAAAATCCTTGTCTCAGATTGGACGGCTTGCGATGGGTGAATACACTTTGAAGCCCGAAGTGACAGCTGCTATTGCCAATCTGAGCAAAATTGCCGCAGTGCAGAGTGATATGGCTCCAGCAATGAGAGCCATAAACGACATTACAAAGCAGATTGCATCATACAAAATCGAAATCCCCCCTGCCGTAACAGAATTACAGCAAAGGCTATCTGAAATAGAGTTTGGACTATTGTCAAATAGTAGTGACGCCCAGCAAGATAATGAGGAGGATAAACCGAATGGATAAACTACGCATGGAATCGCCGGATATGACGGCGCAGAACATAGACCGCATTGCTGCCCTGTTTCCCAACTGCATCACGGAGATGCTGGATGAGGAACACAGCACGCCGGAGAAGAAGGTGT
>OLSB01003403.1_pt1 | contig 11586 bp, 7 predicted proteins | sample 1672071 | NCBI WGS metagenome assembly OLSB01 (sample SAMEA3136642, study PRJEB25190) | human gut metagenome | biome: human gut; feature: human-associated habitat; material: faeces | place: Austria | collected 2013
ACGCCCGCTATAAGGACTGGTTCTGCGATGTGAACTTCTGGGGCAACAACGAGTATAACGATGGCTTTTCCTACGGCAACTGGGGCGGCTACAACCTGCTGGTCAAGCTGAACCAGCGCAACCCGGAGGTGCAGCAGTACCATTATGATACCGTCCGCTTCTGGGTGGAGCAGTTCGACATCGACGGCATCCGTCTGGATGCAGCCGATGTGCTGGATTTCGACTTCATGCGCGGGCTGCGCCGTCTGGCAAACGAGGTAAAGCCGGAGTTCTGGCTGATGGGCGAGGTCATCCACGGCGATTACAGCCGCTGGGCAAACCCGGAAATGCTGCACTCCGTGACCAACTACGAGCTGCACAAGGGCCTGTGGAGCGGCCACAACGACCACAACTATTTTGAAATCGCCCACACCATGCGCCGGCTGCAGGGGCTGTGCCACGACACCCGGCTGTATCTCTTCTCGGATAACCACGATGTGGAGCGCCTGCCCAACAAGCTGCGCAACCGGGAGCACATCCGGCACATCGCCATTCTGGTGTACAGCCTGTGGGGCATCCCGTCCATCTACTACGGCTCGGAGTTCGGCATCGAGGGCAAAAAGGAGTGGGGCAGCGACTGGCCGCTGCGCCCCTGCTTGGAGCTCAGCGACTACGCTGATGCAGAACGTACAAATCCTGTTACCAGTGTATACAAAGCGCTGGGGAAATGCAAGGCTGAATTGCCGGAAATGACCTACGGCGAGGTAAAGGAACTGCAGCTCACCACCCAGTGCTACGCCTTTGCCCGGGTGCTGGACGGCAAGGCCGTGGTGGCGGTGCTGAACAACGGCGATGCCCCCGCACAGCTGGAGTTCCAGCTGCCGGTGGAAACCGCCAAGGTCACCGACCTGCTGGCGGACACCGTGGGCGCACAGGAGGTGCTGGTCTCTACCGAGTGGGACCGCATGAAGGTGCAGCTGCCCTCCAATTACGCCACTCTGCTGAGATTGGAATAAAGCAGCGCCTGCGGCGTGACCGGCGCAAAAGCCTTTACCCTTTGGAGATAGGTTTCCCCCTTCCGGGGGAAGCCTTTGTTCAGAAAGCTGAGATTGGAATAACCTTGCACATTTTGCCGCGTTTTGCTACAATAAGGAGAGAAAAGTCGTTTTACGGAAAGGAAGCCTGACCCCCTATGAATGCAGCACAGCGCAGAGAATGCATCCTGACCCGGCTGAACAGCGCCGGTGCCCCTTTAAGCGCCAGCACGCTGGCGGCAGAACTGGGGGTGTCGCGGCAGATCGTGGTAGGGGATGTGGCGCTGCTGCGCGCCGGTGGGGCGCAGATCGATGCCACCCCCCGGGGCTACCAGCTGCACCCGGCGGAGAAGGGCTATACCGGCATTCTGGCCTGTGTGCACCGCACGCAGGAGGAGATGCGCCAGGAGCTGTACACCGTGGTAGATCAGGGCGGCACGGTGGTGGATGTGGCGGTGGAAAACAGCCTGTACGGCGAGATCCGTGCCACCTTGAACCTGTGCAACCGGTACGATGTGGACAACTTTATCCGTCAGGCGGCGGACGCGCCCGAGAGCCTTTTGAGCCGCATGACCGGCGGCGTGCACCTGCACACCCTGCGCTGCCCGGACAAGGACACCTTTGCCCGCATCCGCACGGCTTTGGAGCAGCAGGGGCTTTTGTACCGCAAGGAGTAACGCCGCTCCGCTTATACCCAGTATAAAAAGGGCTGCGGGGCTTGTCTATCCGCAAAACCGGAAAAATGTTGGAAAATCAACAAAAATGCAAAAGAGGTGGGTTTTCTGGATATCCGCATTGAAAAGACCGAGCGCGCCATCAAGCAGGCCTTTATGGAGCTGCGCCGCGAAAAGCCGGTGGAAAAGATCCGTGTCAAGGAGCTGTGCGACCGCGCCTGCATCAATAAATCCACATTCTACGCCCATTATCAGGATATCTATGCGCTGGCCAACGCCATGGAGGACGAGATGGTGCACGCGGTGGTGGAAAGCCTGCCCCGCCTGACCGCCAGCGATGTGAGCGAGCGCACCGAGTGGCTTGCGCGGGAGATGTTCCGCGCCTTCACCGCGCATCAGGCCGAGATCAGCGTGCTCTTCTCCGGCTCCCGGCAGGGGCTGTTCATCAACCGGGTGGAACAGGCCATGTGCCAGTGCATCGCCCAGACCGACCCCACCTTTGAGACGGACGTAGTGCGCAAGGTGGTGCTTTCCTTCTGCGTGCAGGGGTGCTACTACACCTTTACCACCTACTGCGGCCAGATGGACGAAAAGCGCCTTGTGACCCTGCTTGCATCCATCGCCCGCGCCGCGCAGCGGATACGCATGTAACGCGGGACGATCAAAAATGGCCGCCGCTTGTGCTTTGGCCATCTTTAGAGGAATAATTATTTTTACTTCGGGATAGCGGAGCGTCTGCGGACGCTCCGCTATCCCATTTTTATAGGGGACGCGTGCTTTTGGCAGAACTGCCAAAAAATAAGACGAAAATTCGTCATCTGCACTTTTTTACCAGATTTTTTAAGAAAGAGTTTACACTATGCCGGAAACGGTGGTATTATATAAAATAGTATGGTATGGGGTAAAATGCGCCTGCATACTCCGGGAGGGTATGGGATGAAGAACAAGATCTCGCGCCGCAGCTTTCTGGCGGCGGCTGCGGTCTCGGCGGCGGCACCGAGGCCGAGATCAACGGCGCAGTCACCTTTTTAAAGTGGTTCACCGAACCGCAGAATAATATCGCTTTCGCGGTGGAGTCGGGCTATCTGCCGGTGACCACCGGGACACGGTGCTGGAACGCATCGCCGCAGGCCAGAGCGCGGAGGCAGCCACGGCAGAGTTTTTGACCGACGACTATTTTGAGGCGTGGTATCAGGCCACCCTTGCGCAGTTACAGCAGTACGAGGGCTGACCGCCCGCAAAAAAGACGGAAAGGAGGCAGGGCGATGTTTGACGCATGGAAACAGCGCCAGCGGCAGCGCTTGGAAAACAGACCGGAAAGAACCGTGTTCTACAATATTTTTGCCACCATGATGCTGGTGCTGGCGGTGGAGCTGCTGATGGCGGTCGCCAGCATCCTTGCCATCAACGTGACCGGGCAGCTGGACGAAAACGCCAAGGATCTGCTTACCATGCGGGTGCGCAACCGCGCCAGCTATGTGCAGGAGATCCTGCGGAACGCGGAGGATCTGGAGCAGCTGAGCGAGCAGATCACCGCTACCACCCAGCAGCTGCTGAAAAGCGGCGATATCTCGCTGGACACGCTGGATAACAGCAGCGAACAGAGCGACGCTTTGCTGGTAGCCCTTGCCCCGCAGCTTCTGGACACCCTGCGCACAAAGCAGGTGACCGGCATTTTTCTCATCCTGAACACCCACGATCTGGACACCTGCGAGGTGGGCAAAAAAATGCCCGGCATCTACCTGCGGGATATGGACCCGGACGCCCGCCCTTCGGAGCGCAACAGCGACCTTTTGCTGGAACGCGCCAGCGCCACAGTGGTAAAAGAGCTGGCCATCGGCACGGATAAGGGCTGGCAGCCCGCTTTCCCCTATCAGGGCAATACCAAGGGCGGCATCCTGCGCACGGTCTTTCAGACCGCGTATAAGAGCGATGCCGGCCTTTCGGCGGAAAGCTATGGCCGCTGGACCACCAACTCCTACTGTCTGGCCGGGGACGACCGGCACGCCATTGCCTACTCGATGCCGCTGATCCTGCCGGACGGCACGGTATACGGCGTGGTGGGCGTGGAACTGCTCACGGACTATCTGCAAACAAAACTGCCCTTCACCGAGCTGGACGAGGACAAGGCAGGCACCTATTTTATCGTGACCACTACCGATGATGCGCTGACGGACGGCGTGCTCTCCCTGCGCAAGACCGTGACCTCCGGCGAGGATCTGGTAACGGCAGATGCACCGCTGGGCGTTTTGAACTGCCGCAGCGATGGCAACGGCGGCAACTGGGTGGAGCTGAACGATAAGCGCTATTATATGGTGCTGGAGCCGCTGCAGGTGTATAACCGCAACGCGCCCTTTGCCGCCGAAAAGTGGTTTCTGGCGGGTACCATGGAACAGTCGGTGCTGCTGGCTTTTTCCAGCCGGGTGCGCGAGGTGCTGCTGACCACCATAGCGATCACGCTGGTGCTGAGCGTTTTGGGCAGCCTGCTGGTCTCGGCACGGCTGGCCAGACCCATCAACCGTTTGTACCGCGAGGTGATAGACGCGCAGGAGAAAAAGACCTTCCCCCGCCTGTCCCGCACCGCCATCCGGGAGGTGGACCGCTTTGCCGAGACCATTACCGAGCTGAACAAGGAGCTGGTGACCAACTCCACCAAGTTTTTGCGCATCATGGATATGGCCAGTGTGGAGATCGGCGGCTACGAGCTGCGCACCGACACCGGCAGCGTGTTTGTGACCGATAATTTCTTCTCCCTGCTGGGCAAGCCCGAGATGCAGGGCGAGCCGCTGAGCGTGCGCCGCTTTGAGGAGGTGCTCAAGGGCATCCGGGAAAAGAATCCCTGTGACCACACCGCCGAGGGCGACGAGCTTTTGACCATTCAGCAGCCGGACGGGGTGCGGTACATCATGCTGCGCAGCACCATCGAGGGGCACGCCAAGATCGGCCTTGCCGAGGACGTGACCGCCGCTGTGCTGGAACGGAAGCGCATCGAGCACGAGCGCGATCACGATATCCTGACCGGGCTGTACAACCGGCAGGCCTTCAACCGGGTGTGCACCGAGCTGTTCGCCGCGCCGGAGCGCATGGGCGTGGCGGCGCTGATGATGATGGACTTGGATAACCTCAAGCACATCAACGATACCTACGGCCACGACTGGGGCGACCAGTACATCCGCCGCACCGGTCAGTGCCTGCGGGACAATACCCCCGCCGGGACGGTGTGCGCCCGCCTTTCCGGCGATGAGTTCCTTGTGCTGTTCCACGGCTACCGCAGCCGGGACGCAGTGCGGGAAAAGATCGACTGCCTGACCAATGCCATGCGGCAGAGCGTGGCGCTGCTGCCCAGCGGCAACGCTTTGCACATCAGCCTTTCCGGCGGCATTGCGTGGTACCCGGACGACGGGCAGGACTGGGAGACTTTGAAAAAATACGCCGACTTTGCCATGTATCAGGTCAAGCATTCGGAGAAGGGCCGGGTGGAGGAGTTCGACATCGGGGTGTACAACCGCGAAGCCTACGCCGAGCGCACCCGCAGGGAGTTCCGGCAGCTGCTCAGCAATGCGCAGGTGTTCTACTGCTTCCAGCCCATCTTCTCGGCACGCAGCGGCAGGGTAGTCGCCTACGAGGCGCTGATGCGCTCCGACCTGCCCACCCTGCGCTCCCCGGCCACCATCATGAAGCTGGCGCGGGAGCAGGGGGCACTGTACGAGATCGAGCGCATCACCTTTACCAAGGCGCTGGAGACCTTCGACAGCCTGTGCCGGGCGGGCAGCGTGTCCGGGGATGCCATGCTCTTTGTCAACTCCATCGCCGGCACCTGCCTGACGCAGGCGGATGTTGATTATATAGACAGCCGCTGGCATGAGTTGCGCCGCCGCATGGTCATTGAGATCACCGAAGAGGAAGAAATCGACTACGAAGCACTGGAGAGAAAGCGCAATGCACCGGGCTTTTCCGGGATGTTTGCACTGGACGATTACGGCAGCGGCTATTCCAACGAGAATACGCTATTGCAGCTTGCACCCCGGTTCGTCAAGGTGGATATTACCATCATCCGTGGCATCGACACCTCGCCGGACAAGCAGCAGATCCTGCGCAATATGGTGGCCTACGCCCACCCCCGCAGCATGAAGATCGTTGCCGAGGGCGTGGAGACCGCCGCCGAGCTGCGCACGGTCATCGAGCTGGGCGCAGACCTTTTGCAGGGCTATTTTCTGGCACGCCCGGCCATTGTGCCGGGAGCGATCGCGCCGGAGGCAGTGGCGATCATCCAGGAGTTACAGCGCCGGAAAAAAGACTGAAATATATGCCCTCCCGGGCGCTGCGGCGCTGGGAGGGTTTTTGCAACGGAGGTAAAAAGATATGGTTCAGGTGGATCTCATCACCGGCTTTTTGGGCGCAGGCAAGACCACCTTTCTGCGCCGCTATGTGCGGTATCTGGTACAGCAGGGACATAAGGTGTGCATTCTGGAAAACGACTTTGGCGCGGTGAACGTGGACGCCATGCTGGTGCAGGAGGTGCTGGGCCCCGGTTGCGATGTGGAGACCATCAGCGGCGGCTGCGACTGCGACACCCACCAGCGCCGGATGCGCACCAAGCTCATCGCCATGGCCATGCGCGGCTTTGACCGGGTGGTGGTGGAGCCCAGCGGCATCTTTGATGTGGACGAGTTTTTTGATATCCTGCGGGACGACCCGCTGGACCGGTGGTATCAGCTTGGCAGCGTCATCGCGATCGTGGACGCCCTGCTACCGGAGAAGCTTTCGCCGCAGGCAGAGTATCTGCTGGCGTCCGAGACCATGAACGCGGGCTGCGTGCTGCTGAGCCGTGCCCAGCTGGCAGCGCCCGCCCAGTGCGCCGCCGCCGCTGCCCACCTGGAGCGTGCACTGGAAACCGCAAAATCTTCCCGCCGCTTTGCGCCGGGGGAGATCCTTGCCAAGGACTGGGACGCCCTGACCGATGCCGACCTTGCTGCCCTTGCCGCCTGCGGCTACCGGCAGGCCAGCTGCGAAAAGCTGCATTTTGACCAGCACGCGGCCTTTACCTCCCTTTGCTTTCTGGAACTGCACCTCACCCCGCAGCAGCTGCAAGCTGCCGCACAGCGGCTGTTCGCAGCGCCCGAGTGCGGGCAGGTGCTGCGGGTAAAGGGCTTTGCGCCCGCCCCGGCAGGCGGCTGGCTGGAGCTGAACGCCACCGCCGCCGGCTGCACCCTTGCGCCCATCCCGCAGGGGCAGGAGGTAGTCATCGTCATCGGCGAGGCACTGGATAAAGCCGCCATTGAAGCAAACCTGAAGGGGTGAAAGGCAGCTTTCCCCTATAACAAAACACATTGTGGAAAAACAGGAGGGAGCATCATGCAGGAAGTACGCGCAGCCGTTATTGGCACCGGGGTCATGGGGCGCAAGTATGCCCAGATGATCGCAGAAGGAAAGGCGGGGGCATTGCGCCTGACCGCCGTGGTCTGCCGCAGCGCCGGGGCGCAGCAGTGGGCAAAGGATACCCTGCCGGATACGGTGCGGGTGTGCCCCAGCGCCGAGGCGCTGTACGATTATGCAGAAGAATTTGACGCCGTGCTGGTGGTCACCCCGCACAAGACCCACCCGGCGCTGGTGATGCAGGCGTTTGCCCACGGCAAGCACGTCTTGTGCGACAAGCCCAGCGCAAACGCGCTGGCACCGGCACTGGAAATGAACCGCGCCGCCGAAAAAAGCGGTCTTGTTTTTGCCATGATGTTCCATCAGCGCCGATACAAAAAGTATATGCGGCTTAAAAAATTACTGGATGATGGGGCGCTGGGCGAGATCAAGCGGGTGCAGCTGGAAAACAGCCGCTACTTCCGCACATGGATGTACCACCGCTCCGGCAGCTGGCGTTCCAGCTGGGCAGGGGAGGGCGGCGGCGCGCTGCTCAATCAGGGTCAGCACATTCTGGATATCTGGCAGTGGCTGTTCGGGATGCCAACCAGTATTTATGCCGTGATACCATACGGGAAGTATAACGATTTCATGGTGGACGACGAAGCCACCCTGCTCATGGAGTACCCGCAGCAGCGCACGGCAACCTTTATCCTTTCCACCGGCGAGGGCAGCTACACCGAGCGGTTGGAGATCGTGGGCACCAAGGGCACCGCCCTACTGGAAGAGGATACCCTCACCCTGCACACCTACACGCCAGACACCGAGACCTACCGCCGTACCGCCGATTGCACCGAGCGCCAGCAGCTTACCGAGACCACCGTTACCGAGCAGTTCGCCCCGCAGGCAGAGCCTTACCCGGAGATGCTGGCAAACTTTGCGGATGCCATCCTGCACGGCACGCCCCTGACCGCCCCCGGCGTGGAGGGCGTGCGGGCGCTGGAATTGACCGATGCCGCTTACCTGTCCGCATGGCTGGGGGAAAAGCTCACCCTGCCGCTGGACGCAGACCGGTTTGAACAGGAACTGCAAAAGCATATTCAGGAGGAACAGGCAAATGGCTAAACTGCGGTTTATTGTAGTAGGTTCCGGCTGGCGGTCGCTGTTTTACTGGCGCATCGCGCAGGCGCTGCCGGAGCGGTTCGAGCTGTGCGCCATGCTTTGCCGCACCGAGGAAAAGGCCGAAAAAATGCACCGGGAGTACGGCGTGCCGGTAAGCACCTCGGCGGAGCAGTGCATTGCCCTGCACCCGGATTTCGTGGTGGTGGCAGTGAATAAAGCGTCCATCGCCGCCGTCAGCACCGAATGGCTTGCCCGGGGCTTTGCCGTGCTGTGCGAGACCCCGGCGGCGCTGGAGGAGGACGCATTGCGCGCCCTCTGGCAGCTGCACCGGCAGGGCGCAAAGCTGCAGGTTGCAGAACAGTACTGGCTGTACCCCACGCTGGCAAAACGGCTGGCGGCGGTGCGCAGCGGCGCACTGGGCACGCCGCAGTTTGCCCGGCTGTCGGTGGCGCACGGCTACCACGCGGTCAGTCTGGCGCGGCAGTTCCTGAACGCCGGACAGCAGCCGGTGCGGGTGACCGGACGCAGCTGGACGGAAAGAATCATCGAAACGGATTCCCGCTGGGGTGCGGTGCATAACGGCGCACTGGTGGAAAAGACCTTGCAGCAGCACACGCTGGAATTTGCAGGCGGCGGCACGGCGTTTCTGGATTTTAACGGTGTGCAGTACCACTCCTATCTGCGCAGCACCCACACCAGTGTGCAGGGAGAGCGGGGCGAAGTGTTCGACGACACCCTGCGCTGTCTGGATGCCGCCGGGGAGCCGGTGTGCCGTCAACTGACCCCGCTGCCCGACCCGCTGGCAGCTGCCGCCGCGCAGGCGGGGCTTAACGAGGACGAGACCGCCATCGCCTGTTTTCTGGACAGGATGCAGGGCTATCTTGCCGGCGGGGCAGAGGTGTATCCGCTGGCAGACGCCTTGCAGGACGCCTACCTTGCCCTGCTGATGGAGCGTTCCCTTGCCGCCGGACAGCCGCTGGAAAGCACCCCGCAGCCGTGGAATACAGAAGAACGATAAAAAAGGCTCAGGAGCACCTGTCGGCGCTTCTGAGCCTCTTTTCACGATTGGAGCCGTGACGGCAACCAGCCAGTTCTCCGTAGCAGTCCTTTCCGTGAAAACGGGACAGCGGAGCGTCCGCAGACGCTCCGCTGTCCCAAAATTATAAATGTTTTTCCGCTAAAAATGCCCAAAGCAACGCGGAGGGCATTCAAATCGTTATACCCCCCCGAAAGGGGCGTAGGATCACATCAGGTCGATCAGTGCTTCCACCTCGTCCATGCGGGTGGCCCAGCTGGTGGCGATGCGCACCACGGTGTGGGTGTCGTCGAACTTTTCCCAGAAGCCGAACTTTGCCTTGCCTTCCAGCGCAGCCAGCTGGGTGTTTTCCAGTACAAGGAAGATCTGGTTGGTGGGGGAGTCCATAAAGAAGCGATAGCCCTTTGCCGCAAAGCCCTTCTTCAGGCGGTTGGCGGTGGCAATGGCGTTTTTGCTGATGGAGAAATACAGGCCATCGGTGAACAGCACGTCAAACTGGATGCCCAGCAGCCGTCCCTTTGCCAGCAGTGCGCCCTGCTGCTTGACCATGGTCATAAAATGCGCCGGTGCGCCGTGGGGGAACACCACAGCCTCGCCGCACAGCGCACCCACCTTGGTGCCGCCGATGTAGAACACATCGGTCAGCCGGGCAAGATCGGCCAGCGTCACGTCCGTGCCCTCGGCAGCCAGACCATAGCCCAGCCGTGCACCATCGAGGAACAGCGGCATCTTGTACTCCTGACACACAGCGTGCAGGGCTTCCAGCTCCGCCTTGGTGTACAGGGTGCCGTACTCGGTGGGGTGGGAGATGTATACCATGCCGGGGAACACCATGTGGTCGTGGTTGTCGTCGGCGTAGAAGGTGGCCACCAGTGCCCGCAGCTCGGCGGCGTCCAGCTTGCCGTTGTGCTGGGGCAGGGTGATGACCTTGTGGCCGGTATACTCGATGGCACCTGCCTCGTGCCCGGCTACATGGCCGGTGGCAGCAGCCACCACGCCCTGCCACCGCTGCAGCATGGACGCGATGACGATGGCGTTGCTCTGGGTGCCGCCGGAGATGAACTGCACATCGGCCTCCGGGCAGGCGCAGGCGGCGCGGATCTTCTCCCGGGCGCTGGCGCAGTAGGGGTCGGTGCCGTAGCCGGAGACCTTTTCAAAGTTGGTCTCGGTCAGCTTTTGCAGAATGGCGGGATGTGCACCCTCGCAGTAGTCGTTTTCAAAATACAGCATGGCAAAACGCTCCTCTATATAATTGTAAGAAAACAGTACCTCTATTCTACATCGCTGTGTAAACCCTGTCAAACCCAAAACCGTGCACAGCGCACGCAAGGCACCGCAAAAGCGCTTACAGGATACCCGGTGCGACACTATGTTGACCGGAACTACAGCCTACGACAGCTTTTTTTACGAAAGTATGATCCTTTCCAAAAAGATGAAAAGTTTTTCAAAAAAGTGCTTGACAATTCTGCTGCATCTGGTATAATAACTATCGTTCCCGGCGCCACGGCGCAGGAACACAACAGAATATGCGGATATGGCGGAATTGGCAGACGCGTTAGATTCAGGTTCTAATCGGGGCAACTCGGTGGAGGTTCAAGTCCTCTTATCCGCACCAAACAATGAAAATCCGAACCTTTTCTCAATAGGAGAAGGGTTCGGATTTTTTGTATTCTTTGGAAAACAGAACGAATCCCTTGCTTCCATCGAAAAACGTCCTAGACCTTATCATAAAAAAGCACGACAGACCACTGTAAGAGTGCCGTAAGGCGGAAAGGACACAAATATGAAGTACGATGAAAGAGCCTGCAAGTTCAACATGGACACCGGCTGCGTGGAACTGCTGCTCCGGGATGGGAGAATGATCTCCATCAACTGCACTGGGGTCGAGGATGAATTGGACGTGACCATGGCGCAGAGGACGGAACTGGATTATCTCATCTACAACGACCCGCTGGCGTATGCAGACCTGATTCTAAACGGCGAGCCGGAAGAATATTTGAAAAATACGGCTGGGAACCATGGGTTAGAAGATTAAGAGAAATGCCGTTCCAAAAGCAACTGGAACGGCATTTCTTATCTTTCGATATTCGGCATCTTCTGTCCCCGAAGCTCCTGCCGGATGGCACGGAACTGATCAGGTACATCCGCATCGGTCATTGCACCGGGGACATCCACTGTCCCAGCGGCTTTGGCGGCTTCATAGAACCAGCATTTATACTCCACGGTCTCCAGCGTGTGCTGTAACTGCTGGATCTGCTGGGTGAGTACCTCGCGCTGATGCCGGAACATTTCCAGCCGGGTGTCAATGGTGTCGTCTCCCTGCATGGAAAGCTCAATATACTGCCGGATATCCTTGATGGACATTCCGGCTTTTTTCATGCAGCGG
>OLSB01003406.1_pt1 | contig 11580 bp, 7 predicted proteins | sample 1672071 | NCBI WGS metagenome assembly OLSB01 (sample SAMEA3136642, study PRJEB25190) | human gut metagenome | biome: human gut; feature: human-associated habitat; material: faeces | place: Austria | collected 2013
GCCGCATCGCGCACAGCGTTTTTCGCCTGCAGCTTGCCGAACGTGATAACGCCCGACACATGGTCCTCGCCGTAGACTTCTTTAATATGCTCGATGACTTCCTGGCGACGTTCATCCTCGAAGTCGACGTCGATATCGGGCATCTCCACGCGTTCGGGCGACAGGAAGCGCTCGAACAGAAGCCCGTTGGGAAGCGGGTCGAGGTCGGTAATGCCCATGGCGTAAGTGCAGATGGCGCCTGCAGCCGAGCCACGACCTGGGCCGACGCCGATTCCCTGGCTGCGGGCCCAGGCGATGTATTCCTGCACGATGAGGAAGTACGCCGGGAAGCCTTGCTGCAAGATGATGCCCGCCTCGTATTCATAGCGATCCCATGCCTCTTTGGGCACGGGGTCGCCATAGCGCTTCTTCAAGCCCCACTCGCACTGCTTGCGGAACCAGCTTTCCTCGGTTTCGCCCTCTGGCAAGGGGAAACGCGGCAGAATGGAGTCGCGCTCGAGCACGACGTCGACCTTTTCGGCCACCTCGACTGTATTGTCGCACGCCTCGGGGAACTCGGAGAGCGCCTCGCGCATCTCCTCTTCCGTCTTCATGTAGAACTCGTCGTTCTCGAAGCGCATGCGGTTCGCGTCGTTCACCGCCGAACCCGTGCCGATGCACAGCATGATGTCCTGCGCCTTTGCGTCTTCCTTCTTAAGGTAGTGGAAGTCGTTCGTGGCGATGGTCTTTAGGCCCGCAAGCTGGGCGACCTTGGTGAGCTGGCGGTTGAGCTCGGTCTGCGTCATGCCAGCGTCGGTGCGCAGGCCCTGGTTTTGCAGCTCGATGTAGAAGTCGCCCTCGTCGAAGCAGCTCGCGAAACGGCGCGCCCACTCGACCGCGTCGTCAAACTGGCGGTTGTCCAGAAGCTTCGGGATGATGCCCGCGATGCACGCGGACGAGCCGATGATGCCGTGGCCGTACTTCTGCAGCATGGAGAACGTCGTGCGCGGCTTGTAGTAGAAGTTGTCGACATGCGATTCGCTGACCAGGTGCAACAGGTTGTGATAGCCCTCGTTGGTCTTCGCAAGGAGCAGCAAATGGTACAGCTTCGGCTTTACGTCCTTGCGCAGCTCCTCGTCGGTGGTGAAGTAGACCTCGCAGCCGTAGATGGGCTTGACCTTCTTGCCCGTTTCCTTCTCGACCGCCGTACACGCGTCGCACAGCTCCGGCACGCCCGACATGACGCCGTGGTCGGTGATAGCCACCGCCGGCATGTCGAGATCGGCGGCGCGACGAACCATGTCCTTCACGTGGGTCAAGCCGTCGAGCAGGGAATATTCGGTGTGATTGTGCAAATGTACGAACGCCATGGATATGCCTCAAATCGCTTACGTGGTATACGCGCGGAGTGTGTTTGCTAGTGTGGATGCGCAGCCGTTTTCTCGCGTTCAATCATAGCAGCAAGTGGCAAGTTTTGCATGGCTAACACAGCGAACAAATGATGGTTTTTCGGGGAAGGCGCACGAGAGCCTGACATGCGCCGCCGCGAGGAATCTCCGCCAACATCAGGGCGGAGCGCCCGCAAGCAGCCGCGGGCCCTCAGGGAACCCGCAAAGTGCGCACGACGATGTCCGCTATTCCGCCGCCAGCATGCGGCAGGCCCATTGGGCGGCAACCATGCTGCCCTTCGCGAGCACGCTCTCGTCGATGGTGAAATGGCAGCTATGCTGCGGGTGCGAAGCCCCGACCTCGGGATTTCTCGTGCCAACAAAGCAGAACACGCCGGGCACGATGTTCAGGTACTCGCTGAAGTCCTCGCCCGAGAGCGTGCCGCGGTAGTCCGAAACTGCGGACTTCCCCAGCATGTCCACGACCGCACGCCGCGCAACCTCCGCGCACACCGGGTCGTTCGAGAGGCCCGCATTGCCCTCCTCAAACGTGAACTTCACCTTGGCCCCGAAAGCGTGCCCCATCTTGCTCACGATGCGCTCGAGGCGATCGGGAACTTCGCGGCGCAGCTTTTCAGTCCAGGTGCGCACCGTTCCCGAAAGGTAGGCGTGACCAGCCATAATGTTGCGCGCCTCGCCACCATGGAACTCGCCCACGGTGACCACGACCGGGTCGAACGGCGACACGTCGCGGCTGACGAGCACCTGCAGCCCGTTCACCATCTCCGCCCCCACGACGACGGCGTCGACACCCTTGTGCGGCATGGAACCGTGCGCGGAGACGCCCTCGATGTCAATGTGAAACCAGTCGGTGTTGGCCATGCGCTGCCCTGGCGCGCACGACACCGTGCCCGCGTCGACCTCGCTCCAGATGTGTGCGCCGTAGATGGCGTCGACACCGTCGAGCGCGCCGGCGTCGATCATGGAGAGCGCGCCTATCGAGATTTCCTCAGCAGGCTGGAACAAGATGCGAACCTCGCCTTTGAGCTGCGATTTCGTCTCGAGAAGAATGCGAATCGCACCGAGCATCATGGCCATGTGCGCATCGTGGCCGCACGCGTGCATGACGCCCTCGTTCTCGGAGGCGAACGGCACGCCCGTGTCCTCGGTCACAGGAAGCGCATCAATGTCGGCGCGAAGGGCCACGCGACGCGCAGGGACACCGGCTGCATCATAGGACCCAGAGGCCTCCCCGCGAATCGTCGCGATGATACCGTTGTTATCGAGGCGGCGATATTCCACCCCCAGGCGATCGAGCTCGCCGCAGAGCATCTCCTGCGTATGCGATTCCCGCCCCGAAAGCTCAGGATGCTGATGAAATAACCGGCGCCACTCGATAATGGCGCCCTCGGCGGACGCGGCAACATCGCGAACGAGCGCGGCGGTGCGGGTTCCTGCAGGTTCGGATTGGGCGAAGACAAGCGCTTCGGCATCGGCGCAAGGATGCATGGGGATTCCTCCGTAAAGATAAGGTCAAATCGACCATGATGGTATTGGAAGAACGTGCGAAAGACCAGCACAAAGCGGCAAATTCGCGCAAAACCAGAATTAAAGCGGACAAACGGTGAGAAAACGAGCTGTCAGGACGCAAAGGGAATGTGCTCGACAACGCAGCAAAGGCCGCCAGCGCTGCGAGCAGCTTGAAAACGCCGCTTCTATCGAAAGGCGTCCTGAGTCCCCTTTCCGAGCTAGGCTTTTTCGCGGCTCTCCGCGCGCTTGCCCATGAGCAGGTTCAGCAACGAGCCCGCAACGACGAAGGCAACGCCTGCCCAGAAAAGCCCAGGCAGCGCGAGCCCCAAGATGATCGAGCTTGCCACCACCGAGAGAAAGGGCGCCGCATACGATGCTAGCGCCATGCGCGATACGTTGCCGAACAGCAGTCCGTGGTTCCAGCACGCGTACCCTGCGGCGATCGAGCCCATGGCGGCAAGAAGCGCCAGGATCGACCCGATAGACGGCATGCTTTGGGGAACAGGCGCGCCCGAGGTGGCAAACATCACCCAGAACACCGCCGCGACGCCGATCATGAAATAGGGCGTGGCATCCTTGCCGTTCGTAATGCGCGGCGTAACGACGGAATAGGACGCCCAGGCAAGCGCCGCCGCGAGCGTCAGGGCGAACGGAAGCGGATTCGAGGAGATATCCGCCGCGACGACGCCCGCGTCAAGGCCGGCATCTCCCCCGATAGCGAGCATTACGCCCACCGTCGCGACCGCAGCACCCGGCAGAGCGCGGGCGAATCCGCGCGCGCCGCGCATCGCCGTGGAGTTCAAAAGAACGGTAAGTGAGGGCCACAAATAGTTCACCATGCTGAGCTCGACCGTTTGCGTGGACGAAGCAGCAAGGCCGATCGAGACGCTGATGGCGGCCTCGTAGAACACAAAAAGCCCACCGCTGACCAGGAAGTACTTCAAGGAATAAGCGCTCGGCCGCGATGGGCGCAAAACGATGAACAGCGAGATCGCGCCGAGCGTGTAGATGAGCGCACCACCGAGCAAGACGCCGAAACCCTGCGAGGTCAGGCGCACAAACCCGAACATCATGCTCCAAAACATGAGCGCAAGAAAGCCCACCATCGTGGCACGATCGCTTTTGCCCATTCGCCTCACGCGGCCGCTTTCCTTCCCCATCGAATCACCAAACCGCCCTATAGTACAGGAGCGCAGGCGCAATGACCAGCGTCACCCGCAGAAGGAGGGGGATACGGCGATGGGTGCCGCCTCAACAGCGAAGGGCAGCAGGGGGGTCGCAAGGCTGAAGGCCGCTAGGCGCATAGGTCGAAGAGGGCGCAAGCCGCAAAGAGCTCTGGCCCGGAGCGAAATCACCTCGGGCGAGGGCTTCGGCTTTCGAAACCGTCCCAGCTGACGCGGGACAACGTCCTAGCGCTCACTTTTCACGACGAAACCGAAATAGACGATATGCCCCACCCACACGGCGGCAACAATTGCACGGCCAGAAGGAACGTTGCTCATCATGGCAAAGCTCACAGCCAAAAGCGCGGTAACGGGCACGAGGATGGTGAGCTTCGCCCGCAGCGTCATGGAACGCTTGGTCATATAGCCCTCAAACACCATCTTGTAGACCTTCGTGCCTTTAAACCAGCTGTTCAGACAATCGGAGCTGCGCGCAAAGCAGAAGGCGGCAACCAGGATAAACGGCGTCGTAGGCAGAATCGGCAGCACCACGCCCGCCATCCCCAGCGCGAAGAAGAGAAAGCCGCCTGCCGCCCACAGGCCGTAGCGAAGGCGACAGCTACCTTGTTTTATCTGTTCAACCTTAACACTCTGCTCAATTTGCGCAGCCTGTTCGTTCACGTATCGTACCTGCTTACTATTCGATATTCAAACAAATCACAAGAAGTTTACCATGGCTTCCTCGTTAAATATACCACGGAAAACTTTTGAACCTCGAATTGCCTCTCTACGGGAGAAGAAGCCGCTTGCTTGCGGCGGCAATGGCCGATGCCAGCGAGCGCTCATCTTCACCGCGAGCTGCAGCGAGCAGCGACATCGTGCGCTCGAGGCGCGGGGCGACGTCTTGGGAAATCGTCATAGCAGTGGGTTTGCTCGGGAAGTCGGTCTCGATGAGCAGGCGCTCTTTGGGAATTGCGCGCGCATAGGCACGTCCGCGCTTCGTTTTGAGCATGCGCTCGTTCACGGAGAAGAGGCAGCCCGCATCGACGGCGCGAGTCAGCTCCTCTTGCGAGCCAGAGAACCAGTGGAAAATACAGATGCAAGCATCGAGGCACCCTGTGCGTTCGAGCACATCGAGCACGCAGGCCGCTGCCGCCGACGAGTGGATGGACATAATGCGTCGTGGGAATTCCGCTGAAGGGCGCGCGGCAGCGGCGCAGACGCGCTCAAACGCCTCGATTTGCGCATCGCGCGTATCGGCGCGTCGCGGCTGAAAGTCGAGCCCCACCTCCGAGATCAGGGACGCAGCGGGAGCCAGGCGCTCGAACAGCGCGACTTCCCCTTCCCCACAGGTGCCATCGGCGACCCACCACGGGTGAAGCCCCAAGCCAACCCGCACGCGCGGGGCGTAGGGGGCGAGCATCGCGCACACGCGGTCGAAATCCCGCGGATCGCAGGTTCCCGATAGCGCACCGCCGCATGCGGCATACGCTGCGGCAAGTTCCACCGCATTGCCCGCAAAGTCCAGGTGGCAGTGCGCGTCGATGAGCGAGATCCCCTCCATCACAGCGATCGCCCGCCGTTTTCCAAACCCATAAGCGAGCAGATCACATAGCCCGCGATCATCTGCCCCATGATGGGCGGCATCCATGAGGTGGTGCCGAGCGGAAGCTTCTGGCGTCGCTCACCGGGCACTTGCTCGGGCTCGGGCAGGCGCGGGGTGCCCAAAAGCTCGCGCGCAGAAGGCTCGTCGGAATACAGGATGGTCCAGCGTTTGATGCCGAGCTTGCGTGCCTCTTTTCGCAAGATTCGGCAAAGCCCGCAATCGTGCGTGTCGTAGATGTTCGCAAACGAAAGGCGCTCGGGGAAGAAGCGATCCGCTGCACCCGCTGAGCACACGAGCGGAAGGCCCCGATCCTCGCACAGCTTCGCGAGCGCGATTTTCGCGGAGACCGTGTCGATTGCGTCGATCACGAAGTCGACGTCACCGTGCGCGTCAAGGAAGGCAGCCAGGTTCTCGGTCAGGACGAACTCGTCGACCGTTTCCACCTGGGCCTCGGGGTTAATCGCGCGCACCATCTCGCGCGCGACGTCCGTCTTGCGTCGACCGATGGTGCTCTCCCAAGCAACCGCCTGTCGGTTCACGTTCGAGAGCTGCACAACATCGCAATCGACCAGCACAAACGATCCGATACCGCCGCGCGCGAGGGGCTCAAGGCAGTTCGAGCCGACACCGCCCAAACCGAAAAGGAGCACCTTCTTCTCCGCAAGAAGCTCGACGCCGTCTTGGCCGAACACGATGGAGAGCCTTCCCCATCGATCCTCGAGTGAGGACGTTCGCGCAACGAGCGGGCGCCCATCGGGTGCGGGGGTTGTGTTCGGTTCGGCTGTCTTAGCCATGGGTTCGTTCCTTCCGGTGGGCTTTGTTTGGCGAATTAGGGGAGGGCGAGAGCGTGGCTTGCTACTCGACGACCTTCGCTTCGTATCCCGCATCGACGATGGCGTCGACAAGCACCTGGTCGGCCACGTCGGCGGAAAGTTTCGCCGTCGCGCTGTTGGAATCGAGGTCGACCACGGCTTCCTCAACGCCCTCGATGCCCTCGAGCGCCTTCTTCACGTGGGCAACGCAATGTTGGCACATCATGCCTTCGACGGAAAGCTTCTTTTCCATGATGATCTCCTTCGGTTTCATGGTTTGCACTTCTTCGCTATGACCAGCGGAAACGGGCGATTCGTCGCTGTCTTCCGCAGAGGGCCCGTCCGTCGTGGGCACACCCGCCTCGCTTGCGAGCGCAGCCCCGGATGCGGCATCGGGTGCAGCCTCGGGTTCCAGCGCCGATGCCGCCTCGCCGAACACCACAGGCTTCCATCCGCGAAGGCGAAGCGCGTTCGACACCACGCACACCGAGCTACACGACATCGCCGCCGCAGCAATCATGGGGTTCAAGGTTACGCCCGCGAACGAGAGCGCGCCGGCCGCCACGGGGATGCAGATCACATTGTAAATGAGCGCCCAGAACAGGTTCTGTTTGATATTGCGCATGGTCGCGCGCGAAAGCGAGATCGCCGCAGGCACATCGGCCAGGTCGCTTTTCATGAGCACGATATCGGCGCTGTCGATGGCGATATCGGTGCCCGCACCGATGGCAATGCCCACATCGGCGCGCGCGAGGGAGGGAGCATCGTTCACGCCGTCGCCCACCATGGCAACTGTCCCCTGTTTCTGCAGGTCGCGAATGACCTCTTCCTTACCCTGAGGCAACACGCCGGCAATGACGTCGTCGGTGCCGACGCGTTTTTGGATGGCGTGCGCCGTGCGCTCGTTGTCGCCCGTGAGCATGACGGTCCGGATACCCATGCGCGAGAGCTCGGCGAGCGCTGCAGCGCTTCGGGGCTTGGGCTCGTCGGCAAGCGCGACAAGGCCTGCGAGCGAGCCATCAACCGCGAAGAAGAGCACCGTCTTGCCCTCGTCGGCAAGGCGCCGCGCCCCTCCTTCCGCCCCTGCGATGTCGATGCAGCCCTCCCCCATGAGCCGCGCGTTACCGGCGAGGCACGTGCGCCCCGCGACCACGCCGCGAAGCCCGCCGCCGGGAATCTGCTCGAAGCGCTCGACTTCTTGTGCCATCGCGCCACAAGCCTCGGCGTATGCCACGATTGCCCGCGCAAGCGGGTGCTCCGAGCGCTTCTCGAGGGAGTAGACAAGGGAAAGGAAGGCGAGTGTTTGAGCGTCAACCTGAGAGGTTTGAATGGCTTCGGCAGCACCCAGTCGCTCGGCAGTCCTGACTCGCACGAACAGTCCACTGGACTGTTCGGCTCGTGCGGAACTCGCTTTGTGGGCGCCACCGAAGCCATCTGCCGAGCTCGGGACTCCGCCGGCACAACCCGCGGCGCTCGAAGCGCTGTCGCAACGCCCCTTGGCAACCAGCACCTCGCACACCTCGGGCGCGCCCTTCGTGATGGTTCCTGTCTTGTCGAGAACGACCGTCTTCACGCCGTGTGCGGTCTGCAGCGCCTCTGCCGACTTCACGAGGATGCCGTTCGCAGCACCGCGTCCCGTCCCCACCATGATGGCGGTCGGGGTGGCGAGCCCCAAAGCGCAAGGGCACGAGATAACGAGCACGCTGATCGCGTGAGAAAGAGCGGTCGCCACACCTGCGCCGACAAACATCCAGATGATGAAGGTGATAAGCGCAATCGCGATGACCACGGGCACGAACACGCCCGAAATCTTGTCGGCGAGCTTCTCGATAGGGGCCTTTGAGCTCGTCGCCTCATCGACCATGCGCACGATCTCCGCGAGCACGGTGTCTGCGCCCACGCGCTCGGCGCGCATGGCAAACCATCCCGTGCGGTTCACCGTCGCACCCGTAACCGCAGCCCCCACGCCCTTTTCCACCGGTACGCTTTCGCCCGTGATGACGGACTCGTCGACCGTGCCCGCGCCTTCGACCACCACTCCGTCGACAGGCACGCCCGCACCGGCGCGAACGATGAGGATATCCCCCGGTCGCACCTGCTCGACAGGGACTTCTTCCTCGGCACCGTCAACGTTGCGGCGAATCGCCGTTTTCGGAGAGAGGTCCATAAGCTGCGCAATCGCGTCGGTGGTCTTCCCCTTCGAGCGCGCCTCAAAGTACTTGCCCAACGTGATCAGCGTGAGGATCATCGCCGCCGACTCGAAGTACAAATCCATCGCCGCCATGTGCGCGAAATCAACGTCGCCGTGTCCCATTCCCCAGCCGATACGGTAGATCGCGACGATGCCGTAGACCGTCGAGGCAGTCGACCCCAGCGCGATGAGCGAGTCCATGTTCGGCGAGCCGTGGAAGAGCGTCTTGAAACCCACGCGGAAGAACTTGAAGTTCACGAAAATCACGGGCAGCAAGAGCAGGAACTGGGTAAATGCGAACGTGAGCATGTTCTCATGACCCAGGAAAAAAGCGGGTAAGGGCCATCCAAACATGTGGCCCATGGATAAGTAGAACAAGGGGATGGTGAACACGAACGACACGATGAGCCGCATGCGCACATGCGCCGCCTCCTTTGCGGCGGCGTTTTCCCGCGCGGCGGACGGGGAGGCAGGACTGCTCGGGGCACCTGCGGCTGCGGCGGCCTCGACTCGGGGCACGGCTCCGTAGCCCGCCTTCTCGACCGCCGCGCTGATCGCGGCGAGCGTGGCGGGATTGCCGTCGTATTCCACCTCCATCGAGTTTTTCAACAGGTTCACCACAGCGTGCTCGACACCGGCAACACCCGAAGTCGTCTTCTCGACGCGAGCGGAGCAGGCAGCACAGGTCATGCCCGAGACGTCGAAGGTTTGTCTTTGGGTCATCTTCTACCTCGCGAACTTCTTGATAAGCTGCATCGCCTCGTCGATGATGGCGATGTTGCCCGCCTCGATTTGCTCGACGACGCAGGTCTCCAGGTGGTTTTGCAGAAGGATGGCGGAGATTGAGTGCACGGCAGACTCCGCGGCGGCGAGCTGAGTTAAGACGTCCCCGCAGTAGCGGTTGTCATCGATCATGGCTTTCACGCCGTTGAGCTGGCCAATTGCACGATTGAGGCGCTTCTGCAGGTTGCACTGGAGCTCCTCGGACCGCGGCGTAGCCTTATGGTGGCAGCAGCAGTTTTGCGCGCGCGCGCCCTTGCTTTCGCAAGCAGCGGGCTCGCCGTCAGCCGAAACCTTGTTCGCATCCTCTACCGAGCGCTTGCCGTTTGCCTTGGCCATCGCAACCTTTCCTTTCTTTCACATACCCCCTGGAGGTATCTTTCAGTTGGCATTATATACCCTCTAGGGGTATATGCAAGAGAGAAAACGCGCGAAGGACAAAGGCAAGCGAGGAACAGCGGGGGATGCGCCGACATCAATACATGCCGAAAGCGTTCCAGAGCATAACGTTCATGATCACCATGAGCACAAGCGTCGCGAACATGAAGTACAGCGAGATGCGGTACACCGATACGGTTTCGGTACCCTCGCCCGCCGCCGCAACAGCCCCGCGCGAGCCTATGGCAGAGAATTGCGTCGTCCAGTCTTTTGTGAGGCGCTTTTCGCTCTTGACCTGCAGAAGCGCGAGGAACACAATCGCGCCTGCCAGCGCGAAGAACAACCCAAAATCGCATACATAGCGCATGAGGATGCCCGCGCCCTGCAAATCGAAGATGCACAGTGCGAAGGCCACGCACACAAGCGCCACGAACAGCGGCAACAGTCGCTTCTCCTTAAGCTGTGCGCGCACGCGCCCGATGACGATGCCCAGAACAGCCAGCGCCATCGGGTACAGGAAGAAGTAGCCGCCGAACATGGGCTCGTAGATGGTGACGCCCTGATATGCCCGGTCCATGTAGGTCTGGTGCATGAACGGGAACTGGCTGCCCAGCGCCGGAGGCTGGAACAGGTACGCGTACAGGCCGAACGGGATGCGGTCGGCGTGGAACCCGCGATGCGTCATGTCGTTGGTGGTGAGGTTGTAGTTCGCGCCGAAGTCGAGCGGACTGCCGAAGCGCGCTAAGTTGTACACCATGACCGCTGCGGCGACCACCAGAAACGGCGTGAGCGCGGCGCGGAAGGCGCCTAGGCAGGCGCGTCGCGCCTGGGCGTTGCCGCGGGCGTCGCGCAAAAACGGCCAGAACAGCACCAGCCCGAACACGGCGGCCAGCACCATCTGCGGGCGTGCGGCAAGCGTCAACGCAATGAGCGCCGCACCGGCCACCACACGCCTACGGTCTATGAAACCGCCCGTGGTGCCCGACACCCACAGCCCCAAACCCCAGCTGATCAGGGCAAGGCCCATGGCCTCGGGCAGGAAGTACATGCTAGGCGTGCGCGCCAAGATCAGGCCGCCGCCGGCCACGAACATCATGATATCGAGCACAAGCAGCACGCCGATCGACGTGCGAGGGAACCACCGGCGCGAAACACGCGTGAGCAAGTACGCGATGCCCGCCACATACGCACAGTCGCAGATGGCGACGCCGAGCCACGTGGGGAACCCGGTTCCCGTGAGCAACAGCCACGGGACGTAGAACACCAGGCACGGCAGCACGCCGAAGTATACGTAGTATTTCCCGTGGTAGTACGCGTGGTCCCACAAGTACGGAACGCCGGCGGAATCGCGCGCCGCGGTATCGTAGGGGTTGTCCATGGCCTGCAGCGCGGCCGAGGGCACGTCGTCAAGGTAGAAGTGCCCCTGAAGCAGCGCCTGGGCGAGCTTTTGGTACTGGAACTGGTTCTCCGTGCTGGCGGTGTGCGTGATGGACAGGAAGTGCGTATTGGACATGACCAGGATGAAGATGACGACGCACTGCACGGCCACCAACCCGATGACCATCCAGCCCTGGCGCGTGATGCGGCCGTCGAACACGCGGCTGAACAGGACCGATTGCGGTCGGACGGCGTACAGCGCCAGCAGCACCGCCAGAATGTAGGCGAAACGCAGCGGGTCGATGTCGAGCGGCACCTGCTGGTTCAGCCCGATGCCCGTCACGGTCACCGAGCTCACGTCGGCCAGGTTCGTGAT
>OLSB01003413.1_pt1 | contig 11559 bp, 13 predicted proteins | sample 1672071 | NCBI WGS metagenome assembly OLSB01 (sample SAMEA3136642, study PRJEB25190) | human gut metagenome | biome: human gut; feature: human-associated habitat; material: faeces | place: Austria | collected 2013
GAACCCCGCCCGCCGTTTTTTCTATCTCTTTTATTTGGCCAGGGTGGCGACCCAGGCGGAGTATTTGGCCAGGTTCGCGTCGCGCTGGGCTGCGTCCGCGCCCTGAGTGAGGATATAGACCTTGATCTTGGGCTCTGTGCCGGAGGGGCGCACCAGGATGGTCGTGCCGTCGGCCAGCTCGAAGCGGAGGACGTTGCTGCCCTTGAGCTCCATGGCGGTGACAGCGCCGGTGGCGCAGTCGGTGGCTGTGCCGTCCTGGTAGTCCTTGCGGACCACCACGGGCACATCGGCGATGGCGGCGGGGGGTGCGGCGCGGAGGGACTTCATGAGGGCGGCCATCTTCTCCAGGCCGTCCAGGCCGGGCATGACCAGGTTGTGGGTCTTTTCGCCGTACCAGCCGTACTTCTTGTACAGGGCCTGGAGGGCATCGTAGAGCGTCATGCCCTGGGCGGCGTACCAGGCGGTCATCTCGGTGAGGAGCAGGGAGGCGGTGACGGCATCCTTATCGCGGACGTAGTCGCCCAGCATATAGCCGTAGCTCTCCTCGTAGGACATGATGACGTGGCCCTCGCCGGCGGCCTCCAGGGCGTTCTTCTTCTCCGCCATGAACTTGAAGCCGGTGAAGGTGTCGTAGCAGGTGACACCGTTGGACTCCGCCACCTTGCGGGCCATCTCGGTGGTGACGATGGTCTTGAGGAACACGGGGTTGGCGGGCATTTTCCCGGCGCGGCGCATAGCGCCGATGAGGTAATCCAGCAGCAGCACGCCGGTCTGGTTGCCGGTGACGGGGATGAACTTGCCGTCCGCGCCGCGAACCATGATGCCCACCCGGTCGCTGTCCGGGTCAGTGCCCAGGATGAAGTCCGCGCCCACCTGGTCGGCCAGGTCGATGGCCAGGTAGAAGCCCTCCGGGTTTTCCGGGTTGGGAGAGGCCACCGTGGGGAATGTGCCGTCCAGCACCATCTGCTGCTCCACGCAGTAGAGGTTCTTCACGCCCAGGCCGCGCAGGGCCTCGGGCACGAGCTTCCAGCCGCAGCCGTGGAACGGGGTGTAGACCATCTTGAAGCTGTCGGCCACCTGGGCGATGGAGGTACGGTCGTTGACCATGGCCATGACGTTGGCCATGAACGCCTTGTCCGTCTCCTCCCCCAGCAGCTCAATGCGGCCATCGGCCAGGGCGGCGTTGAAGTCCACCCGCTTTACGCCGGAGAAGATGTCGATCTGCTCCAGGCGGGCGGCGATGGCGGCGGCGTGCTGGGGCGGCAGCTGCGCGCCGTCGGCCCAGTAGACCTTGTAGCCGTTATACTCCTTGGGGTTATGGCTGGCGGTGACGTTGATGCCAGCCTGGCAGCCGTAATACCGCACGGCGAAGCTCAGCTCCGGGGTGGGACGCAGGGACTCGAAGATGCGGACGTAGATGCCGTTGGCGGCGCAGACCTCCGCCGCGGCGTGGGCAAAGGCCAGGCTGTTGACGCGGCAGTCCATGCAGATGGCCACGCCCTTCTTCTTGGCCGCCTCGCCCTCGGCGGCGATGACATCGGCGAAGCCCTGGGTGGCCCAGCGGATGACATGGACGTTCATCTGGTGCAGGCCCACCTTCATCGTGCCCCGCAGGCCGGCTGTGCCGAACTCCAGCGGGCCGTAGAACCGGGATTCGATCTCCTTTTCGTCGCCGGAGATGGCTTGCAGCTCCGCCTTCTCCTCGGCGGACAGGGCGTCGCTGGTCAGCCAGCGCTGGTACTCTTTCTTGTAATCCAACATAGTCATAAGCTCCTTTCAGGCGTGTTCTTCCGTTTCTTCTTCCACAGGGCGGGAGGCCAGCAGGTCCTTGGCCTCGTCCAGCTGGGACGCGGGGACGTACAGGCTGACACCGTAGCCGGAGAAGCCGTTGATGACCTTGCCCGCGCCGCCCTCCTTGTCGTAATACTTGAAGCAGGGAATGCCGTAGGCCGACAGCAGGGAGATGGCGGTGTCGGCATCCGCCGGGGCATCGAAGGTGTGGGTCAGCAGGACGGCCTGCACCTCACGGCCCGCCTCGTCCTTGGGCCAGGCGGGCACGTCCGGCTGGCCGGTGAAGCTCCAGTTTGACATGGGTGTACCTCCTATTTGTGGTATTTTGTGCCGTCGGCGATCTGATAGGCCCGGTAGATCTGCTCCAGCAGCATGATGCGGGCCATGTGGTGGGGGAAGGTCATGGGGGACATACTGAGCCGCCAGTCGGCCCGGCGCTTCAGATCCTCGTCCAGGCCCACGCTGCCGCCGATGAGGAAGGTGAGCTGGGTCTTGCCCTGCACGGCGAGGTCGGCCATGCGGCGGCTCAGTTCCTGGCTGGAGCAGGGCTTGCCCTCGATGCACAGGGCGATGACCGCGCCGCCCTTGGGCAGCTTTTCGCGGATGGCATCGCCCTCGGCGCGGAGGGCCTTTTGTATCTCCGCCGGGGAGGGATCGTCGGGCAGGCGCTGCTCCGGCAGCTCGATGAGCTCCAGCTTGCAGTGGCGCTGGAGGCGCTTGACGTACTCGGCGGCGGCATCGATGTAAAATTTCTCCTTCAGCTTGCCCACGCAGAGGACGGTCACACGCTGCATACCGTCACCTCCGCTTCGTAGCAGGCGCTCAGCTCGCCGCGAGGGGCGACCTCCACAGCGGCGGGCAGGCCGGAGAGGGCCGTTTCCATGGTTTGAAGCGCCCGGGCCGGGGTGTTGTTCTCCCGGCTCAGGTGGGCCAAAACAAAGCGGCGCGTGCCGCTCTCCGCCATACGGCGGGCGAAGGCGGCAGCATCATCGTTGGACAGGTGGCCGCAGCGGCCCGCGATGCGCTGCTTGAGGTAGTAGGGGTACGGGCCGGACAGAAGCCACTCTACGTCGTGGTTGCTCTCCAGCACCATGAGGCCCACGCCCCGGAGGGCCTGCTCCGCCTCGTCGGTGACGAAGCCGGTGTCGGTGAGGACACCCACGGACGCGCCGAGACGGTCGAAGCGGTAGTCCACGCTGCCGGCGGCATCGTGGCTGGTGGGAAACACGGTGACGGTCACATCCCCCAGGGCGAACTCGCACCGGCGGGGGATGGGGCGCAGCACGTCCCGCAGGGCGGGACAGCGGAGAGACAGGGCGGCGGCTGTGCCATCGCTGGCGTAGAGGGGCAGGCGGTACTGCTTGGTCAGGGTGGCCAGCCCGGCGGTGTGGTCGGTGTGCTCGTGGGTCAGCAGGACGGCGGCAACGTCGCAGGGAGACAGGCCCAGCGAACGCAGGGATGCGGTGATGCGCCGGGCGGAGATGCCGGCATCCACCAGCAGGTGGACGCTGCCGCCGGACAGCAGCAGGCAGTTGCCCTCAGACCCGCTGGCAAGTGTATGTACGGTCAACAATGGTGTATGTCCTCACTTTACCATCGATTGACAAGGGCAAACACGGTTTTGACGGGCAGAAATGCGCCCATACTGCGTCAAGCCCCTTGGTAATACAGCAAGTATCACCTGCGGGTCTTTTCTTGTCTGGACACATTTCTGCTCCGACAAAACTGCTCACACCTGTCAGCGATGTATTTTCGATTGATTTTTGGCTTTTGAGGCGCAGCTGGGCTGAGTCGGCATATTCTCGCCGATGCTGCCGAGCGACGTTCCTTTGGAGCGAGGCTGACGCCCAGCAAGGCGAAAAGGGCAAAAAGCGCCGGAAAGACACGCTGTCAGGCGTGTTTGCCCTTGTCAACCGATGGTACGAAAAACATCCGCTGGGAGAGGCTGCGGCCTCTCGCAGCGGACGCTGGATGGCGGTATGTGTCAGACGGCGTGGGTCTCCAGGGCGCTCTCGTCGGGGTCGTCCAGCAGGGAGATGTCCGCGCCTACGGCCCGGAGCTTGCCCACAAGATCCTCGTAGCCGCGCTCGATATACTGGACGTGGCTCAGCTCCGTCGTGCCCTGGGCGGCCAGGCCGGCGATGACCAGCGCCGCGCCGGCGCGGAGGTCACAGGCCTGGATGGGTGCGCCCACCAGCTGCTGCACGCCCTCCACCACGGCCACCTTGCCGTCCACCTGGATGTGCGCGCCCAGGCGCTTGAGCTCGTCCACGTATTTGAAGCGGTTCGCGCCGTAGACGCCCTCCGTCACCAGGCTCGTGCCCTCGGCCAGGGCCAGGACGGCGGTGATCTGAGGCTGCATATCCGTGGGGAAGCCGGGATAGGGCAGCGTCTTGACGTTGGCCTTCAGCAGCGGGCCGGTGCGGCGGATCAGGAGGGTGTCGTCCTCCTCCTCCACCGTGACGCCCATCTCCATCAGCTTGGCGCTGATGCAGTCCATGTGCTTGGGGATGACGTTCTTCAAAAGCAGCTCGCCGCCGGTGGCCGCCACGGCGGCCATATACGTGCCGGCTTCGATCTGATCGGGGATGATGCCGTAGCTGCCGCCGGTGAGGCGCTCCACGCCCCGGATCTTGATGGAGTCCGTGCCCGCGCCCTTGATGTCCGCGCCCATGGAGTTGAGGAAGTTGGCCAAATCAACAATGTGGGGCTCTTTGGCGGCGTTTTCGATGGTGGTGACACCGTCGGCCAGGGCGGCGGCCATCATGATGTTCATGGTCGCGCCCACGGAGACAACGTCCAGATAGACCGGCGCGCCGGTGAGGCGGCCATTCTTGGCGGCGGTGTGGATGAAGCCGCCCTCCACGGACACCTCCGCGCCCATGGTGGTGAAGCCCTTGATGTGCTGGTCGATGGGGCGGACGCCGAAGTTGCAGCCGCCGGGCATGGCCACGGTGGCCTGACCGAAGCGACCCAGCAGCGCGCCCAGCAGGTAATAGCTGGCGCGGATACGGCGGGCCAGGTCGTAGGACGGGCGGGTGCTGTGGATGGCGTGGCAGTCGATCTCGATGGCGTGACGGTTCAGCACACGCACCTTCGCCCCCAGCTCCTCCAGGATGGAGAAGAACAGCGTGACATCGCTGATCTGGGGGATGTTCTCGATGCGGCAGACACCGTCTACCAGCAGTGCGGCGGGGATGATGGCTACGGCGGCGTTCTTCGCGCCGCTGACGGTCACTTCGCCGTAAAGACGGCGTCCGCCGCGGATCATGTATTTATTCAAGGCAATTCCCTCTTTTCAAGTCATCGGTGCTGGTGCGCTCTGCGTATAGCTTGCCCCGCGAGGGCGCGGTTCATACGGCGCAATCCGAGCAGTAACAGTATACCATAATTTTTTGTAAAAGCAAGAAATTGCCGTAAAGTTTTTATAGTATAGGCGGTTTGTCTGAAAAAATTCGAGATGCAGCGCAAAAACACTGCATCTCGTCATCCCCGTCAGCCCAGCCAGCGGTAATGGCCGGTGACGGGCCGCTTATAGATGTCGGGCCGCTCCACCGCTTCGTCTATCGGGTTGCCGTGGTGGAGGATGAAGGGGATGCCCTTTCTGTCCCGCTTGTCGGAGCAGACGGCGATATGCTCACAGTCACCGAACACCACGATGTCCCCGGCCTGCCACTGGGACGGGTCGTCAAAGCTGTTGGTCAACACCTGGGCATGGCGGCGGAAGAAGGCGTCCAGGTTCACCACGCGGCGGAAGTCAATGTTGGGGTCTGGGTCGGCGTAGGGATACGCCTCGGAGCAAGCGGCGATGTCCGCGTCCACCAGTTCTTTCAGCTGATAGCCAGCAGCGCGGAAGCCCTGCCAAACCACGTCGGTACAGACACCCAGTCCGTCGTCGGGATAACCGCCGGCGTAGTATTTGCTGGCGTAGTGGGGCTTGGTGTCAAAATAGGCGCGGATGCCGGCCACCATGTCGGCGTAATCCTCCACCCCGTCGCCGTCACCGTCGTTGGGACTGGTGACAACAGGGATGCCCAGCTGCTGGGCGGTGTAATAGGGACGCGGGCCGAAGCGCCACCACAGCAATCCGGCGACCACAGCCGCCAGCAGCAACACCAGCAGGCCTTTCCGGCGGGACGATTTGGCCCTGCGGCGGCGGGATCGGGCACGGCGGTACGGGCGGTCCGAACGCCCGCTATCCGACGAGGCAGGCAGATCATAGGTATAGTACTGTGTGTCCATCGCTCTTTCTCCGTTTACATAATGTATGTGTATTGTGTCGAAATAATATGAACGTGCTATGAACACGCACTTAAGGTTTTTTGAAGCAGAATTTTTCGTAAGGTTTGCACGTTTGTGTGCAACCGGCGGGGGGATGGGGACACAGGAGTGTGGGGGAACCACATAAAATGGAGTGCCGGACCTGGCACGGAGAGGAGTACGAGAGATGAAAACGGAGAACACGATGACGATGGTGCTGGCGGCGGCGGTAGGGGCGCTGTGCAGCTACTGTACCCAGCTGGTGGTGCCGCTGGCGGTGCTGGTGGCGGTGATGCTGGCGGACTATGTCACCGGCATGGCAAAGGCCTGGAGCACCGGGGCGCTGTGCTCACGCACCGGCGTAAGGGGCATTGTGAAGAAGGTGGGCTATCTGGTGGTGGTCGGCGCGGCGGGCGTGGCCGACTGGCTCATCCGCTACGGGCTGGCCCAGGCGGGGATCGAGGTAGAATTTGATTTCCTGCTGGCCGCCATGGTGATCATTTGGCTCATCATCAACGAGCTGATCTCCATTTTGGAGAACGTGGCGGCGCTGGGCGGGCCTGTGCCGGTGTTTCTCGCCAAGCTGCTGGCGCGGCTGAAGAACACGGTGGAGAAGAAAGCGGAGGGGGACGAGCATGGAGATACTTGAGCAGACGTATACCTGGGCCGCGCCGCTGGCGCGGCGCGGCGTCACGCGGCGCATCATCCTGCACCACGCGGCGGCGGTGACGTGTACCGCCCAGCAGATACACCAGTGGCACTTGGCCAACGGCTGGGCCGGCATTGGCTATCACTTTTTTGTGCGGAAGGACGGGCGCATCTATCGAGGCCGTCCGGAGGACTCGGTGGGCGCACACGCGGGGAACAACAACTACGACAGCATCGGTATCTGCTTTGAGGGCAGCTTCGACCGGGAGCAGATGAACGAGGTGCAGCGCACCGCCGGTGCGGAGCTGGTGGCCTATCTGAAGCAGAAGTACGGCATCACCACCGTGCAGCGGCACAGAGACGTGAACGCCACCGGCTGCCCCGGCGGGAACTTCCCCTTTGAGGCCATCGCCAATGGCGGCGGCGCGGAGGCATCTGCTCCGGCGCAGACGGTGCGGACGGCCAACGACACGGCGGTGACGCTGCCGCTGCTGACCAAGGGCAGCAGCGGCAGCACGGTGTGGTCGGTGCAGGCGCTGCTCAACGGGCTGGGCCACAATGCCGGGACGGCGGACGGCCTGTACGGCGACAACACCGCCGGGGCGGTGAAGCGCTTTCAGCTGGCCAACAGCTTGGCGGCGGACGGCATCGTGGGACGGGACACCTGGCACAGGCTGCTGGGGGTCTGACGGCAAAATGCGACAACATTCGGTATAATTCAACTGAAAAATTGCGAATAGTATTCAAAACAAGGGCCGCCGGGAGACCGGCGGCCCTTGTTTTTTGCCTCACACCACCGCGTCCACGGGGATGCGCTGGCGGTTTACCTGCACCCAGTGGACGCGGACGTCGCCGCCGGGCTGCTGGGTGGCGCAGAAGCCCACGCCGTCCATCTGCCCCTCCACCGGCACGCCGCCCGCGCCGAACAGCGCCGCGAAGCGGCGGATGTAGCCCAGCAGGTCGCGGATGGTGCGGATGGGCAGATCCGGGGCAAGGTAATCGAAAAACTTATACATGGCTTGACCTCCTATATAATAATGTGTGGCTTCTTTCCTTCACTGTGACCAGCGTACCAGGAATTGTGTCCTGAAAAACGGACAGTGTTCGTTAGGGTTGTGCTTTTTTCCGATTTGTGATACAATAGCCGCAAGAATGAGACCGGCACAGGAGGTGGGCTTATGACAGAGCAGACCGCGCCCCAATTAGCGCCCCGCGACCGCTGCACCGGCTGCGCCGCGTGCTGCAACGGCTGCCCCAAGGGGGCGATCCGCATGGAGGCGGATCGGGAGGGCTTTCTGTATCCCCAGGTAACGGACGGCTGTGTGCAGTGCGGGCACTGCACACACATCTGCCCCGTTCTGAAGCAGCGCGAGCCGCGAACCGAGCCGGCGTGCTTCGCCGTGTGGAGCGGCGACAGCGAGCTGCGCCGCCAGTCCACCGCCGGAGGCGCGTTCATCGAGCTGGCCCGCTATGTGCTGGAGGGCGGCGGCGTGGTGTTCGGCGCGGCGCTGGACGAGGCGCTGCGGGTGGTACACATCGCCGTAAAGAACCTGCACGACCTGCCTCGCTTGCAGGGGGCGAAGCCGATACAGAGCGACATGGGCGAGTCGTACCAGCAGGTGCGGCTGTACCTGGATCAGGGGCGGCAGGTGCTGTTTTCCGGCACACCCTGTCAAGTGGACGGCCTTTACCGCTATTTAGGAGAGCACCCGGAGCGGCTTTTGACCTGCGATGTGGTGTGCGGCGGCGTGTGCAGTCCCGGCGTGTGGGAGAAGCTGGTGCGCTCCATGGCCTACGTGAAGCAGTCCAGGCCGCTGCGGGTCACGTTCAGCGGCAAGCTGGCCGGCGACAGCCAGCGGCGCTTCCGGGTGGAATTTGAGGGCGGCGGCCACTACGACGCGCCGCTGACCAAGTCGGAGCTGGGCCGGGGCATCACACGGGGGCTGTTCATGCGGCCCGCCTGCCACGCCTGCCCGTACACCTCCACCGACCGGCCCGGAGACGTGACGCTGGGCGTGCTGAAAAGCGAAAGCCTTTCACAGGAGGAGCGGCGGCTGGGCGTGTCGCTGCTGCTGATCAACACCGCCAAGGGAGCGCAGGTGTTCGACACACTGCCGCTCCAGTGGAAGCGGTGCGATCTGAAGGAGGCCGTGGCCGCCGATGCGGCGCTGCGGACGCCGGCGGCGGTATCGCCGGATCGGGCACGGTTTTTCGAGGCGCTGGAGCATGAGCCGTTCCGGCAGGTCTGCGGGCGGTTTCTGTCGCTGCTGCAGCCCCGGGAAAAGGCGGCGGGCAAGCCGCTGAAGGAGCTGCTGCGCCTGCCCTGGAAGAGGGAGAAGAAATGACGAAAACGCTGCTGCACACCTGCTGTGCGCCCTGCTCCGTGGCCTGTATCCAAATGCTGCGGAGCGAGGGCATCGAGCCGGTGTCCTATTGGTACAACCCCAACATCCACCCCTACCAGGAGTACAAGGCCCGGCGGGACACGCTGATGGCCTACGCGCCCTCCGTGGGTGTGGAGCTGATCGTGCAGGAGGACTACGGTCTGCGGCAGTTCTGCCGCACCGTGGCGGAGGACATAGACCACCGCTGCGGCAAGTGCTACGGGCTGCGGCTGGAGCAGACGGCCCGCTACGCGGCGGAGCACGGCTTCGACAGCTTCACCAGCACGCTGTTCGTCAGCCCCTATCAGAACCACGAGCTGCTGCGGCAGGTGGCGGAGGACATGGCGTCGCGGTACGGCGTAGCGTTCCTGTACCGGGATTTCCGCCCCGGCTTCCGCCAGGGGCAGCAGGAGGCCCGGGAGCTGGGGCTGTATATGCAGAAATACTGCGGGTGCGTGTTCAGCGAGGAGGAGCGCTACGCAAAGCAGCTGGCGCGGGACATGGCCCAGCCGGAAAAACATCTGTGAGAATACACAACACGAACGAGGAGGTCTTGTGATGAGATTGCTGTTTCAGGGCGGCTCGGTGGTAACGGGCCAGGGCGTGCGCCGCGCCGACATACTGGTGGAGGGAGAGAAGATCCTGGACGTGTGCCGGGACATACCTCCCATCGGGGCGCAGGTGGTGGACGTGTCCGGGATGCTGCTGTTTCCGGGGTTCATCGACGCCCACACCCATTTCGATCTGGACGTGTGCAACACCACCACGGCGGACGATTTCGCCAGCGGTTCGCGGGCGGCGCTGCGGGGCGGCACCACCACCATCATCGACTTTGCCTGCCCCAATAAGGGCGAGACGCTCCACGATGGGCTGCGGCTGTGGCACGAGAAGGCGGACGGCAAGTGCGCCTGCGACTACGGCTTCCACATGACCATCGATGACTGGAACGACACCATCGAGAGTGAGATCGACGATATGTACGCCGAGGGCATCTCGTCCTTCAAGATGTATATGACGTACCCGGCCATGATGATCGGCGACGAGCTGATGTATAAGGCGCTGAAGAAGCTGAAGGAAAAGGGCGGCATCTGCGGCGTACACTGCGAGAACGCCGGGGTCATCGACGCGCTCATCGCCGAAAAGAAGGCAAAGGGCGAGAACGGCGTACACTGCCACCCGGAGACCCGCCCCGACTTTTTGGAGGCCGAGGCCGTCAGCCGCCTGCTGCGTATCGCCGAGGCGGTGGACATCCCGGTGGTCATCGTCCACACCACCAACATCCAGGCGCTGGACGAGGTGGCCAACGCCCGCTGGCGGGGACAGAAGGTGTTCGTGGAGACGTGCCCCCAGTACCTGGTGCTGGATGACAGCGTGTATTACAACGAGGACTGGTTACAGGCGGCCAAGTACGTCTGCTCCCCTCCCATCCGCAAGGCGGAGGATCGGGACGCGCTGTGGCGGGCCATCCGCCGGGGCGAGGTGCAGACCGTGTCCACCGACCATTGCAGCTTTACCACAGAGCAGAAGCTGGCGGGCCGGGACGATTTTACCGCCATTCCCGGCGGCATTCCCGGCGTGGAGACACGGGGCGAGCTGATCTACACCTTCGGCGTGGCCCGGCGGAAGATCCGCCTGCGGGATATGTGCCGCGTGCTGGCGGAGAACCCGGCCAAGCTGTACGGCCTCTATCCCCGCAAGGGCGTGCTTGCTCCCGGCTCTGACGCAGACATCGTGGTGTACGACCCCAACGCCGACCACGTGATCCGTGCCGAGGACATGGTGGGCGCGGCGGACTATAACCCCTATGAGGGCGTGGTGACCAAGGGCTCGATCCGGCAGGTATGGCTGCGGGGCAAGCCCGCCGTCTCCTCCGGGAAGGTGCTGGCCGGGCCGGAGGGCAAATACCTGGTGCGGGGCAAGTGCCAGCTGTGAGGCGGGAGGACGCGAACGATGCTGGACAAGACATTGGGCTATATCCTCTGCTGCCAGTCGCCGGGGCTGTTCGTGCTGGCGCTGCTGCTGTTGGTGTTGTTTCTCGGCGGGCGCAGCCACAAGGTAAAGTCGTTTTTCCGCCTGCTGCTGTGCATCCTGTGCGCCGGCGGCGGCGTGGCGTTGTACTTTTTGGGCATCTATAAGGAGTATTTCACCATCCGGGACTTCTTCCACATCCGGCCCGCCGGCTGGGTGGGGCTGGTCATCGCGGCGGTCATCGTGGTGCTGACGGCGGTGCGGGCGTTCTTCGCCGCCGCCGATGCACGGCGGGAGCAGAAGGCCGCCGCACGGGCGGAGAACCAGCGCATCGCCCAAGAGAAGGAGGCCGAGACCAAAGCCGCGGCAGAAGTCCCCGCGCCGGCGCAGGATGTCGCCGCGCCGGAGACGGTGCAGACGTCGGACACGCCGGAGGAGGCAAAGGCGGAGGAAACAGCCGTATAACGCAATAACACGCAAGGGCGCGGCCTGTGGCCGCGCCCTTGCG
>OLSB01003419.1_pt1 | contig 11548 bp, 7 predicted proteins | sample 1672071 | NCBI WGS metagenome assembly OLSB01 (sample SAMEA3136642, study PRJEB25190) | human gut metagenome | biome: human gut; feature: human-associated habitat; material: faeces | place: Austria | collected 2013
ATCCACTTAGTTCCAATTGAAAGCGTACTGTATACATATCGAAATCTCCTTTTTTTGCGATGCATTCTACATATATATTATAACATGGTCCACGTATAGAAACTGTTGAAAAACTGTTACATACGTCATTCATCTCATGACTAAAGTCACGAGCGTTCTGACTCTTCCCGTAAAGTCCTGTATCAACTTATGTTGGTGCAGGCTTTTCTTGTATACCAGGGTTTTATGGCAAAACAAGATTCAATTCAATTGATGACAAAAGGAAGTGTTGCCAAACAAATCATTGGCTATGCAGTGCCTATATTTATTGGGTATCTTTTTCAGCAACTCTACAATACGGTGGATGCATTGATTGTAGGGAATTTTTTAGGGCAGAATGCATTAGCGGCTGTTACGAGTGTGGGGTCGCTGGTTTTCTTGATTGTTGGTTTTTTTAACGGTTTTGCGACAGGTGCAAGTGTCATTGTTGCCAATGCGATAGGGGCTCAAGATGAGAACAGAACAAAAAAAGCGGTATATACAACAGCTACATTCGGGATTATCCTGGGGCTTATTATGACAGTTAGCGGCTATGCATTAACGGATCAAATGTTGATGTGGATGGGCTTGCCCAAAGAAGTGTTTGGCTTATCTTCTATTTATCTAAAGATTTATTTTTTAGGCGGTTTTTCTTTAGTCTTATATAACATGCTTGTGGGTATCATTCGTGCTGGAGGTGATGCCAAACATCCACTTTATTATTTGATTGTAAGTTCGGTTTTGAATGTGATTTTAGATGTTGTATTTATTACGGTATTTAAGATGGGTGTTGCCTGTGCTGCCTGGGCAACAATCATTTCTGAATTTGCGAGTATGTTTTTGTGTGCTGTGCAACTCGCAAGAGAAGAAAGTATTTTACATATTTCATGGCTACATTTATCTTTGGATTTTGAGAATCTTAAACAAATCTGTATCTATGGCTTGCCAACAGGATTACAAGGTTGTGTGATAGATTTTGCGAATGTAATGATTCAGTCGTATATTAATTCATTTAGCGCAGCAGCTATTGCAGGTATTGGTGCATATTCAAAGGTAGAAGGATTTATTTTCCTTCCTGAAATTTCTTTTTCGATGGCACTTACGACGTTTGTATCACAAAATGAAGGGGCAGGACAAAGTGAACGTTCTCGAAAGGGAATTTTATTTGGGCTTGCAGCTGCATTATTAATGATTGAATGTTTGGGTATTTTGATCTACTTATTTGCGCCAACTTTTATATCTTTCTTTAATCAAAATCCAGAAGTAATTGCGATTGGAGTAGATCGTGCAAAAATTTGTGCCTTTTTCTATGTCCTTTTAGGCTTTTCACACGTGGTTTCTAGTATTTTAAGAGGTTTGGGACGTCCTTTAATGCCAATGGTGGTCATGCTTGTATGTTGGTGTGCTGTTCGTGTGGTTGCTTTAATGACGATAGGACAGAGCGTACACAGCTTGTATTTAACGCATTGGTTGTATCCTATTACTTGGGGATTGAGTTCAATTGTTTATATATTTGATTTAAGAAAATATAAATTGTTTATGCCTAGAGCATAACTTTCATGAAATATAGGTTGTCATTTAAGTTGATTTTAGGTATTATAATGTTGCAGAAGTGTTTTTCTGATTTTGGAGGTCTTACTTATGGTCTTAAGAAGATTTACCACAATTGATAGAGAAGAATTGCTTTTTTAAGTGTGCCTACTATAGGTGCGCTTTTTTTTGTTTTGAAAGGAAGGTCATTTATGGAAACAAAGCGTGTTTTAATTGTGATGGGTTCTCGTTCAGACTTACCTAGTATGGAAGGCTGCATGAAACAATTAGACGACTTTCAAGTTGGCTATGAAGTTCGTGTGTTAAGTGCTCACCGTACGCCGGAAGCGGTTTTGGAATTGTCAAAGACAGCGTGTGAACGTGGAATTCAGGTTATTATTGCGGCAGCTGGAGGAGCAGCACATTTAGCTGGAGTTTTAGCTAGCTCTACACCGTTGCCAGTTATTGGAATCCCTATTCAGACATCTGCTTTAGGTGGATTGGATTCATTATTATCGACAGTACAAATGCCTCAAGGTGTTCCTGTTGCGACTGTCGCAATTGGAAAATCAGGGGCAAGAAATGCAGCTATTTTAGCTTGCCAGATGATCGGACTAAATGATAAGTCATTGCAGGATAAAATTGTTGAGTTTAAAAAAGAACAAGCACAAAAAGTATTAGAACAGTCAATTGTTGAATAAGGAGAAGGAAATGGATACTCGTATTTTTGTTCATAAAAAAGAACAGTTTCAAGTTGAAAGTGAATCGTTAGCGGCTGAATTAAGACAATCTTTATCTTTAAAAGAAGATTTTGGTCTTACAAAATACAATTTATATGATATTTTTGATGCTGACGAAAATGATATTGAATTATTAAAGAAAAATGTTTGTAGCGAAGTTGTTACAGATGATGTATATGATTCTGTAGATTTAACAGGTAAATCATATTTGGCATATGAATTTTTGCCAGGTCAATATGATCAAAGAGCAGACAGTGCAATGCAATGTTTGATGCTTTTGAACAACAAACAAACAGTACGTATTCATTCAGGTACTTTATTAGTGTTCGCAAACCCAGTAGATGAAGAAACACTTAATAAAATCACACATTATATTGTTAACCCTGTTGAAGCACGTGTTAAAGACCTTTCTGTATTAGTGGATGATCAGGACGTTGAAGTAAAAGATGTTCCTGTATTAGAAGGATTTACAAAAATGAGTAAAGAAGAATTAGATTCTTTACGTCAGACTTTAGGGTTGGCCATGTCTCAAGCGGACATTGAGCATGTTCAACGTTACTTCGAAAAAGAAAAAAGAGATTGCACAATGACTGAACTACGTGTGTTAGACACATATTGGTCAGATCACTGTCGTCATACTACTTTTGAAACTGTATTAGATGATGTAAGTTTCCATTTGGATACATTATCAGATGAGTTACAGGCTTCTTATGATAAATATTTAAAATTACGTCAGGAAGTTCATGGAAATCGTAAAGAAAAAACATTGATGGACATGGCTACTATCGCAGGTAAATATCTTCGTAAACAAGGTAAACTTGATGATATGGAGATTACCGATGAAATCAATGCGTGCAGTGTAGAAATTACAGTGGATGTAGATGGAAAAGATGAACAATGGTTGTTGATGTTTAAAAATGAAACACATAACCACCCAACAGAAATTGAACCATTTGGTGGAGCAAGTACATGTATTGGGGGAGCTATTCGTGATCCATTATCAGGACGTAGCTATGTATATCAAGCTATGCGTATTACAGGGGCTGGAGATATCACAAAACCAATTAGTGAAACATTAGAGCACAAATTACCTCAATCTAAGATTTCAAAAACCGCTGCTCAAGGTTATTCAAGTTATGGTAACCAAATTGGTTTGGCAACTACATTTGTAGATGAAATTTATGATGATGGCTATGTTGCGAAACGTATGGAAGTTGGTGCAGTTGTGGGTGCGGCTCCTAAATCACATGTTAAACGTGAAAAACCAGAAGCTGGCGATATTATCGTTATGATTGGTGGAGCTACTGGTCGTGATGGAATCGGTGGAGCTACAGGTTCTAGTAAAGAACATAATGAAACAAGTTTGGAAAAATGTTCTAGTGAAGTTCAAAAGGGAAATGCCTTGATTGAACGTAAATTACAGCGTTTATTTAGAAATCCTACTTGTACAAAATTAATTAAAAAGGCGAATGACTTTGGAGCAGGTGGAGTCAGTGTTGCCGTAGGTGAACTTGCAGATGGTTTGAATATCAACTTAGATGCGGTTCCAGTTAAATATCAAGGCTTAGATGGTACAGAATTAGCTATTAGTGAATCACAAGAGCGTATGGCTGTATGTATCGAGGCTAAGGATTTTGAAAAATTCAAAGAAGAAGCATATAAAGAAAACTTAGAAGCTATCAAAGTTGCAGATGTAACAGATACAAATCGTTTAGTCATGAAATGGCGCGGTGAAACAATTGTTGATATGTCTCGTGCATTCTTGGATACGAACGGTGTTCGTCAGCACCAGATTGTGGACGTTTGCGAAAATGAATATGATGAACATCCATTTGATGCAGTAAACTCAGATTTAAATACAGTATTACAAGATGCGAATGTCGCAAGTCAGATTGGTTTGGCAGAAATGTTTGATGCTTCTATTGGTAAGAGTACAGTGTTGATGCCTTTTGGAGGTAAATATCAATTGACTCCTGAAGAAGGTTCTGTACAAAAATTACCAGTGCATGGAATGACAAACACTTGTTCGGTTATGACATATGGATATGATCCAAAAGTATCTAAATATTCTCCATATTTAGGTGCTAGCTATTCAGTTGTTGAAGCATTAGCTCGTATTACAGCATTGGGTGCTGACTATAAGAAGTGTCGTTTATCAAATCAGGAATATTTTGAACATTTAGGTGTCGATGCACAAAAATGGGGACAACCATTTGAAGCTTTATTAGGTTTGATTGATGCTCAATTGGCATTTGAAACACCAAGTATTGGTGGAAAAGACTCTATGAGTGGAACATATAAAGATATTCATGTACCACCAACAGTGATTACATTTGCGGTAACAACAGCTAAAACAGATGATATTGTTTCGGCTTCATTTAAAAATCCTGGAGACTATGTATATTTGGTAAAACATAAACCAGTTAAAAACAATGTTCCAAACTATGAACAATTAAAGGAAAATTTTGAAACGGTTCATAAATTAATGCAAGAAAAGAAAATTGTTGCGGCAAGCACAATTAAATTTGGTGGCCTAGGTGCAACTATTGCGAAAATGGCATTTGGATCTAAAGTTGGTGTTGCGATCAACACAGAAGAAGATGTATATGGATTCAATTTGGGTTCAATGATCGTGGAAGCTACAGAAAGCATTCAAGATGAACATTTAGAATTGATTGGTATTTTAAACGATGATTCTAAGATTGTATTAAATGATGAAACCGTTGAAATTGAAGATGCATTAAAGGCTTGGACAAAGCGTTATAGTGAAATATATCCAATGATCGTGGATGAAGGAAAAGATACTTTAGAAACTCCATTAAATGATGCAGAAGTACCAATGTCTAAGGTTGTTGTGGAAAAACCAAAAGTAATTATTCCTATTTTCCCTGGACAAAACTGTGAATTTGATACAACAGCTAAGTTTGAACGTGCTGGTGCAGAAGTTAAACAAGTTGTATTTAATAACTTAACTGTAGAAAACATTCAAAAGAGTATCGAAACTTTAGCAAAAGAAATTAGTACAGCACAAATCTTAATGATTGTTGGTGGATTTAGTAGTGGTGATGAACCAGATGGTTCAGGTAAATTTATTGCGAATGTATTAAGAAATCCAAAGATTGCGCAAGCAATTGATACAATGCGTACAAATGATGGTTTGATCTTAGGTATCTGTAATGGATTCCAGGCATTGATCAAATCTGGATTATTGCCTTATGGTGATATTGAAAAATTGGATGCGGAAAATCCAACATTATTTAGAAATAATATCAATCGTCACGTTTCTCATATTGCACGTACTCGTATTACAAGTAATGCTTCTCCTTGGCTTGCAGGTATGAAAGCTGGAAATGTATATTCAGTTGCTGTTAGTCATGGTGAAGGTAAATTTGTTGCGAGTGAAGAAGTATTGAATAAGTTAATTGAAAATGGTCAGATTGCAACACAGTATGTAAATGAAAATGGTGTTCCAACAATGGATGGAAAAGACAACTTAAATGGTTCGAGCATGGCTATCGAAGGTATCTTCTCTGAAGACGGTAAGATCTTTGGTAAGATGGGTCACAGTGAGCGTTATGAAAAAGGCTTGTTCCAGAATATTGCTGGAAATAAAGACCAAGATATTTTCGCAAATGGTGTTCGTTATTTTACACACAAGCAGGTGAAGTAGAATGACGTTGAAAAAAGTAGTTCAAGATTCTTCTGGGATTGTTGGCTTGTTCAATGTAGAACAAGCTGCCCAGAATATCTATTTAGCAATGCATGCCATTCAGCATCGAGGACAAGATGGTGTTGGATTAGCAATTAGTGATGGAGAAAATGTTGTTTGTAAGAAGGGATTAGGCTTATTGTCGGAGAATTTAAAACAAGATACGTTAAATTCTTTAGAGGGGAATATTGCGATTGGTCAGCTTCGCATGGCAACAAAAAATGATTCTCAATTAGAAAATGTTCAGCCAATTATGGTGCGTAGTCACCAAAGATATTTTGCGGTTGTATCAAGTGGGATGATCACGAATGCGATTTCTTTAAGAACAAAATTAGAAAATGAAGGATTGATTTTTCAAGGAACAAGTGATTCAGAATTATTAGCACATTTGATTCAGTTGAATCCAGGTTCTTTTGAAGAAAAAATTGCGAAAGCTTGTCGTATGATGAGTGGTGCTTATACATTCATGGTCGTCACAAAAGACAGTTTGTATGTAGTAAGAGATCCTCATGGTATTCGTTCTTTATATATTGCCAAGGTAGATGAAGGATATTGTATCAGTAGCGAAACTTGTTCGTTCCCAATTCTTGGTGGAGAATTTATTCGTGAAGTAAATCCAGGTGAATTGATTTGTTTCAATTGCGAAGGTATGAAGTCTAGTCAGATTATTGAAGAAACAGAAACGAAGGCTTGTGCTTTAGAGTATGTATATTATTCTAGACCGGATAGTGTTCATAATGGTTTAACGGTTCATGAAGTAAGAAAACAATGTGGTTATTATTTAGCTAAAGAAGAGAATATTGAAGCGGATATCGTTGTCGGTGTTCCTGATTCAGCTTTAAGTGCAGCCGCAAGTTTTGCCAGAACATTGAATGTACCATATGAAACGGGATTGATTAAAAACCGTTATATTGGTTCTACATTTATTCGCCCGACAGAACAACAAAGAATGCAAGGTATGCGTGTTCGTTTAAATGCGATCAGTTCAGTTGTTAAAGATAAAAGAGTTTATTTAGTAGATGATAGTGTTGTGAAAGGTTTTACATCACGTCGAATTTGTCAATTATTAAAAGAGGCAGGCGCAAAAGAAGTGCACTTACGTATAGCTTCGCCAATGTTGAAATATCCTTGTTTATATGGAGCGGATTCAACGGCACAAAAAGATTTGGCGGCATTTAACTATACAGTAGATGAAATGGAACAATTGTTCCAGGTGGATTCATTGCGTTTCTTAAGTGTTGAAGACTTTAAAAAGTGTGTGCCTGAAACAAGCTGTTTAGCTTGTTGTACAGGTGAATGTCCAGAAGATTTACAAGATTATAAAGATGAGGTAAAGGAGTAGAGTATGGCAGAACATTATGCAGCAGCAGGCGTTAGTTTAGAGGCAGGATATAAATCTGTTGAATTGATTAAGGAGCATGTTAAGAAAACAATGCGTCCAGAAGTGTTAGGAGGACTTGGCGGTTTCTCTGGTGCTTTCTCATTATCTAAAATTAAAGATATGGAAGAGCCTGTATTACTTTCTGGTACAGATGGTTGTGGTACAAAAGTTAAACTTGCGATGGTTATGAATAAGCATGACACAATTGGAATTGATGCCGTTGCGATGTGTGTGAATGATATCGCATGTGCAGGTGGAGAACCACTATTCTTCTTAGATTACATCGCATGTGGAAAGAATGTTCCAGAAAAAATTGCGGACATTGTGAAGGGTGTGTCTGAGGGTTGTTTACAATCTGAAGCGGCTTTGATTGGTGGAGAAACGGCAGAACATCCAGGTTTAATGCCAGAAGAAGATTATGATTTAGCAGGTTTTGCCGTTGGTGTATGCGATAAAAAAGATATGATTACTGGTAAGGATCTAAATGTAGGAGATGTGTTAATTGGACTTCCTTCAACAGGTGTTCACAGTAATGGTTTCTCATTGGTTCGTAATGTATTTGATATTACAGAAGAATCTTTGAATACTTATTATGATGAATTAGGTAAAACTTTAGGAGAGGCATTATTGGCTCCTACAAAAATTTATGTAAAAGCATTAAAGCATATTAAAGCATCGGGTATTACATTAAAAGCTTGCAGCCACATCACAGGTGGTGGATTCTATGAAAACGTACCTCGTATGTTAAAAGAGGGTATGGGTGTTGAAATTGATACAAAGGCATTCCCAAAACCTCCAATCTTTGATTTGATTCAAAAAAATGGAGATATTTCTACGAAAGAAATGTACAACGTATTTAATATGGGACTTGGCTTTGTGATGGCTGTAGATCCAGCAGATGTTGAAAAAGTTCAAGTTGCCTTAAATGAAATCAATGAACCTAGCTATGTGGTTGGTAAAGTAACTGAAACAGGACAGGTAGATGTCCAATGGTAAATATTGCGGTATTTGCGAGTGGTTCAGGTACTAACTTTGAAACAATCTTGTCACATATTGAAGATGGTTCTTTGCATGTGAATTGTGCATGTTTGATTGCGGATAAAGAAAATGCGTATGCTAGAGTTCGTGCGCGTAATCATGGAGTAGAAGAGTTTTATTTTAATCCAAAGGGATATGATGGTAAAGCGGGTTATGAAGCGGCAATCTTAGAGGTATTAAAAGAAAAAAAGGTTGATTTGATTGTGTTAAGTGGATATATGCGTTTTATTGGACACACTTTATTAAGTGCTTATCCAAATCGTATCATCAATTTACATCCGGCTTATTTACCTGAATTTCCAGGAGCTCATAGTATTGCAGATGCGTATGAGGCAAAAGTAGCACAAACTGGAGTTACAGTTCATTTCGTAGACGAAGGTGTAGATACAGGTCCTATTATTCGTCAAGAAAGAGTAGCAATCGACCCATCTTGGGATCTTGAAACATTAGAATCGCATGTACATGCGATGGAATATGATTTGTTCTGGCAAGTCATTGAACAAGTCGCAAAAAGTATAGAGGAGGAAAAATAATGAAGCGAGCATTAGTAAGTGTATCCGATAAAACTGGTTTAGTTGAATTTGTACAAGGATTAGTAGATTGTGGATATGAAATCATTTCTACTGGAGGAACAAAAAAAGCCCTTGAGGCAGCTGGAATTCATCCAATTGGAATCAGTGATGTGACTGGTTTTCCAGAAATTATGGATGGTCGTGTGAAAACTTTACATCCAAAAGTTCATGGTGCATTACTTTGTGTCCGTTCAAATCCAGACCATGTACGTCAATTACAAGAATTAGGAATTGAGTATATTGATTTGGTTTGTGTGAATCTATATCCTTTTAAAGAAACTGTATTAAAACCAGGTGTAACACACGAAGAAATTATTGAAAATATTGATATTGGTGGTCCTAGTATGCTTCGTAGTGCTTCTAAAAACTATCAAAGTATTCCAGTTCTTTGTGATCCAAAAGATTATAATAAAGTTCTTGAAGAAATTAGAGAAAACCAAGAAACAACATTGGAAACGCGTGAGCGTTTAGCTGCAAAAGTATTCCGTCATACAGCTCACTATGATGCGATGATCGCAGATTATTTAACGAAGAAAACACATGAAGAATTCCCAGAAAGTATGACAATTACTTTTGATAAGGTTCAAGACTTGCGTTATGGTGAAAATCCTCATCAAAAGGCTGCTTTCTATAAAGGAATGAATCCACAATATTCTTTGGCAAATGCGACTCAGCTTCATGGCAAAGAATTGTCTTACAACAATATTCAGGATGGAAATGCAGCTATTGAAATCTTAAAAGATTTTGAAGGTCAATATGCAGCTGTAGGTGTTAAACACATGAATCCATGTGGAGTTGGTATTGGTGAAAATATTGAAGCGGCTTGGGATAAAGCTTATGAGGCTGACTCAATTTCGATTTTTGGTGGTATCGTAGCGTTGAACGCAAAGGTTGAAAAGGGATTGGCAGAAAAATTATCTAAGATTTTCTTGGAAATCATTATTGCGCCAGACTTCTCTGAGGAAGCGTTGGAAATCTTGACTCGTAAGAAAAATATTCGATTAATGAAATTAGATACTAGCTTATCTGTTTCAAGCGCGTTAAAATATACAAATGTTAATGATGGTCTATTGGTTCAAGAGATGGATCAGCATACAATTAATGAGGAAGATTTAAAATGTGTGACAAATCGTAAACCTACAGAAGAAGAAATCAAACAATTGTTGTTTGGTTGGAAAGTTGTTAAGCACGTAAAATCAAATGCGATTGTCTTGGCAAAAGATGATATGACAATTGGTGTTGGTGCAGGACAAATGAACCGTGTTGGTGCAGCTAAGATTGCGATTGAACAGGCTGGTGAAAAGGCGAAAGGCTCTGTATTGGCAAGTGACGCTTTCTTCCCGATGCCAGATACAGTTCAAGAAGCTATCAAAGCAGGTGTGACTGCAATTATTCAGCCGGGTGGATCTATTAAGGATCAACTTTCAATTGATGAATGTAATGAACATGGCATCGCAATGGTATTTACAGGGGTTCGTCATTTTAAACATTAAAATATTAAAGAGTCTATATAGACTCTTTTTCATAGTTTGGAAGGGTCTATCATGGATAAGAAAAACAAAATTATTATTATTTCTCTATTATCTGCATTATTAATTGCACTCTGTGTATTGGTGGTAGAGATGAAGAGTACAGAGAAAAAAGCGTATCAAGGATTAACGGAAATCGAAGAAGATCAAAATATGGAAGTTGAAAATGATGATAACAGTCAATATATTGATATGTCTTTGGAAAAAGATATAGAAGCGCATTTTCAAGAGAATGGTATTGATCATGAAAAAGTAGCATATTGTATCACGGATTTAGAACATAACATTAAATATAGTATGAATGAGAAGGATGAGTTTGTTGCAGCGAGTATTTATAAATTACCTTTGGCAATGCTATATTATGATAAAGTAAATGAGGGTGAGTATACATTAGATTCAACGTTTACATATAGTGGATATATGCATGAGGATGCAGGGGTTATTAGTTCAGATTATGGTATCGGTAGTCAGGTTCCTTTAAGTGATCTTTTAAATGATTTAATAATATATTCTGATAATGATGCAGGTCATATCTTATATGAAAATCTTGGTGGCTGGAAAGAATATAAGGAAGCAATGACAAAATATACAGATTCTATCAGTGAGAATTATTATACAATGGATAATGTTACAACGGCTAATACAATGAATGATGTGGTGACCTATTTATATGATCATAAAGAAGACTATAAAGGTTTGATTAAAAATATGGAAAAGGCAGAACCAGGTGAATATCTAGATAGGGATACACAATTGAGTATGCCTCAAAAGTATGGTATGTATGATTATGCTTTAAATAGTGTTGGTTTTGTAGAATGTAATACATCATATAGTATAGTTGTTTTAACGAGTTTAGGGGATAAAGGTGCTGATGTTATGGCAAATATCAATCGTATTGCTTATGAACATTTTAAATAGAGTTGAAAGGCTCTATTTTTTTATAAGCGTATACAGTAAAAAATATGAAAAAAAATATAAAAAACATTTGACGAAGCGAAAAGTATTTGGTAATATAGATGAGCACTGCTGAG
>OLSB01003421.1_pt1 | contig 11543 bp, 8 predicted proteins | sample 1672071 | NCBI WGS metagenome assembly OLSB01 (sample SAMEA3136642, study PRJEB25190) | human gut metagenome | biome: human gut; feature: human-associated habitat; material: faeces | place: Austria | collected 2013
GCATTTTTAAATGGTCGTATTAACTTAGTTGAAGCAGATGGTATAATGGATATGATATCCGCTAAAAATGAAAGTATGAGTAAAATGGCACTTCAAAAAATAAATGGAAATACAAGTAACAATATCAAAAAAATATAGTGTAAATACAAATTCAACAACTAATGCATATGAAGCTGAAAGTATATTAGATGCGTTAAAAAATAATGAAATTAATATATTTAGTACTTATATGGGATGCTCTAGTTTTAGCTGGAGTATTCCAAGCTATTAAAGTTTACAGAAGATAAAAAAGTGGGTGAAGTATCATGAGTGACAATAAAAAGTACTACTATTTGAAATTAGTTGATAACTTCTATGAGAGAGATGAAATGATAATACTTGAAAGTATGCCTGATGGATATATGTACTCAAATATACTTTTAAAGCTATATCTAAGAAGTTTGAAAAATGAAGGTAAATTAATGTTTAATAATAGGATTCCTTACAATGCCAGTATGTTAGCCAATGTAACTAGATTTCCTGTAGCAGTAGTTGAGAAAGCAATAGCTATCTTTAAAGAATTAGGATTAATAGAAGTACTAGATAATGGTGCGATATATATGCTAGATATACAAAATTTTATAGGCAAAAGCAGCACAGAAGCGGATAGAAAAAGATTATATAGAAGTAAAATTGAAGAAGAGAAAAAATCACTTGGACAAATGTCCGGACAATTGATTGGACAAATGTCCGACAAAACTCCACCAGAGATAGATATAGATATAGATATAGTTTTATATTATCTGTTTCTTTAAGGCTCTTACGGTTCTGATAGATTTTAATAAACAAGTCTTGAATACAGTCCTCTACCAGACATTTATCACTTATAAAACAGGAAGCATATGCATAAAGCGAATCCACATACTGCCTGTAGATGCAGGCATATGCTTCTTCATCTCCTTCAATAAAGCGTCTCCATAATAGCAAATCAGTTGCCGGCATATCATAATGAAGTTAAAGATTCTTTTTTATAATGGTTTCAATACAATGGTCTCGTTTACAGAGGTAGAGAATGTGAGTTCTTCACCCAGCAGTTGCTCGCCCATTTTGCCATTACGAACCAGCAAGACCTTTCTTCCTTTCCATGGGTTGACAACCGTACAAGGACGTCCTTTCTCACTAAACACTGAAACGTCGCAAACTGTTCCGGTTTTGAAACTTGCTGAAACTAAAAAAGCCCCCCAGGTTCTTACCTTTTTGAAAGAAACATCCACTGTTTCAGGCCATACAGCAAACAGTCGTATTTTATGTTCCACACTCATACAGACCATTTCATTCAGCGTATTGACCACCGTACAGCTATTTTCTATACCATGGGGATTATCCAACTGGAAACCATTAGGATATGTATGAAGAGCATACTTATGCAATTCTTCAAATATCTTCTGGGGATTATACCCCACCCTTACAGCAGCCGGATAAAAACTACTGGTAGCATTGTGATGCTGCCATTGTTGAATAGCATCAACTGTATTCAATCCTGCCGCAAGCAAAATAGAATCACTATTCAGCGTTACTCCATTCGCAGGATATATCATTGAAAAGCTCACTCCGAATACCTGCCTCCCTTTCTCATCCTCTTCAGCACCACGAAGAAAATGTTTTCCACGTCGCTCCCAGGTAGGTAATCCTCTTAAATGATCTATAATATCCTGCCACTTGGTTTGTCTTTCTTTATCTTTTTTGAGTGCCTTACTAAGGTCAATAGCCAATTCCAATGCATTCTTTAACAAGGCTATGGACATACCTGGGTTTTTGCAGAATCCAGACTTTTCATTCTCTGCGTCTTCGTATATCTGATACTGCCCATCCTCAAACTTCAGGAAATCCTCCCAAAAATCAGCAATAGCCAATACATATGGATAAATTCTTTTTCCATAATTCAAATCATAGGTATGCCGCCAATGCTGAGCCATATTAACTGTACCGAAAAGAGCATGAGACCGTTGCTTATAGAACAAACCACCTGACTCCACATCTCCTTCTTCAGTATAGCCATTGTCCGTCAATACAGGAAAATCTCTAGTCACCTCAACTCCTAGTGGTCCTATACCTACCGGATAAAGGATTCCGCGCGTCCGAGTCACTTGTTCCGCATACCAGCGTCCTCTCTGCATAAAATCAAGCAGAGGTGTTTCCTGACCGGTAGCCTGCTCTATACGATTAGCACTATACAGACCATAAAACGGAGCATAGAAATTATAATTCAGATGATAATCACCATTCCAAGTCGGCTTATCAGTTGTTACCCAACCGAACAAGGCCGGTGGAAACCTTTTGTCACGACTACAAGCACCCATTGTATACAATCCTTGATAGTAAGCTTTCATGAGTACTTTATCATCTATAGTAAATGAGGATTTGTCCCAATAAGAATTCCACCACGCATTATGTTCTTCCCATAAATGTTCCACCCTCATTGAGTTCATACCACGCACCTGCTTCAACACGTGTTTCAAAGGATTTTTCTTTTTGAACTTACTTTCAAGAGCAATAAAAAGGTGGATGGGCCTACCAGGATAGAGAATAAGACTCTTGCAATTACCGGTAGTTGTTTGCAGAGCAAATGCAATCGTAGTGGGAATATCTGTTTCTTCAATAAAGGCGCGTGTCAGATAAGCAGTCCCATCGGACTCTCCTTTTTCCACTAAAGCCATTTCATTATGGGGTACATTCAAATCCAAAGATACTTCTATCGTATCTTCAAGAGCACTCAAAGTAATAATCGCCAGATTCTCTGTTGCCGAAACCCAAGAGTACGATTTCACTTCACCTACATTCTGTTGCAAAATACATGTTGTACCACCATTTGCCAACGATTGCTCTGCTGTGAATCCTGCATCTCCATAGTTTTTGACCTTTATGTCTACATATCCACATACTCTTGGCCCAGACAGATGCTCTGCTTTAGACTGTAAACGCCAGAAATCATTCTTTGTCAGATAATAGCGCAAGATTCCTCTCTCAAATCCGACACACATACCAATATCTCCATTTCCCTGCAACGGTGCGTCTGTCGATGATTCATTGGGAATATGGAGTGGTGCTCTTTCCCACACATTCATGTAGCCTATCGGTTGCCCAAACCCTTCATAGACACAAAGTAGCATCCCGATTATCAAAAGAAAGTTTTTCATTTATCAGAACTATAGTTTATAAGACATAAGGTAATTCACTAATAATCAGACTATATAAAAGAATAAACATATCACCAGACCTTCCTTTATATATGATACACCGGGCAAATATACAATAAAAAAGGAGAAATCTATATAAGCTTAAAAATAAATGAAAATACGAAGAAAGCCTTTCAAAAACCTCTACCAGCAAGAATATTTTGTCTATATAACCCTGATAATTAGTATATATCAAAGCCTCGGCTTAAGAAAGTCGAGGCTTATGACTATATATTAAGAAAGCAGCAATTATCCCAAAGGATTCTCATCCAGTCCACCCTCTCCGGAGCCACTACCGCCTTGGTCAGGTTTAACAACTGTGTTTCCAACCACAGTACCCTTACCTAATGTCAACCTCTCAACAGTAGCCTTACCCAGCATACTTTTAAAATAGCTTCCCGGACAAAAGATGATTTTTCGACGATACACCGTATTAGCATCTACATCTTCCACTCCCGCCTGGCTTCTTGCATTCAACCCGGGACGGAAGCATCCAAAGTCTCCCAATTGTACGGAATAACCTTTATCCAAATCCATATTCAAGGTATCAATCAGCCCGTCAATAACCATCTTCACCACACCACGTGGCGCCATGCTTACTTTCTGCACTTCTTCGCAAAGTGTCTTAAATTCTACCATACCCAGCACCTTTGACTGTGCCACGAATTTCTCAGTTTTACTTTTGTCAAAGCCAAATACTACTTTCTTTACTTCATACTTAATTGCCATAATCTTCTTGTTTTTAATGATTAGAATACTATTACTATATTTATCTTATCTCAGTTGGAAACAAGAAGTTTTTCACCATGAGGCCTCAACAGTCAAACTTCTGTTTTCTCAGATTCGATGTTGCAAAGTTAGGGTGAGAAGTATGAGAAAGCAAGAAAATGGCATCTACAGCAAAATCACTTAAAGTACTAATAAGCAACAGATTAAAGAACAACGATCTCTACAAGTAAAAGATTACAGAAAAATAGCAAAAAGGGAGATCAAGTAGCAATCACTACAAGTAAAGGACGTAAGAGACTGATAGTTAGAAGTAGAATTTAGGGATATCTCTACAGGTAAGGGATATGACCTATTACATATCGTTTTTTAATCATACAAGCATTTTTCAATTTTCCCGGTATCGCCAAAACTAAAAAACAACATTACCCGAAACATCTTCGGTTATAAAAAAACAGGAAATTCTATCAACAGACTTCTCTATCTTTACCACCACTGGGGCGTATGCTCCCGATATGTAAAAGGCCGTTCTTCCTTACCAGCCGTTAAGTCTCTGACCAAAGTCAGGCTATTTGCAGGTATCTCATAAACCAAAGAATCACATCGGGCGATGTGCATTCCCAAAGAGATCCATCGATTATCGTAATACAACATTTCATACTTATGACCAGGCTCTATAAAGTTGGCATCATTTTTAGGAAGGAAACGAACCCGCTCTATAAGCGAAGGTTTGTTTCCCAAATCCAGCCCATACCAATAATCCTCACCATAAGACGTAACAAAAGTCAGATAATTCCTGTCAACTCCCCTTGCCAATACTTCCTCATCATATGTAGAACCTATTGGTCTTCCTTTCATCCTCTCTTTTCCATAGACTTCAAACTCCGCCAAAGCCGTAGCCCATCGGTTCGTATTCCTATATCGCACATAGCGGTAAGCTTTAGCAGGTTTTACCTTATGACAAGAAAAGAGGAACGGTGTTTCCTTTATTTCCAACAAAATCTCAGAATTCTCAAAATCAGATGAATTCGAGGCCTCTATGATGCAACCTTTCATCTTGCACCAGGTTTCCGTCTGATGAATAAACAAAGGGTACTTTCGATATGCAACAACTGTTTCCTTTCGTCTTTTATCTCCTCTCAAATATTCCAATCGACCATTTGAATGAAATATAGCGGGAACCGACCGAACCAAGTTTCCTTCATCATCCCTGTACGTAAACAGATAGAGTTGGTCATACCCGATAGATTCTACTTCTATCCGATGGTTATGAACAGGAACACTCTTTATTACTTCCCAATCTTTACCAGTCAAAAAGATGGATATATCACAAAAACCGTTTTTCACTGGAGCATTCTTCATTTTTAATGGCCTGCTAATTCCATATTGAGAAGTCACTTCATGATGATGTTCTCCATTCTGTTTGTCAAAAGTATATCTGAACACTTGCGCTACTCGCTTTATGGAATCTAACGGATAAGGATACGTCTCTTCCGGAAGAAAATCCGCCAAAAAAACAGAACCGTCAATCCGATTGTGAAACAGAGGTAAAGAGTCTCCTTTATGCAAAGTAAAAGTGGAATCCGGATGAGTGACCAGTGTTACCCACGAATGCCCACGTGTGCTATAATTGGACCAATAGTTCACAAAGTCATAACAAGCAGGAATACCCAATGCACGCAACACATAAATCGTATACAGGCAACGAAGCGAACAGTTTCCCGGTCTTATCTTGCCGATGCTTAAAGCATCCATCTGTCTGGGATAATCGGGCTGTGTATTCCTGAAATGATGAATAATGTACTGATTAATGATTGCAAACGCCTTTTTTACGTTTTTTTCTCCTCGAATCAGAGGATAATACCTGCCAGACAAAGTATCCCTCCAACCGATAGTTGATAATCTCTCCGTATTAATACGATATGGAAGGATATATTGACAATAGGTATCAAAAGAAACTTGTCCATGCCAAGGTGCTTTTTTCCAAGCATCATAGGAACGATCTATATTGTCTATCAAATAGTTTGCATCTAAAGATTTCAAGTCTCTGTCAATTGTCATTTCCGGCAAAGGGTAATCGGAACAACAAAGATTCCATATTCTATAGATTTCTTCTTTCTGAGTATTTTCTCCACATTGCTTCAATAGCCCGGCATAAGCATCCAAAAGATTATCATTAGAAGAACTATGCCCAATCATATTTATAATCAGATAGATTGCCGCCTTCTTCTTTTCCACATTGATATCATGCTTGTCATAATGATGTATTACAACTTCCAAAGCATTTCTATTGTTGCCTGAGTGATTCAGAGCTTTTTCTAATTGATAATTCTGGATAAAGCTACCAACCTCATTTCTTGCATTAAGAATAAATGAATTTATGACCTTTACCGGTTGTAACAACAAGGCATTTCCCGTTCGGACAGCTTTGACGGTATCCCTATTTTCCAAATAAAATTTCCACAAATTATAGGTAGGCATTAATCTGTTAGGTACCATTTGAGATGCAAGAATAAATGTTTCCTCCGCTTTATTCCTGTTTCCTATTCGCTGATAATATTTACCCAACAGAACATAAGTATCAGAAGAAGGGATAATTCCCTCAACCAGTTCTTTCTGCGATACATCCGTTGATTCTTTCACCATTTTACGAAGAAAAGTCAAATGATAGGTCATATTACCTCTCAGCTGAGGATAACAGGCCAAGGTACTTTGCAACTGCACCGTATCTCCCCTTTCGACAAAAGCCGACCAATTTTCAGAAATCTGTTGATAAGTCCTCACTTGTCCGCACGAATAAACGCAAGCCAATAAACAACACATCATTCCTGCCAATCTTCCCGTCTTAAAAGGAAAACGTAACAATACAGGAAAATCCAAACAGCCCAATAGCATAAAAAGGAGCAATAGCAGAGGAAAAACAGAAACCGGATAGGAAAACAAGGAAAATATACCCCACACAAGCAATCCTCCCTTCACCTTTCTATCCTTGCCGTATTTCCATATCATCACAGCTATAAATAGCAAGAACATGCACCCCACCACACCGGTTTCTACTGCTAAATGCAACAATTCATTGAAAGCACAAGCTACATTATCAGCCACAAGCCTCTCGTGCTCCGTTCCGTTTTCATCGAAATATGCAGCTTGATAAAGCATGTATTTATGAGGAAAAGCTCCTACTCCATGGCCAAGCAAAGGTTTGTCTGCAATCATTTTCACTGCTACTTTGCCTATCAGCAAACGTGCATCAGCTGATAGGGGACGATAAAAATAGAGACCGGTTCCCAATAATAAGAAAAGCAGCCCGATAGAAAGATATTTCGTCCTAAATTGTTGCAAATAGGGGACAGTTGTTAAAGAAGCTACGAGAAACCCCAGCCAAGCAGCACGAGAATCAGACAAGAATAATCCGAAGAATAATAGAACTACAATCGGAGCATGAACAATCCACTTTTTCCTCCCTTCTAAGGGTGATTCCTTGAACAAGTGTAACGACAATATCAAACAAACAGCCAAATAGCCACCTGTCGGTCCCGAATTGCCCAAATGTCCCGTTACAGCAAAATAAGTATGCGTACCTTCTATACAACCCACATGTTGCAGTATGACCGTTATTGCTTCTACCAATCCCATACAGACCAGAAGAGACAACATAAAAGCCTTCCGATGCAGGCCTCGAACCAGTACATACAACATGATTGCCGTCCCCCATTTACAAATATCCGCAGACGAAAAATAAGAGACGTCGTGTATACATAAACGAGTAAGTGCATAGATTACAAATCCTATAAGTCCGACATCCAGTATAGTAATCTTACACTTTTCGCTTTTCTGAAAAAACGAATAGAATAGAGTCAAAAAAGAAACAGCCAAAAAAGAAAACGCATAGTTTACTTCTTCCGCATAAGGTTCTGATATATTCTATACAATACAAAGCACGAAAAATTAAATATAAAATTTTTTTCACGCATTTTGCGGAAAGGACGGCCTTATGAAAAAGAAAAACGCCAAAAAGAAATAAGCAATTAGGCATTGAACTATTTTAAAATATAACAACTAAATCATCGGACTGGATTTTTGTTCATTTCGTAAGTATCAAGTATCATTCCATTTCCTAATGCAATTCCATAAGCAAAGCCTCCTTTGTCTGAAATATACACTTTGGCAGCATAATCCCACTCCATAGACTCTTTCGTTTTATCATAACGGAAGATTACAACGTAAATCAAAGAACCTAAGTCAATTCCATAATATTTACTTTTCTTTTTTTTTCTTTACCTCCCCCTTCTATAACAAATGACTCTATCTCAGGAGTACCATATTCTCGATAGAAATATTCCCATCGGGGATTCTTATAAACATACTTCGCCACTTCTATCAATTTGGCATTCCGCTCACTTTCCGGCAAAGAAGAAAAAGTTTGAGCACAAACAGTTCCACTGATTCCTATCAGAAACAAGGAAAAAAGAATTGCAATCATTTTATGTGCTGACATAATACTACTTTTTTTTAGGTTTGATTATATATAGCTTTGTTTTATCATTAGGATTATGACCTCCCACTATTATATTAACACGCAAATCATAATCATACGCTCCAACATAATCGATAACTATGCCGCCGATACCATTCGAATCACACCATTCCTGATCCCCTTTTGAAGGACCAACCGGTCGCTGGCAATCTTCTTCATTACTTAGAGGGGTATGTCCATGAACAAACGTAACAGGTATTGCGTTTCTATCTACGCCATTACTATTTGGCGATGCATTGCCAGGTTGCACAGAAGCATTTGTACCAATATTACCTGTTACATAATCACCATATTTCAAAATACCGTTTACATATTTTCCCGTTGCCGGATTATAATAGACATAGCAGCCCACTTCTCTTCTTCCTTTTTCTACACTTAGGGAACTTAAAACAGCGCCCCATACATCTTGAGTCATTTTCACAACATCCGGATTAGCAGCTACGACATCAATGTCCCGATAGCGAGGTATTGTATCACGATTACCACCACCTGATCCAGAATCGTCCTTATTATCGTCGTCTTCGTTTCCGACCTCACCATCGTCTTCATCAGGAACAAGATCACATACTGATTCCACTTCGTAATCCACATAGTCCAGTTCGCAACTTTGCGACATCAACTCACCCTCCACATAGACATCTGTACAAGAATAATGCGCCACCTCATACACATGCTCGACGCACTCTATATGCGATCTCGAAACCACAGCTGGACGAATGGATGCCTGCGGAACAATGTCAGAAGAAGATATCACATTCTTCTTCACACCATCCACATAATTGTTACCAGTCAAGAATTCACCATTCGTAGTATAATACCGTATACAGCCTGTAAAACCGTTCAGATTGCCAACACTTATATTCAAACTCTTCCGGGATTTCTTCCTCGCAAGCAGGTAGGCATCATCCAGCGTTATACGTACTATTGTATAGACATAACTGCCGTCATCCTGCCTATCAGCAATCAACCTGTAAATCGTATTGGGATATTTCTTTTTGTTTGTATCATTCTTTGCCAAAGGGTCATAGGAATGCACAATCGTTATACCTGTGTTAATCGGTACTTCAATAACTTCTTTCTTCTTAAAGGCCACCTTCTTGCCTCTTTCCCACAAAAGAGTCATCAAAGCCTCCTCATCAATCGAACGAGTAACATTAGGAGGAGACTGGTGGAGTTCTGTCACATGAGCATTAAAATACTCCATAGCTTCTTTCACCGATAAGACTGTTCGGCCGGACAAAGCTTCATCTTTCATTTGCCAAGCGCCATCCAAACACCCCATTAACAAAAGCAAAAGTGACGCAAAGATAAGACTGTCGCGCAGAATGTGTTTCTTCATAATATTTCAATTTAACGAATAGTAAGCAATTCAAGGTGCTATCAACTAAAAATACTAAAATTTAGTATTCAGCAATAGTCATACAGAACTTTCTTACAAAGTTCGAAAAAAAAATGAATATATGCAGGATTTTTCAAAAAAAAAAATCCAACAAGAGGAAATTCGTTTCTCGCGTAGATGCTATTTCCTACATTTCAGGAATTCTTTCTCAGATACACCACATTTCTCCCCGCCCCATGTTTCATCAGCAATCCGTCTTCAATAAACAAGTTCAAGTCCGTAACCGCCTGCTTCACACTGCGCCCCGTCAGGCGGGCATACTGTGCACGGTTAATGCAAGGATACTGTTGCAAATACTCTTCGAGCAAACGGAAACGCTGTTCCACAGAAAGAAGTGGTACGGAAGATTCGGATTTGGACGCTGACTGTGGATGGCGCTCCAACTGCATCTTCTTATCCAGTTCCTTATAAAACTCCTTACTTACACGGAAATTCAAGCCTCGGAGCCTCACCGAAGCTGCACGAAGTTCTTTTTTCTCCATTACTTCACGCTGGCAACTCAGTGAAGGCGTAAAATATCCGAGTTCACCCAACTCCACTGTCCAGCCATCGGCAAGGCAGTCACGCAACTCATCCATGAAAGCGGACATAGCACCCTCCAACAAACTGCGACTAATACCAGTAAAGAGATGAACACGGTTTAGAAATTCTTTCTGCTCAATAGTTCCCTTGGGAATGAAACGGGCGTAAAGAGGTTGTTGTTTACCTGTCTTGTTGACATCAGGTTTCTCAAAAAGGTCATAATATGCACTCATTTGTATGTTTTATGTTATCACACTGCCACTTTTATCCCTTTTTCCTATGACAGCTAAGGAAAATCGTACCAAATATCTATTCTTTCCACCGCGGAGAAAGTTTCTTTCCACCGTGAGGGAAGTTTCTTTCCACCGCGATGGAAAGAAAAAAGCTCCGCGGTGGAAAGAATAAGTATTGGTACACAAAAGTACTAAGATCCCGCAGGAAAAGCAATAGAAATACCCTATAAAACAATAAGTGCGGGCAAATAATAATTCACCCGCACACTATCCGTCATTTTTAACAAGCTCTCACGCCAAAGTGAGGGCTCCCACTATTTCAGTTCGAACCCGACCGTTCCACGAATATCCGCGGAAGAGGCTCCGATATAAGCCTTAAACTTACCCGGTTCTGCCGTCCATCCGCCAACAGTTTCATCATAGAACTTCAAATCATCCGGAGTGATAGTGAAAGTTACTTCTTTTTCTTCACCCGGTGCCAAAGTTATCTTTTGGAATGCCTTTAACTCTTTCACAGGACGCAGAACACTACATTTTTCATCTCCTACATACAGTTGTACGACTTCCTTTCCGGCAACACTACCCGTATTCTTTACAGGAATGGTCACAGTCAGAGAATTGTCAGCAGTTATTGTTTTAGCAGAAGCTACCGGTTTACCATAGGTAAAAGTCGTATAACTCAAACCATACCCGAAAGGGAATAAGGCGGGAATCTTCTTGGTATCATGCCAGCGATAACCTACCAGAATATCTTCTTTGTAGACCTGCTTGATACTATCACCCGGATAACTCAATTCGTCAAATGCATGCGCACCGCAATCCGTCAATTTCACAGGAAAGGAGAAAGGAAGTTTTCCGCTGGGATTCACTGCACCACTCAGTACATCAGCAAGTGAATTACCACCCAAGAT
>OLSB01003427.1_pt1 | contig 11523 bp, 9 predicted proteins | sample 1672071 | NCBI WGS metagenome assembly OLSB01 (sample SAMEA3136642, study PRJEB25190) | human gut metagenome | biome: human gut; feature: human-associated habitat; material: faeces | place: Austria | collected 2013
GAACAGGTTCAGGGTGTTGGTGCGCCCCTCGTAACCGGTGACGGCCAGCTTGTACAGCCGGGCAGTGTATTCCTTGCCCGCCAGCTCCACCGGGTAGGTCACATCGGTCTTTTCAGCCCAGCTGTGGGCGGTGAGCCAGGGGTCGGGCTTTTCGTTTTGCACACCATCCTCAAAGGACTGGTGGAACAGGCCAAAGTGATACCGCAGGCCCACGCCGTCGCCGGGTAGGTTCAGCGTTGCCAGCGAATCCAGGAAGCAGGCTGCCAGACGGCCCAGACCACCGTTGCCGAGAGAGGGCTCCGGTTCCACTTCCTCAATGTCCGAAAGGCGCTTTCCGGCAGCGGCCAGTGCATCCCGGGCTTCTTCGTACAGTCCCAGATTGATGAGGTTGTTAGACAGCAGCTTGCCGATGAGAAATTCGGCGCTGATATAGTATAGCTTCCGTCCGGTAACGGGCTGCACGCGGTCGGCACTCTTCTGCCGCACCAGCTCCAGCAGTGCCAGATACAGCTCCTGATCGGTGCAGTCCGCCAGCAGCTTTCCGGTGAGGCTCTGTAATGTTTCGGTAAAGCTCATAATGGATCCTCCTTGGTTTTCAGATACACACCTTACGGAAAACAGGTTTGACATTTATAATGCAAGATATACCAGATAAAACAATCGAAATCTTGCCTTAAAGGAGCAAATTATGGTACAATCCTATCATCTGGAGGTGAGATGATGCATAATCAGGCTTCTTTGCAGGAAACCAAGCAGCACGGGGCCGTGCGGTTCCCCTTCAATCTGTATCCCTGCACCATTCCGGGAGATTTCCCGCAGGTGGCACTGCACTGGCAGGACAGCATGGAGCTGGTCTTTGTCAAGCGCGGCGCGGGGCTGGTGCAGGTGGGCACTGCGTCCTGCCCGGCCTATCAGGGGGATATCTTTATTTTTACGCCCGGCACCCTTCACGCCCTGCGGCAGGCAGAGGGGCAGCGCATGGAATACGAGAACATCATCTTTGAGCTGGAGCTGCTGGGCGGTGCGGAGGACCTTTGCGCCGAAAAATACCTGCTTCCGCTCCAGAGCGGGCGGCTGCTGCTGCCTGCGCGGCTGACTCCCAACGACCTGTGTTATCTCCAGGCCGCCGCCTGCCTGCGGGAGGTGGAGGAAGCCAACCGTGCCAAGCTTCCCGGCTATGAGCTGCTGGTCAAAGGAGCACTGCTGCGCTTTCTCTCCCTGCTCATTGCGCAGGGGAAACAGCAGCTCCCCGCGGAAACTGCCGATACCCGGCGGCTGAAAGCCGTTCTGCAATGGATCTCTGTCCATTATGCCGAGGGGCTTCGGGTCGCCGATGCCGCCGGGGTCTGCTCCTTCAGTTCCAGCCACTTCATGCGCTGGTTCCGGCAGATGACAGGGCAGAGCTTTGTTGCCTTTCTGAACGAATACCGGCTGAATGCCGCTGCCGAAGCGCTGCATGCTACGGACGAGACGGTGCTGACGATCGCTTCCCGGTGCGGGTTTGAAAACCTCTCCTATTTTAACCGGGCATTCAAGGCACATTTTGGCATGACTCCGCGGGAGTACCGGAAAAAATAAACAAAATGAGGCCGTTCCGCTTCTCTGAGAAAGAGAGGGAACGGCCTTATTGTTTTTGATCAGACTTCCGGCGGGCAGCAGCTCTCCCGGGGAGTGATGCCATGCTTCAGCAGGGACATCTGGTAGCCGCGCCTGCGCTCTGCCGAAAACAGCATGGCGTTGCTGACACCAAAATAGGCAATGCGGCGGTGGCCCATTTCATAAAGGTAATCGGTGGCTTCCTCACCGGCAAGGGCGTTGTCGTAGGAACCCAGATAACTGGCGTTTGCAATAAAGATCTGGTCCACGATGTTGTACAGGTTTGTGTTATAATAGAAAAGAACGAAAACGCGCTGGAAAGTCTGTTTTGCACAGTCTGTTCCACTTGGATGAAAGAGGAGCAATATGGTAAAGTATCAAGCAGGAATGCTCGTGGTTTCGTCTGGGAGATTTACCACTGGTTAAAATGTACCCGGTCATCCTCATAGCGGCTCTTACGCGGGGCAGTAAGGTCTGCTTCCGGGTAGCCAAGGGCGATGATGGAGTGGGGCACAATGGCCTCCGGCAGACCGAACAGCTTTTGCTGGGCCTCTACCCGGTCCATCTGGGGCCAGGTGCCCAGCCAGACTGCGCCAAGCCCCAGCTCCTGTGCAGCAAGGCAGATGTTCTGGGCGGCAATGGCTCCGTCAATGACCCAGTAGTCCTTTGCAAAGCGGAACGCACGGTCAAGGTCGCCGCAGACGAGGATACCGGCGGCAGCTTTCCGCAGCGGCTCGGCAGGGCGGCCGTTGGCATCGGCCATCTGTGCCAGCTTTTCCGGGTCGGTCACCACCACGAAGGACCAGTCCCGTGCATTGACGCAGCTGGGGCCGCTCATGGCCGCTTCCAGCAGCTGGTGCAGTGTTTCGCTTTTGATGGGCTTGTCGGTGAATTCCCGGCAGCTGCGCCGGGTGAGAATGGCATCCAGAGTGTTCATAAATCAGTGCCTCTTGTTTTGATTTGCCCCAGTATAGCACAGTGATTATTCCTCGGCTTCGGCCTTTGCAGTTTCAAGGAAGGCCCGGATCTTATCCACCTGGATCTGTGCCACGGCCCGGCCGGTCTCGTAGACGCGGCGCAGCTGGTCGGGGTCACGCTCCATGGCACCGATCTCCAGCGGGATGGGCGGGCGGATGACATAATCCTTGCCGGACTGCTCCAGCATGGAGATGTAGCTCAGGGTTTCGTTGTAGCGCTCGTGGCGGTCAGCCACAGCCTCCACAAAGGCAGGATAACGCAGATACCGTGCCCGGATGGCGGGCAGCATGGGATTCTTCTTTTTCACAAACCCCTTGGGCTGGGTCAGGATGATGAGGTTCCGCTTGTAGCCGATGGACTCAAAGAAGCGGATGGGAATGGAATCGGCAACGCCGCCGTCCAGCAGGCCGTAATGGCCGATCTTGACGATCTTTGCGGCCAGCGGCATGGATGCCGAGGCTTCCATCCAGCGCACATCCTCTGCATCACCGGTGCGGCACTTATGATAGATGGGGTCGCCGGTGCGGACATCGGTGCAGACCACAAAGTAATCCATGGGGGATTCCCGGAAAGCCTTGTCGTCGAACGGGTCGAGCTTTTCGGGCACCTCGTGGTAGCAGAAATCCTCGCTGTACAGGTTGCCGGTGCGCAGCAGGTTGCGGAAGCTGGCATAGCGTTTGTCCTTGCAGTAGGTGGTGTTGTAGCGGATGGTCCGCCCGATCTGGTGGGATTTGTAGTTGCAGCCGAACACTGCTCCCGCCGAAACACCCACCATGCCGTCTACCGTGATGCCCTGCTCCATCAGAACATCCAGAACACCGGCAGTGAACATGCCCCGCATGGCACCGCCTTCCAGGATCAATCCGGTCTTCATACGCGTGATACTCCTTCTCCTCACAATGCATCCCGCCCGAACAGGCGGCAGGATGCAGAAAACGGGCACCTTTCCCTGTGCCCGGAGCGCCCCGGAAATCCACCCGGAGCTGTTGCTTCCAGTATACTCAAATTTTGCTGAAAAACAAGAGAGAAAATGCCAAAAGACCTTGAAAACAGGGGGGCAAATCCGGTATACTAGGTAAAATCAAAATGCAGTACCAAAGCTTGGAGGAAGAGACGGATATGAAACTGCTGGAAGAACGCATTCAGAGAGACGGGATCGTGCGCGAGGGCAATGTGCTGAAGGTGGATAGCTTCATCAACCACCAGATGGACATCCCCCTGTTCCGCGAGATGGCAAAGGAGTGGAAGCGCCTGTTTGCAGGCAAGCCCGTCAACAAGGTGCTGACCATTGAGGCCAGCGGCATCGGCATTGCCGCTGTGGTTGCCAGCGAGTTCAATGTTCCTGTGGTGTTTGCCAAAAAGTCCATGAGCATCAACCTGGATTACGACAACTATGAGACCAAGATCCAGTCCTTCACCCACAAGAAGATCTACAACGTCATCGTCTCCAAAAAGTTCCTCACCGCAGAGGACCATGTCCTGATCATCGATGACTTCCTGGCAAACGGCTGTGCCCTGATGGGCCTGCTGGATCTGGCCAAGGAGGCCGGAGCCACGGTCGAGGGCATTGGCATTGCCGTGGAGAAGGGCTTCCAGCAGGGCGGCGAGCTCATCCGCAGCAAGGGCATCCAGCTGGAGAGCCTTGCCATTGTGGAATCCATGAACAGCGAGACCGGCGAGATCAAGTTCCGCGAGCAGCCGCACCAGAACTGAAAACAAGCACTTCAAGACCGCTTCGGCGGTCTTTTTTGCTGCCCGTTTTCAGGCCCCGTCAAAACTGTCACCGTCAGCGGGGAGGTCGGCGGCGGTCTCTGCTGTGGAGGCAGCCGGGGCTTCCGTGGTGCGGGGCACGCCCTTGTACACCAGCGTCTGCTCCAGCACTTCGGCACAGACCGGGGCCGACAGGCTGCCGCCTGCGGTCGTCCAGCTGTGGGGTTCGTCCAGGCAGACCAGGCAGAGAAACTGCGGGTCGTCGATGGGAGCCACGGCCACAAAGCTGGCAATGCGGGCTTTTTCGTCGGCGCTGTCCAGCTTCTGGCTGGTGCCGCTTTTTCCGCCCACCCGGTAGCCCGGGATCTGGGCATTCCGCCCGCCGCCGTGGAGCACCACGGCCTCCATCATCTCCCGCATGGTCTGGCTGGTCTCTGCCTTGAGCACCTGCCGTTTGCAGACAGGGGAGAACTGCTCAATGGTACTGCCGTCCGGGGCCAGGATCTCCGAGACGACGTAGGGCTGCATCAGCTTTCCCCCGTTGACCACGGCGCAGACTGCCGCCGCCATTTCCAGATAGGAGATCTTGCTGCTCTGCCCAAAGGCACAGGAGGCCAGCTCCACCGGACCCATCCGGTCGGCGGTATAGTACAGGCTCTGTTTCGGTTCGGCAGGCAGGTCGATGCCGGTGGGCTCCCGCAGGCCGAAGGCGGCAAAATAATCGCAGAAAGCCTCCCTGCCCAGCCGGGCCCCGATCTGGATGAAGCTCTGGTTGCAGGAATTTTCCAGCGCCTGGGTCACGCTCTGGGCCCCATGGCGCTTGTGGTTGGCACAGTGGAAGCGGGTGCCTGCCACTGAGATGGATTCCCCGCAGTAAAAGCTGGAATGCTTTGTGATGGCTCCGGCATCCAGCGCCGCCGCGCAGGTGATGAGCTTGAACACACTGCCCGGCTCGTACAGGTCGCTGACGGCCTTGTTCCGCCACTGGGTCTGCTGGGCAAGCTGCAAAGCGGCCTTGCGCGCATCACCGGTCAGGGCCTCCACGGCGTTCCGGGCGGTGGTGTCGGCAATGACGCGGGGTTCGTTGGGGTCATAGGAGGGCGTGGTGGACATGGCCAGCACGGCCCCGGTGTTCACATCCATGACGATCCCCACGGCCCGCGCCGCCACATGGTGCTCCTGCACGGCGTAGGACAGCGCGTTTTCAAGGTAGTGCTGGATACAGCTGTCGATGGTGAGCCGCAGGCCGTCCCCCTCGGTGGGAAAACGCTCGGTCTCGTAGCTCTGCTCCAGTGTGTAGCCCCAGGCGTTGACAGCCGTGAGCACCACGCCGTTTTCCCCGGTGAGCAGATCGTCATATTTCAGTTCCAGCCCGGCCACCCCTGCGTTGTCCACATTGGTGAACCCCAGCACCGAAGCCAGAAACGCTCCCTGCGGATACCAGCGCTTGCTGTCCTGATTGATGCGGATGCCGGTGATGCTGTTTTCCTCGCAGAAGTCCCGCACAGCATCGGCTGCGGCACGGTCCACCCGGTAGCGGAGCAGGCAGTCGTTGGAGCGGCGGTCGCTGAATTTTTCCAGCAGGGCCGCTTCGTCCAGCGCTAAGATCTCCGCAAGGCCGTGGGCGGCAAGGGTGATTTTCTCTTCCGGCATCTCCCGGGGCGAGGCCCGCAGGGTCCAGCAGCTGCTGTTGGCGGCCAGCAAAAGGCCGTCGGCGCTGTAAATGCGCCCCCGGTCAGCGGGGACCACGGTGTCCCGCAGCTGCTGGACCTGTGCGCGGTCGGCATAAAAGCCGTCGGTGCGCACCTGCAGGAAAAAGAGCCGCACGGCCAGCCCCAGGCAGACGGCACAGAACAACACCGCCACGGCCCGTGCCCGGCGGCGGAATCCCCGCTCGGGCAGGGTGCGGAGAAATTTGGGCATGATGTCACCCCCTTTAACGGGCTCACCCTCTCCGTCATCGCTGACGCGATGCCACCTCTCCCGAAGGGAGAGGCCTTGGCATTCGATACAAAGTTTATGATTTTGTCAAAAGCTCCCCCTTTGGGGGAGCTGGCGCAAAGCGCCTGAGAGGGTGAGCTAGTGTACAAGATATGCACAACGTCACGATAATATCCGTATAGCCAACAGCAGCATGGCGTACAATAGTAAAACTGGGGGGTGACGAGATGAAAGAAGCTGCGGCACTGCCGCGGGGTGGGCGGCACAAGGCACCGCTGCGGCCGCTGCCGGCCATGGACCTGCCGTTTCTGGTGCTGGTACTCACGCTGGTGGGGTTCGGGCTGGTGATGCTGGGCAGTGCGTCGGGGGCGGTGGCCCTTTACCGGCGGGGCGATGCCTTTGCCTACCTGCGCCCTCAGCTGCTCTACGCTGCCATGGGCATTGCGGGGCTGTGGCTGGCCAGCCGGGTGGACTATCACATCTTCCATAAATTGGCCTGGCCGCTGCTGGGAATCTCGCTGGTGCTGCTTGCGGTGGTGCTTTTTATGCCGGAGTACAACGGCTGCAAACGGTGGCTGGTGCTGCCGGGGGTGGGTACCCTGCAGCCAAGCGAGATCGCAAAATTTGCCGTGGTGCTGGTGTTTTCGCACATCATCTCGCTGAACCATGACAGGATGCGCAGCTTTGCGGTGGGGGTGCTGCCCTTTGTGCTGGTGCTGGGGGTGGTAGCGGCGCTGATGCTGCTGGAACCCCATCTTTCGGGCACTTTGCTGATCCTGGGCATCGGGGCAGTGCTGATGTTCGTGGGCGGCACAGGTCTGCGGTGGTTCGTGCTGGCAGGCCTGGGCGGGGCGGTCGCCATCGGGGCGGCGGTGGTCGTTATGCCGGACCTTGTGCCCTACGCTGCCGACCGCCTGCGCTCCTGGCAGAACCCTTTTGCCGACCCGCTGGGGGACGGCCACCAGACCATCCAGAGCCTGTACGCCATCGGCTCCGGCGGAGCCACCGGGCTGGGGCTGGGGAACAGCCGCCAGAAGCATCTGTTTGTGCCCGAACCTCAGAACGACTTCATCTTCTCCATCGTCTGCGAGGAACTGGGCTTTGTGGGGGCCTGCGCCGTGGTGCTGCTGTTCGTGCTGCTGCTCTGGCGGGGCATTACCATTGCCGCCCATGCTCCCGACCGTTTTGGGGCGCTGCTGGTGGTGGGCTTTACCGTGCAGGTGGCCCTGCAGGCTGTGCTCAATGTGGCCGTGGTCACCAATACCATCCCCAACACCGGCATCAGCCTGCCCTTTTTCTCCTCCGGAGGAACGAGCTTGATGATGCTGCTGGGCGAAATGGGTATTGTCCTATCCGTATCAAGAGGTGAGACCTGACGGAATAGAAAACATAAAGTTGAATTGCCAAAGGCTCTCCCTTTGGGAGCAACGACGACGACCACCGCCTGCGGCGGAATGAGGGAGGAGTTGTTGGGGCCGCGGCCAGCAGGACGCAAGCGCAAGGGTTTGCGCGAAGCGGATGCTGGGAGCCGCAACCCGGTGCTGGCGCGAAGCGCCTGAGAGGGCGAGGATGCTATAAATTACAAAACAAACTTGTCCGCCTCACACTCCGGCCCTGTTTTGCATACGGTGGGGTATCTTTTGCGGAATGGGGGCACGGACATGGAGGAACGGATCGTGGTGACAGGGGGCCGCCCGCTGAACGGAAGCGTGAAAATTCCGGCAGCGAAAAACAGCGTTCTGCCGCTTTTTGCGGCATCGCTGCTCTGCACGGGAGAGATGCGGCTCCAGGCTGTGCCCCGCCTTGCGGACGTGGAACACTGCATGGCGCTTTTGCGGGGCGTGGGCTGTGCCGCCCGGTGGGAGGGCAGTGATGCAGTACTCTCCGGTCCGCCTGCCAACAGCACCCTGCCGGGGCAAACAGCGGGACAAATGCGGGCCTCCATTTTGTTCTGCGCGCCGCTGCTGGCAAGGATGGGCCGCGCCGAGACCAGCCTGCCCGGCGGGTGCCGCATCGGGGCCCGGCCCATCGACCTGCATCTGGCGGGGCTGGCAAAAATGGGGGCGGTGGAGCTGGAAGCTGGGGAAGGGCGGCTGGTGCTGACGGTTCCCTCCGGCCTGCACGGGGCCGAGATCACCCTGCGTTTCCCCAGCGTAGGGGCCACCGAGACACTTCTGCTGGCCGCTGCCTGTGCCAGAGGCAGGACCATCTTGCGGGGAGCGGCCCGGGAACCGGAGATCGCCGACCTTGCCGCTTTTCTGAACCGGTGCGGCGGCTGCATCGAGGGGGCAGGCAGCTCCACGATCCGCATCGAAGGGCGGCGGGGACTTTCCGGGTGCTGTTTTTCGCCCCTGCCCGACCGTATTTTTGCTTCCACGCTGGCCTGCGGCTGTGCGGCGGCGGGCGGCCGGGTGGAACTGACCGGCTGCGCCCCTGCGCTCTATGCGCCGGTGCTGGAAATTCTGGGACAAATGGGGTGCCGGGTGGAACCGGCAGGGGATACGGTGCGAATTTCCCGCTTTGGGCGGCTGCACGGGGCAGGCCGGGTGTTCACCGGAGCCTATCCGGCCCTTGCCACCGATGCTGCCCCGCTGCTGGCGGCGGCAATGCTCTGTGCCGACAGCGAGAGCAGCATTGAGGACGTGATCTTTGAGCGCCGGTTCGGCTGTGCCGAGGGTTTTTGCCGCCTGGGTGCACAGGCCGAAACGGCGGGCAGGGTGCTGACCATTGCGCCGGGCGGCCTTTTGCGCGGTACGGAGGTGGAGGCCCCCGACCTGCGGGGCGGGGCGGCACTGGTGCTGGCGGGGCTTGCGGCCCGGGGAACCACGGTCATCACCCACCTGGCGCATATCGACCGGGGCTATGCCGGATTTACAGAGATTTTGGCTGGTTTGGGGGCGCAAATTCGGCGGGAATCGGCCCCGGGAAACGGGTCGGCCAAAAAAACCTCTGCAAAAAAACAAATTTGTCTTGCAATCGGGGCAAAAAGATGATACGATACAGTTATATAAGTATAGTATCGAACTCTTCTTGTGCGAAAAGCGCAGGTTTACGATAACATATCCGATGGAGGACAAAAGTTATGGCACTCATGCTCGACGAAGAAATGGATGAAAACGTTACGACGATCAAGGTCATTGGCGTGGGCGGCGGCGGCGGCAACGCAGTCAACCGCATGGTCAGCGACGGTCTGCAGGGCGTAGAATTTATTGCAATGAACACCGACCAGCAGGCGCTGGCCAAGAACCATGCTGCCACCAAGGTGCAGCTGGGCTCCAAGCTCACCAAGGGCCGCGGCGCGGGCGCTGATCCCGAGATCGGCCAGCGTGCTGCCGAGGAAAGCAAGGACGAGATCGCAAATGCCCTGAAGGGCTCCCAGATGGTCTTTATCACCGCCGGTATGGGCGGCGGCACCGGCACGGGTGCGGCTCCCGTTGTGGCTGAGGTGGCACACGATCTGGGCATCCTGACCGTGGGCATCGTCACCAAGCCCTTCTCCTTTGAGGGTAAGCGCAAGATGGGCCTGGCAGAGCAGGGCATTGCAAACCTGCTCATGCACGTTGACAGCCTGATCGTTATCCCGAATGAGCGCCTGAAGATGATCAGCCAGGAAAAGATCACCCTGATGAACGCCTTCCAGGCCGCCGATAATGTGCTGCGTCAGGGCGTGGAGTCCATCTCTGCTCTGATCAATGTGCCCGCCTTCATCAACCTGGACTTCGCCGACGTGCGCTCCATTATGAAGGATGCCGGTTACGCCCACATGGGCGTGGGCAGCGCCAAGGGCGCAGGTAAGGCAGAGAACGCCGCCAAGGCTGCGATCTCCTCTCCGCTGCTGGAAACCAGCATTGCCGGTGCACACGGCGTGATCATCAACATCACCTCCAGCCCCGATATCGGCCTGGAGGATGTCGAGACCGCTGCCGGCCTCATCACCCAGAGCGCTCACCCCGATGCAAACATCATCTGGGGTACTGCGTTCGATGAGAACCTGTCCGATGAGATGCGCGTTACCGTTGTGGCCACCGGCTTTGACAACAAGGCCGCCGATGGCCTGCGCAGCAGCCTGAACAACGCCGCCGGTGCCGGTGCTTCCACCCCCAGCGCAGTGTTCAGCTCTGATGTGTCCGGCGCGGGTGCCGCAAAGCAGCAGCCTGCTGCCGCCGCAAACAGCGCTGCAAAGCCGGTGGAGGAAGAGAGCAGTGACAACCGTTACTACGATGAGCTGCTGGCGATCCTGAATAAGCGCAAGTAAGTTTGTAAGTTACAGTGTGAACCGCCCGGGAGGGGGCGTGGTCTCTTGCGCGCGTGAGCGGGAGGAGCAGAGATGGTACCAAACGACATCTGGCTGCGCACCGAATGGCTGAACTGCCGCAGAACCAGCGTGCTGCGCTGTGTGGAGCGTTATTGTGCCGCCGCTGCCCGGGAGTACCGCCGCGCTCTGCGCAGGATGCAGGAAGTGGAGGAAAAGATGGCGCAGGTCGAACCGGAAACCGGGAGACGGCTCCCGAGCCAGCCCGCTCAGGCGGAGCTGTTGAACCGCCGTCTTGCCGCTGCCAATGCGGAGATCCGCCGTTACCAGACCCGGCTTTACGCCTGTGAGCGGGAGATGGTGGCACTGCGGCAGGAGAACGCCGAGCTGGAAGCTCTGTGTGAGCAGGCGCGGGCAAACAGCCTGCTGCCGCCCGTGCCCCCGCAGCCCAAGGTGCTGGAACAGCCCGGCTTACCGGTGATCGTGTTCCACCCGGCGGCGGATGCCCCCAAGGCAGAGCAGCCCCAGCCGGATGCTGTACCGGAGCAGAGCGCACCGGAGCAGGAGCCTGCCCCGCAGGCCGTACCGCCGGAACCGGAGGAGGAACGCTGCCCCTTTGCGCAGCCGGACTGGAAGCCCACCACGGCGCTCGACCATCAGGCGGTGGATCTGGTACATCAGCTGGAAAGCTTAATGACTGTATAACAAAAAGACGATGCACAAACGCTGTGCATCGTCTTTTTTTGCGTCTTGGGGATGTTACCGCACGGCGCTGGTGCGGTGTTCCATGAGGTAGGTGGCCTTCAGGTCGGCAATGTGGAGCTTGACGGCAAGCGGATATTTGTCGTAGGCCTCCGAGATGGCAAAGCAGCCGCCTTTGGCTGCATCGTCAAAGCCGCCCATGTGCCAGCGGATGGCCACCGCTTCCTCGACCTTCAGCTTCATAAACCGCTCGATCAGGAACACGCTCTTTTCGCCGTGGCCGTAGGGAAACAGATCCTCTACACTGTAAAAGGGCGCTTTTTCCCACTGTCCGGTGGCTTCGT